>JADMIO010799926.1_pt1 | contig 74884 bp, 72 predicted proteins | sample 8958161 | NCBI WGS metagenome assembly JADMIO01 (sample SAMN16585339, study PRJNA669376) | soil metagenome | isolation source: Crop rotation soil | place: USA: Cullars Rotation, Alabama | collected 2011 | reverse complement strand
GCCGCGACTTCAAGTCACGTGAATTCCAAGCTTCGGATCCCACTGTGCTGGAAAGGGTTTCCATCGGCCTGTCGGGCAACAAATTCCTCGCCAAGCTGGCTAGCGAACTGGACAAGCCGCGCGGCTTCGCGGTGATCGGCATGCTGGAGGCCAAGAACTTTCTGCGCGACAAGAAGGTGGGAATTATGCGCGGCGCCGGCAAGGTATTGCAGGCAAAATTGGAACGCGACGGCATCATCACCATCGGCCAATTACAGGACGCCGATCCCAAATTTCTGACCGAACGCTATGGCGCCACCGGCCTGTGGTTGTATCGCATGGCCAATGCTCAGGATTCCCGTCGGGTGGACCCGGAAGGCGAAATGAAAACCATTTCGTCCGAGACCACATTCGACAAAGACCTTTCTTCCTACGCGGAATTGGAAAGCATTTTGTGGCGTCAAGCCGAGCGGGTCAGCGCGCGCGCCAAGAAAATGGGCCTGGGCGGCCGCACGGTGGTGTTGAAACTCAAGACCGCCGATTTCCGGCTGCGCACCCGTTCCGCCTCCCTGGACGCTCCCACCCAATTGGCCGATCGCATTTTCCGTACCGCCAAACCGCACCTGAAACGCGAAGCCGATGGCACGCGTTTCCGTCTTTTGGGTGTGGGCCTTTCCAGCCTGGCGCCCGCCGATAATGCCGATCCCGCAAGCCTGATCGATCCGGAAAGCGACAAGCGGGCGGCGGCGGAACGCGCCATGGATAAGATCCGCGCCAAATTCGGTGGCGAGGCGGTGGGTACTGGACGCGCCTTCAAGAAACCCCGCGCCTGAGCTAGGCTGGCACATTCAAAGAGGTTCTCATGCCCATTATCGACGCCCGCCTGAAAGAACTCGGCATCAGCTTGCCGGTGCCGCCTTTGCCCGTGGCTTCCTATGTGCCTTACACCCTTTGCGGCAATCTGGTGTTCATCTCCGGCCAGGTGCCGTTCAAGGACGGGGCGCTGAAATATGTCGGCAAACTGGGCGCGGATTTCAGCATCGAAATGGGCCAGGCGGCGGCGCAGCTTTGCGCCATCAACGTCCTGTCGGTGCTGAAAGTCGCCTGTGAAGGCGATCTGGACAAGGTGGTGCGCTGCCTGAAACTCACCGTCTTCGTCAACGCCACGCCCGATTATGACAAGCAGCCGGAAGTGGCCAATGGCGCCAGCGATTTGATCGCGGCGGTGTTCGGCGAAGCCGGCAAGCACGCCCGTGCCGCCGTGGGCATGGGCTCGCTGCCGCGCGGCGTGGCGGTGGAAGTGGACGCGATTTTCGAAATCCAGTGACGGCAAAAGCGACGGCCCGGCTGGTCGGAAGCGTGGCGGAAATCGGCGCCGCGCGCTGGAACGCGTTCGCCAATCCGCAAGGGGTGGCGGAGCCGCATCCTTTCACAAGTTACGAATTTTTCGCCGCGCTGGAGGAGTCCGGCTCGGCCTCGGCCAAGAGCGGCTGGCAGCCTGCGCATCTGCTGGCGCCGGACGGTCTCATGCCGATGTATCTCAAGAGCCATTCCTATGGCGAATATGTGTTCGATCATGCCTGGGCGGACGCGCTGGAGCGGGCGGGCGGAGACTATTATCCCAAGCTGCAGGCCGCGGTGCCTTTCACGCCGGTGACGGGGCAGCGGATTCTGGCCGCAAATGATGAAGCACGAGACGGTTTGCTGCATCTTGCCGCCGGCGCCGTGAAGCAGATCGGCGCGTCGTCGCTGCACATCACTTTCCTGACTCGCGAAGAATGGCTGGCGGCCGGGGACGCGGGATATCTGATGCGTACGGGACAGCAGTTTCATTGGGAAAATCGCGGCTATCAAAACTTTGACCAATTCTTGGGGGAATTGTCATCCGCCAAGCGCAAAACCCTGCGCAAGGAACGCGCCAGCGTGCGGGAGGCGGGCGTCACTTTCGAATGGCTGACCGGTAATGACATCACCGAGGCGCATTGGGACTTGTTCTTCCGGTTTTATATGGACACGGGCGGGCGCAAATGGGGCACGCCCTATCTCAACCGCGAATTCTTCTCCCGCCTGGGCCAGGGCCTGTCGAAACAGATTCTTCTGGTGATGGCCAAGCTGGATGGCCGCACCATTGCCGGAGCGCTGAACCTGTTCGGCGAAGGCGTGTTGTTCGGGCGCAATTGGGGCTCCACCGAATATGTACCTTTTTTGCATTTCGAAACCTGCTATTACCAGGCGATCGATTTCTCCATTGCGCGCGGTTTGAAAAGGGTTGAAGCAGGCGCCCAAGGCGAGCACAAATTGCTGCGCGGCTATTTGCCGGTGGAAACCTACAGCGCCCATGTCATCGGCCACAAAGGCCTGGCCCGGGCGGTGGATGAGTTTCTGGAGGCCGAACGCGCGGCGGTGACGGAGAATATCTCAGAACTGGCGCGGCATGCGCCGTTTAGGAAGAACACCTAATGTCATTCCCGGCCGAGCATGGCGGCGGCCATGCGAGGGGAAGAGAACCCAGGCTCCTTCCACCGCGACGGTCTCTCCAGCCTGGGTCCCCTTCCCTCACAGCGGCTTCGCCGCTGTTCGCCGGGGATGACAGTCGGTGCAAATTTGGGAAGAATGACTCATCCCAGAGCTGGAAGGCCACATGCCCTACGACAAGAACAATATCTTCGCCAAAATCCTGGACGGGGAAATTCCCAGTGTGAAAGTCTATGAAGACGCCAAAACTTTGGCCTTCATGGATGTGATGCCGGAAGCCGACGGCCATGTGCTGGTGGTGCCAAAAGAGGGCGCGGAAAATATTCTGGACCTGTCGGCGGACGGCATGACGGCGATGATGGCGGCGGTGCAAAAAGTCGCCAAGGCCGTGGACAAGGCGCTGCGGCCGGACGGCATTCTGCTCAAGCAATACAACCGCGCCGCCGCGGGTCAGAGCGTGTTTCACGTCCATTTCCATATCGTGCCGCGCTGGGAGGACATGCCGCTGGCGCCCCACGGCAAAGTCATGGTAGAGGCGGCGCGGCTGGAACCCATCGCCGCGAAAATACGGAGTGCATTGTGATCCTGGAACGCGCCATCTTTGCCATCAAACCCGGCCAGGCCGAGGATTTCGAAAAGGCCTTTGCCCAGGCCGCGCCTTTGATCCGCGCCGCCAAGGGCTGCCGCAAGGCCGAAATGCATCGCGGGATCGAAAACCCCGACAGTTTCATCCTGCTGGCGGAATGGGACAGCGTGGAAGACCATATGGTGGGCTTCCGGGAATCTCCCGCCTTCACGCAATGGCGCGCGCTGCTGGGCCCGCATTTTGCCGGTCCTCCGGCGATGGAGCATTACCAGGCGCCGCTCCGGTAGCGCGTTACCAATAACCGATCATCCGTCCGCTGGTGATGGCCATCAGCCAGAAAGTCAAAGACAGCGCCGCGCCTTGCGCCAGACGGCGATTTTCCGCCGGCAGCAGCTCGCGCTCGCGATGCGCCCGCCAAGCGGTGCTTCTGTGCACCAGCCAGACATTGAGCAGCGCCAGCGCTATTGCCGGGAATTTGATCAGCAGAAACGGATTGCCGATGTAATCGGTGGTTTTCACGCTCAGCATGGGAATGCCGCTGCATACCGCCAGGATAAAACCGATCTGCGCCATGGTAGTGGTGGGCCGTGACAGCACGGCCAAAGGCACCTGACGCCACGCCCCCAGCAGCCTCAAATCCAGGATCAGGATCGAGCCGAACAGCAGGATGATGCCCAGGATGTGGATCAGGTTGATAACGCCATAGCTCCACACGCCGAGCGAACGAATGAACTCTCCCAGCAGGGAATGTTCCAGCCAGGTGAAGAACGGCGCCAGATGCATGCGCTATTCGCGGTCGGGATAGACGTGATACTCGGCCGAGCCCTGCTTGACATAGATGCACTTCATCTCATGCCGGTTGTGGTCGAGATTGCGATTGCCGCGCACCGTGACGGTCGCGCCCACCGGGATCAGGCCTTCCTTCAACCCAGCGCGTTCGGTGCGGGCGGGCGGCGCCAGAGTAAGGTCCCACACATCGGCGCCCACCTTGATCTTCATGGTGGCATGCGGCCCGGCCAAGGAGACACCCTGAACCACCGTGCCATTGAGAGTTGTGACCGCTTCTTCCTGGCCGCCCCAACCATGATGGGCGAAGGCCGGCGTCACAATCAGCGCCGATGTCAAAAGACCGGCGGATAACAAAGCTCTCATGGGCACCTCCTTATTTTTCGATGTTTTCACTCGCTTTCTTGTCGCCCTTCGGGCCTTGGTCGCCCTTGTTGCCGCCCGTTTTCTTGACGGGCGCACGGGGCTTGGCTTCGGCAGCAGGTATGAATTCAAAAGCCAGCCTGTCCTTCTCACGGTCCAGCAGCACACGCACCGTGCCGCCACCCTTGAGCTTGCCGAACAGAATCTCGTCGGCCAGCGGCTTTTTGATATGGTCCTGGATCACCCGGGCCAGCGGCCGGGCGCCAAAGGCATCGTCATAGCCCTTCTCACCCAGCCAGCGGGTGGCTTCGGGCGTCAGGTCGAAGGTGACATCGCGATCGGCCAATTGCGCTTCCAGTTCCAGGACGAACTTCTCCACCACCTTGTCGATGGTGCCGCGCGAAAGCGGTGCAAAGGCGATGGTCGCGTCCAGCCGGTTGCGGAACTCCGGAGTGAACAGCTTCTTGATCGCTTCCTCGTCCTCGCCTTCCCGCTTGCCGCGGCCGAAACCGATGGCCTCCTTGGCGGCGTCGCTGGCGCCGGCATTGGTGGTCATGATCAACACCACATTGCGGAAGTCGATCTTCTTGCCGTTATGGTCGGTGAGCTTGCCGTGATCCATCACCTGCAGCAGGATGTTGAACAGATCGGCATGGGCCTTCTCGATTTCGTCCAGCAGCAGCACGCAATGGGGATGCTGGTCGACGCCATCGGTGAGCAAGCCGCCCTGGTCGAAGCCGACATAGCCCGGCGGCGCGCCGATCAGGCGGCTGACGGTGTGGCGCTCCATATACTCGCTCATGTCAAAGCGCAGGAACTCCACCCCCATGATGCTGGCCAATTGCTTGGCGACCTCGGTCTTGCCTACGCCGGTGGGACCTGAGAACAGATAAGAACCGATGGGTTTTTCCGGCTGGCGCAAGCCGGCGCGCGCCAGCTTGATGGCGGACGACAGCGCATGGATCGCCGCATCCTGGCCATAAACCACCCGGCCCAGATCGGCTTCCAAGGTCTTGAGCGCCTCAGCGTCGTTCTTGCTGACCGACTTGGAGGGAATGCGGGCGATCTTGGCGATCACCTCTTCCACATCCTTCACGCCAACCACCTTTTTGCGGCGGCTTTCCGGCAGCAGCATCTGGGAAGCGCCCAATTCGTCGATCACGTCGATCGCCTTGTCGGGCAGTTTGCGGTCGTTGATGTATTTGGCCGACAATTCCACCGCCGCCTTGATGGCGTCCGCGGTGTAGCGCAGCTTGTGGTAATTCTCGAAATAGCTCTTGATGCCCATCAATATCTTGATGGAATCCTCGATGGTCGGCTCCACCACATCGATCTTCTGGAACCGGCGCACCAAAGCGCGATCCTTTTCGAAATACTGGCGGTATTCCTTGTAGGTGGTCGAGCCGATGCAGCGCAGCGTCCCCGCCGCCAAGGCCGGCTTGAGCAGGTTGGACGCATCCATCGCCCCGCCGCTGGTGGCGCCGGCGCCGATCACAGTGTGAATTTCGTCAATGAACAGGATCGCGCCTTTGAGGTTTTCCAATTCCTTGACCACGGTCTTCAGCCGTTCTTCGAAATCACCGCGATAGCGGGTGCCCGCGATCAAAGAGCCCATATCGAGCGCATAGATGGTGCAGCCGCGCAGCACGTCCGGCACCTCGCCGCGGATGATCTTGCGCGCCAGGCCTTCGGCGATCGCCGTCTTGCCCACGCCGGGATCGCCCACGAACAGGGGATTGTTCTTCTGGCGGCGGCAAAGAATTTGGATAGTGCGCTCGACTTCGGCGGCGCGGCCGATCAGGGGATCGACCTTGCCCGACTTGGCCTTCTCATTGAGATTGACGCAATAGGCCTCCAAGGCCTCGGTGCCCTGCTTGGAGGGCTTGTCGCCCTCCTCGTCCTCGTCGGTGCCCTTCACCTGCTTGGGCTGGCTCATGCCCGGGCGCTTGGCGATGCCGTGGCTGATATAGCTCACCGCATCCAGCCGGTTCATATTCTGCTCTTGCAGGAAATAGACGGCATGGCTTTCGCGTTCGGTGAACAGGGCCACCAACACATTGGCGCCGGTGACTTCGTCGCGCCCCGAATTCTGCACATGCAGGACGGCCCGCTGCACCACCCGCTGGAAACCGGTGGTGGGCTTGGCTTCCTCGGATTCGTCCATCACCAGTGTGGCGAGATCCTCGTCGATATATTTCTGCACCGACTTGCGCAGCACATCCATGTCGACATTGCAGGCCTTCATCACCTGGCTGGCGTCGGCGTCATCGATCAACGCCAGGAGCAGATGTTCCAGGGTGGCATATTCGTGATGCCGGTCGCTGGCCAGCTTGATGGCGTGGTGCAGCGCCTGTTCCAGACTGCGGGAAAGTGATGGCATCTACTCTTTCTCCATCGTGCACTGCAGAGGGTGCTGGTGCCTCCGCGAGAATTCTATCACTTGGGCGACTTTTGTTTCCGCGACCTCAAAGGTGAAGATGCCGCAGACGCCCACGCCATGACGGTGCACGTGCAGCATCACGTCCACCGCTTCCTCCCGAGTCTTGCCGAAAATCTTTTCCAGAATATGGACGACGAATTCCATCGGCGTGTAGTCGTCATTCAGCAGCAGCACCTTATAAAGGCTGGGTTTTTTGGTCTTGGGGCGCGTTTTGGTGACAATGCCGGTGCCGGTATTGCCGGTCCCATTGTTTGGGCCGTTTTTGCCGTCGTCGTTGTTGCCGCCCGAGTCTTTCATTCGCCCTGGTCAAAGAATCCTGCTTCGTTTTCGTTCCTATCCTAACGCGGATTGGATTTCTGCCTAGTGGGATACCCCTATGTGGTTACTGCAACAGGGAAATTCAACTCAGGCCCGCCTCCCCCGCGCACGCATCGCGTGCAGGTGGGGGAGGTGCCCGTAGCAGCGCTTGCGATGCGAAGGGCGGAGGGGGAACAAAAAAACAAACATAAAAAGCAAAAGGGCCCTGACGTCGCCGCCAGAGCCCTTCGCATTGCGAAATATGAACAGATTTAGGCGGCGCGGACCGACTGCACCGTGTCCAGCCAGGCCTGCACGCGGCCCTTGAAGGGCGCGTAGGTTTCCTTGGTAGCGGTGGTGGCGAGCTCGCTGATCTTGCTGAGCTCGGCGACATAGGCTTCAAACGCCGACTTGGCGAAATCGGTCTGGAACTCAAATGCTTCATGAACCGACTTGGAGCCCAGCACGGCCTTGGTGGCCGCGACGGCGTCTTCGATCGACTGCTTGGAATAGGAATAGATTTCGCTATTGATGCTTTCGATTCCCTTGCCGGCGACAGTGGCCGACTTGGTGACGGCATCGGCGGTGTCCTTGCCGTAACCGACGAAAGCGTCATAGCCCTTGAGAGCCTTTTCCAGCCCGGTCTTCATGGCGGCGGCGCCATTTTCCAGCATGGTCTCAGCCGAGGCGGTCGCCTTTTCACCGGCCGTTTTTGCTTTGCTCATGTCATGTCCTCTCTGTGAGTTAGGGCACGACCGGTTATCCGGTGGCCTGTTGCACTGCAACATGACCTATATGAGCCAACGTCCCTGCCCCGTCAAGGGTTAATTGTGCGCTGCAATAATATTTTTGCAGCGCGGGAACCCGGGAACTTGGCAATCTTCGTTAAAGCCTTCTTAAGCGTCCGAAAAGTATAGTGTATTTCTGATTACCAGTTGCGCGAGGTGTCGCAATTTGGTCTTTTGTGATCACAGGGGTGTGATCCGGAGTTAGGGGTTATTGTTGTCGTTAGCTTATAGGCCTCGTTTCCTGACCGGGATCGTCGCCCAGATTCTGGGTTTGGCCCTGATCGCCGGGATGGCTGGTTCTGCCTGGGCAGCGCCGCGCCACCACCGCCATGCCGCCACCCCTGGCCGCGCCACGGTGCGTATGCCGGCCAGCCCGACCGACCCCGACAAGGATGCCGCCCTGGTGGTGGATGGAGCCACCGGCAAGGTGCTCTACGCCCGGAATGAGACGGCGGAGCGCCATCCTGCTTCGCTGACCAAAATGATGACCCTGTACCTGCTGTTCGACGCCTTGAAGGCGGGCAAGGTCACCATGGAGACGCAGCTGCCGGTCAGCTACCACGCCTCCATTCAGAAGCCGACCAAGCTGGGCTTGCGGCCCGGCCAGACCATCGCGGTCGACATGGCCATCCGATCGCTGGTGATCCGCAGCGCCAATGACGCAGCGGTGGTGATTGCCGAAGCCCTGGGCGGCACCGAATCCCATTTCGCGGAAATGATGACGGCGCGCGCGCGCCAGTTGGGGATGCGGGAAACCAATTATCACAATGCCTCGGGCCTGCCCGATCCGCTGCAGATTTCCACCGCCAGCGACCTGGCGATTCTGGGCCGGCATCTGGCTTATGATTATCCGCAATACTTCGCCTACTTCTCCCTGCCGGGCTTCAGTTACAGAGGGGGCTGGGTTCCCACTCACGACAATCTGATTGGCCGCTATGACGGCGCCGACGGCATCAAGACCGGTTACACAGGCGCGTCCGGTTTCAACCTGGTCAGTTCGGTGACCCGCGGCACCACCCATTTGATCGCAGTGGTGATGGGCGGACGCACCGCCGTGCGCCGCGACCTGGAGATGGTACGGCTGCTGGATCAAACCTTCGCTCAGATCGCCGCCAATCCCACACTGGTGGCCCGCGCCACCGTTCCTTGGCAGCAGGTGGCCCAGAACGCGCCGCCGCCCGCCATGGCCGGCTTTAGCTTGCCGCAAGTCACGACCAATCAAACTCAGTTTGCCGCGCTGTCGCCGGTACCCCCGACGGTCCAGAGCGAGGATGAGGATGCCGCCGAAGCTGTTCGCGCGCCGGACGAGAATTTGGCTCTGATCCATGCTGAGGGAACGCCCGCAAAACCCGCAGCCCCACAAACAAACCAGCCCGCGGTGCCGCCGCTGATGGCCAAGGCCCGCCCCGACAACGGTTTGGCCGCGGCACAGGCCCAATTGGTGAAGTCCGCCGTCAATGCTCCCAATTCACAGATAAGACCGCAGATGCGCCCCACCTTGCGGGACGATCCAGGCGAAGGCGATCTGGAACCGGTTGCGCCCTCGCCGGGCCGCAACTGGACCATTCAGATCGGCGCCTATGCCGACAAGGGGCTGGCGCTGGCTCAGCTGAAAACCTATGCCGGCAAGGCACAGGATATTCTGGCGTCCGCGTCCAAGATCATCGCGCCGATGCAATCCCATAACGGCCATATGATCTACCGCGCCCGTTTCGGCCTGTTCGCGGAGCAGGAAGCGCGCGAGGTCTGCAATCGTCTGACCCAACGGGGTCAGAGCTGTTTCGCGGCCGTACAAACCCGCTAATGCCCCAAGTTATCGCCACGGTTAGCGAGCTGCGCGCTGCGCTGGCTTCGCGCAGGCCTCAACGCATCGGCATGGTGCCCACCATGGGCGCCCTGCATGCCGGTCACTTGACTTTGGTTGACAGTGCGAAAAAACATGCCGGTACGGTGGTGGTGAGCATTTTCGTCAATCCCACCCAATTCGCACCGCATGAAGATTTCGATGCCTATCCCCGCACTTTGGAAGCGGATCTGGAGAAACTCGCCGGCCGCGCGGATTTCGTTTTCGCGCCCGGGCCGCGGGAAATGTATCCGGACGGACATGCCACCAATATTGTGGTGTGGGGACCCAGCCTGGGGCTGGAGAGCGACTTCCGCCCGCATTTCTTTGGGGGTGTGGCGACCGTGGTGGCCAAACTCCTGATCGCGGCCGCCCCCGACATCGCGATGTTCGGGGAAAAGGACTATCAGCAGCTTCTGGTGGTGAAACGGCTGGTGCGCGACTTGGGCCTTCCGGTGGAGATCATCGGCGTCCCCACTTTGCGCGAAAGCGACGGCTTGGCCATGTCCTCCCGCAACGCTTATCTGGGTGCGGAGGAACGCAGGATCGCGGGACGGCTGAATGCCATTCTCAAGGATGCGATCTCGCTTGCTCGCGCCGGCGGCGACCTCAGGGCAGCGGAGGCCGCTGGCGTGGAAGCGCTGTGGGCGGCGGGTTTTGACCATGTGGACTATGTGGCGATCCGCGACGCGCAAAGCCTGGACCATATCGTGAGCCTGGAACGGCCGGCCCGCATTCTGGCGGCGGTCAAGATCGGCAAGACCAGGCTGATCGACAATATGGCGGTTTAGGTTCAACTAACTCACTTTACTTTTATATTCAAAATTGTCATGGCCCGCGAATGCGGGCCACCCAGATGACATCTGCGCTTTGCTTTCAGAACGATCGCTAGGCCGCCTGGATGGCCTACACTCCGGTGGGCCATCACACGTGTTTTATTGCTGAACCCGGGTGCGGGATTTTAAAGCAATCCCAGCGCGGAAAGTTCGCGCTGCAGTTTTTCCGGCAAGCCCTTGGCGCCTTTGGTCTTGGCCAGGTCGGGCGGCACATCCTTGTCTTCCAGATAGCGCCAGCCCTGAAAGGCGCGGCGCGGCCGGGCCACCACCGGCACCAGTTCCTTGTGATAGACCAGGCCGCAATGGGGAATGCCGTTCTTCTTCACTTCGCGGATGGCCAGAAGTTTCTGCCGCGCCGCGATCTGGCCCTTGATCACCCAATAGAGCGAGCCGCCATCCAGCACCTCTTCGGCGCGCTTGGGCATCATGCGGGTGACATGGACCAGTTCCGGTTTCTGGCCCTTGGCGCGCTTTTCCTTCAGGCGCTTTTTCTGCCAATCGGCAAGATCGGCAAGGCTGTCGCAACCGACACAGAGTTTGATGATGTGGAGGGGCATCTGCCTAGCCAATAACGGAGCGGACAAAAAATACAAACAGACGATGGAACAGTTATCCACAGCGGCCGTAGTAGCTCGGACGCTTAAGTTCTCGGAAACCATTCTTGCTTTTTTTAACCGGCTTAAATACGGCGCGAAACACAAATGGCGGTTTTGCGGCAAAAAAGCCGACGCAGCTGCTGCCCGTTGCTTGGGCACCGCTTCACCCTCTGTCAACCACGCGGTGAGACACTCGCGGGATGCGCCAACTCTTGTATGTCAGCAACACCGCACCGGAAATCTCGCTGGGCGAATTGGACAATGTCCTCACCGCCTCGCGGCGGAACAATGCGCTGATGGGCATCACCGGCCTGCTGTTGTTTATCGATGGCGGCTTCCTGCAGATCCTGGAGGGCGAGGAACGCGCGGTGCGCGAACTCTATACCCACATCTCCACCGACCCGCGTCATTGGAATCCGCGCCTGATGCTGGACCGCGAAGTGCCGGGCCGAGCCTTTCCGCAATGGAGCATGGGTTTTGAACGCCCCTGCATGGACGATCCCGAGACCGCCGGCATGTTCGGCGTGGCGCGGGAAGCGATCCATGGCCGGCTGTCACCCGCCACCGGCAAGATCGTGGCCATGATGCTGCAGACTTTCTATGCCGTGCAGCACAGCGATCTGCCGCTGAATTTGTATTACGCCGGTTGACGACAAGAAACTTGTCATGGCCCGCGAATGCGGGCCACCCAGTTGACGCCTGAGCTTCACTTTCGAGAAAATCGCAACCGCAGCTGGATGGCCCGCACTCCGGTGGGCCATGACAATTGAAGTTAGAGTTTTCTCAGCCAGATGTTCCTGTAGCGCACCGGATTGTTGTGCGCCTGAAGCAGGATCGGCCCATCGCCATGGGGCTTATAGAGCGGCATGCCGCGATATTCGGTCGGTCCCTTGATGGCGAAATTGCTTTGCACCAGCACGCCGTTGAGAAACACCGTCACGCGCGCCGGTTCCGCCAACGTGCTGTCGGCATAAAAGCGCGGCGCGTAATAGACGATGTCATAACTCTGCCAGTTGGGCGCCGGCTTCAGCGCATTCACCAGCGGCGGGGATTGCTTGTAGATCGAACCCGCTTCGCCGTTCACATAGGTGGGATTGTCATAGCTATCCAGCACCTGCAGTTCATACAGGCCCTGGAGATAGATGCCGCTATTGCCGCGATCCTGCCCCTTGCGGTCGGGCGGCAGAACCGGGACCATCCATTCCACATGCAATTGGATGTCGCCGAACTTCGCTTCTGTCTGAATGTCGCCCGCCTTGGGCACATCGACCAATTCGCCGTTCTCCACAGTCCATTGCGCCGGACCGCCCTTGGCGCTTTCCCAGCCCGCAAGGTCTTTGCCATTGAACAGGCGGATGGCGTCCGATGGCGGCTCGCCCGGATTTTTGCCCGGCTCGACCTTGGGTGGCACCGGCGACCAGATTTCGGTGAGCTCAGGCTTGGGCAGCGGGTTGCTGGCGGGGGCCTGGGCCCAAGCGACGGCGGGCAGCATGACAAACAGCAAGACCAGTTTCTTCATGTGAGGACCGTCTCCTGACTTAGACAGTCCTGATCAGGCACCAGAAATCAACCGCAGTCCATCCGGTGATTATTTGGAAAGGCCTCTGAAGAGACCGTGCTCGCCGGTAAGGTCGGTGATCAGCATCAGCTTGACCGCCAGATTGTCGGTCGAGGGCGTCAGGCCAAAGCCCATCCCAGCCTCGATGGAAATCGGATCGCCGGTGAAATCCACCACGCCCCAGAGCTGATGGGTTTGCTGATCGGAGGGCAGAAAGCCCCGCAGCTCACCGAAATCGTCATATTCCTCGGCGGCAATCGTCCAGGTTTCGTCGATCTTGTAATCCAGCCTGGTGGCGGGCACGAATTCCAGCCGCGAGAAACCGGCATAATTGTTGTCCAGGATGGGATTGAAGGTGAAGCTCCAACGCCGGTCCTCGCCAAAGCGCCAGCCGAGGATGGGACGGATTTCGCCGGTATTCACTTGGGTGTCCCAAGTCTTCTCATTCCAGCTGAATTCGAAATTGACCCCGTAATAGAAATCCTTGTCCTGGTTGTCGGGCTGTACGAACAGGGCGCGCAGCTTGAAACCGTTATAGGTCCAGCCCTGATTGCTGGAATGGGTGAACAGCGGCAGATAAAGCCCGGCCTCGAACCAGGGCGTCACGCCCAGCGCCCATTCGGTCACGCTGCTAAAGGTGTGGTGGTCCACCAGCCCGCCGGGAAAGTCCGGTGTCTTCAATCCGTCCAAGGCATAATTGTTGTGCCAGGTCAGCCCCACCTCGCCTACCGGCATGACCTCGCCGGTATAGACCTGAATCTCATCGGTGACGGCAAAAGCGGGCGCGGACGACAGCAAAAACAGCGTGGAGAGAATTGCCGCCCGGCTGCGCATGATGTCTCCCCGCTTTTCTGGGGAGATAGCATGGGCCGCGCAAAGCAAGTGATTTCGCGAAGCAATCTCACTTGTAAAAGTTTGTCGCCGTTTCAAAGCCGCCACCCAAGGCCTTGTACAACGCCACCGAGGCGGCCAACCGGCGCGCGCGGATATCGGACAGTTGATCGCGCGCCGCGTAGAGGGTGCGCTGGGCATCGGTCACCACCAGAAAATCGGCGGAGCCGGCAAGATATTTGCGCCGCGCCGCATTCAGGACCTTTTCCGCCTGGACTGTCTGTTCGCGCAGCGCCGCTTCCTGGGCTGTCAAATGGGCGAAACTGCCCAGCGCATTTTCGACATCGGAGAAAGAGGCGATCACCGCGCCGCGATAGGCCGCCAGCAATTCTTCTTCCCGCGCCCTGCTCTCCTCGATCTTTCCTTCCGTACGGCCGCCGTCAAAGATCACCTGCGCCAAACTGGCGCCGGCGCCCGCCGCCAGACCCAGGCCGGGCAAAGTGTCGATCGCCGCCGCCAGCGCCGGATAGGCGACACCGCCATTGGCGGTCAAAGTGATATCGGGAAGAAAGGCTTTGCGCGCCGCTTCCAGATCGGCATGCGCCGCCAGCAGATTGGCTTCGGCGGCCGCGATGTCGGGACGCCGGGTCAATAAGGCGGACGGCAGTCCGGGTGCCACCACGGGCGGCATCAGCGCGCCCAGACTCTCTCCCGTGATCGTGAAACCCTCCGGCGGGCGGCCCAACAGGATGGCCAGGGCGTTGCGGGCTTCCAACTCTTGCTGTTCCAAGGCGGGCAATTGGGCCTGTTCCGCCGCCAGCGCCGCCCGTTGCTGGATCAAATCGGCGTTGGGGGAAAATCCGGCCGTCACCCGGCGTTGCACCACATTCAATATGTCTTGCGCCGATTTCAGATTGGCGCGCGCCACCGCGATGCGTTCGCGCAAGGAGAGAAGCTGGAAATAGGTGTTGGCGACGCCCGAGGTCACGGTCAACGCCACGGTGGCGCGGTCGGCATTGCTGGCGCGCACCGCGCTTCGCGCTGAATTCACCAGGTCACGGTTCTTGCCCCAGAAATCCAATTCATAGCTGGCTTCCAAACCGGCGCTGTAATCGGTTTCATGCATGGAGACGCCATTGGCCCGTCCGAACAAAGTATTGACGTTGCCCGCGCCACCCACACTCGGCAGCAGCGCCGCGCCCGCCTGTTTGGCGCGCGCATCCGCCTGGCGCACCCGCGCGGCGGCTTGCGCCATATCCAGATTGTTGGCCTCGGCCTGGCCCATCAGCGCGGTCAATTGCGGATCGCGGTAGTTGGTCCACCAATCCCTGGCCGGCCAGATCGGTGCGGTACCGGGTGCCTTCTGCTCGAAGGCGGTGGGCACATCGCCGGGCTTTAAAGCGGGGGGTGGCGCGCTGGTGCAGGCCGTAAGCATCACGGCGGCAGCGCAGGACAAAAGCAGCTGGCGCATCATGCCGCCCGCTCCCGGGTTTTTGGTCCGCCAAAGCGCTCGGCCAAGGCCGGCAGCACCACCAGATTGAGCAAGGTGGAACTGATCAGCCCGCCCAGCACGGTCACCGCCATCGGGCCTTCGATTTCCTGACCTGGCTGATGCATGCCGATGGCCAGCGGCAGCAAGCCCAAAGCCGTCACCGCCGCCGTCATCAGGATGGGCACCAGCCGTTCCTGGGCGCCGCGCAAAATGGTCTCGACGCCCCAAGGCGCGCCTTCCACTTCCACCAGATGTTCGTAGTGCGCCAACAGCAAAATGGCGTTGCGGGCGCTGACACCGAACACCGTGACCAGACCCACCATGGCGCCCACCGACAGGCCGCTGCCGGTCAGCGCGATCCCCGCCACCGCACCGATCAGGCTGAATGGCAGATTGGCCAGCACCAGCCAGGTATTGACCCGCCAATCAAAGCAAATGAACAGGATCAGCCCGATCAGCGCCACGGCAAAGGCGGTATAGAGCAAAGTCTGGGTCTCCGCCGCGCGTTGTTCGGACGCCGCGCCGCTGAATTCCACATACACGCCTTGCGGCAGTTTCAGCGCCGCGACCCGTGCTTGAGCGTCCTGTTCGGTGGCCTGCAAGGAACGTCCCACCACATTGAAGGTCAGGGAAACAAAGCGCTGGCCGCCATCATGGGTGATCTTGAAGCGCGTCTCTGTGGGCACAACCCGCGCCATCTGCGACAGCGGCACCGGGCCGAAAGGGCTGGCTATTGTCAGCGACGACAGCAGTTCGGGGCGCTTGCGCGCCTGTTCCGGCAGCAGCACGGTGACATCGACAATGCGGGTGCCGGCATAGGTTTGGCCCACCGTGGCGCCGGCATATTCGGTCTCCACCGCGTCCAGCACGTCCTGCATTTTCAACCCATTGGCGACCAGGGCTTCAGGTTGAATCTGCAAAGCGAAAGTGGGGGTACCGCTTTGCGGCTTGAATTGAAGATCGGCAATGCCTTCCGTGCCGCGCAAGGCAGCGGCGATGCGCTGGCCGGCAGCGTCCAAAGTGTCGAGCTGGTCGCCAAACACCTTGATGACGATGTCGGCGGTTTCGCCGGTGAGGCTTTCGCTGATGCGGTCGCCCAGGAAGGTCACGACCTCGCTCTGCAGACCGGGATAGTGCGAGATGATCTCGCGTAAGGCGTCCTCCGCCTCGCTCTGGTCGACATCGGCGTCGGGCTTCATCTCGACATGGAATTCGCTTTGATGCGGACCCCAAGTGTCCTCGCCCAGCGCGGCCCGGCCGATCTGCTGCTCGATGGTGGCGATATAGGGAAGCTCCAGCACTTCCTTGCTGACCCTTTCTCCCATCGCCATCATTTCCTCCAGTGAAGCGCCGGGGGTGGAGGCGGTGACCTGCATCACAAAATGGCCTTCGCGGAAATCCGGCATGAAACTGCCGCCCAGAAAAGGCAGCGCCGCGCCCGCGATCACGGTGGCCGCGATCAGCACCGCGCCGACTATGCGGAACCGCTCATAGACAAAGCCGATCACCCGCCGCTGGCGCTCTTTCAGCCAAAGGATCCAGCCCTGATCGCCATGGCTATCCCGGGCGGTGAGCATCAAAGCCGACAAAGCGGGGGCCGCCGTCAGCGCCACCAGCAGCGACGCCACCACCGCCAGGATGAAGGCCAGCGCCAGGGGGCCGACAAACTTGCCTTCCACGGTGGTGGAAAAAAGCTGCGGCAGGAAGATCGCGATGACGACCAGGGTGGCATAGACCACCGGCCCGCGCACTTCCAACGTGGCTTCAGCGATGACTTGAATCTGCGAGCGTGGATCGGTCCGCTTCGCATTCTCGGCCAGGCGGCGAAGGATATTCTCGATGCCGATAATGGCATCATCCACCAGCACGCCCAATGCCACCGCGAACCCGCCCAAGGTCATGGTGTTCAATGTCTGGCCCATGCGCTCCAACACTGCCACCGCCGCCAGCAGCGACAGGGGAATGGCCAGGAAGGTGATCAAAGCCGAGCGCCAGTCGCGCAGGAACAGAAACAGCACCGCCAGGATCAGGATGGCGGCGATCACCAGCGATTGTTCCAGCGACCCCAGCGCCCGTTCGATGAAATTCGCCGGCCGGTGCAGCGCCGGATAGATGGTGATGCCCTCCGCCTTCAACGCCGGAGTCAGCTTGTCCAGGGCTTCTTCCAGGACATGGGTGGTTTCCAAAGTGTTGGCGCCATATTGGCTGGCCAGGGAAAGCAGTACGCCGGGCCGGCCCATCACCACCGCGTCACCGGAGCGCAGCGCCGGGGCTTCGCTCACCGTAGCGACATCGCCGATGGTGACCGGAGTCTTGCCGCGCACCGCCAGCACCGCTTTGCTGATCGCCGAGGGATCAGGCGCCGGCACCGGCGATTGAATCAGAACACGCTGATGCGCCAGATCGACGAACCCAGCGCCGCGCAAAGCCAGTGCCGCGCGGCCCGCATCCGACAGATCGGTCAGGGTAAAACCATAGGACGCCATCTTGGTGACGTCCGGTTGGATTTGAATCTGGCGCACCGCGCCGCCGAAAATGATCACATGCGCCACGCCGGGAACCGCCAGCAGCGCCGGTTTCATCACCCATTCCGCCCGATCGCGCAGCTCAAACGGATTGAGCTTGTCGGACACCAGCCCGATCTTGAGCAGATCCATGGTGCTGGAGGTCAAGGGCGACAGGCGCGGTGTGCCGACACTGGAGGGCAGCACGCTGCCCAACTCGCTCAGGCGTTCGGAAATCCCCTGCCGCGCGATATAGACATCGATACTGTCGCGGAATTGAATGGTGATCAGCGACAGGCCGGGAATGGATTCCGACCGCAAGGTGGCCAGGCCCGGGGCGCCATTGACCGCATTCTCGATCGGCTTGGTCACCAGCTGCTCGACTTGCTGGGCGGTCAACCCCGGCGCCTCGGTCTGGATTTCCACAGTCGAAGGCACGAAATCGGGAAACACGTCCAAGGGCGCGCTTCGCGTCGCCCACAGCCCCGCCAACAGCGCGATCAAGGTCAAGGTGGCCAATGTGCCCGCATAGCGCACGCACAGGCCGACAAGCCAACGCATGCCTTATTCCTCGACTTCGGTGCTGGGATTGATCTCGCGCGCCATCAACAGGCCGGCGCCATCCGCCACCACTTTTTCGCCCGGCTTGATGGTGGTGACGAAATAACCGTCATCCATAGGATGGGTGATGTCCACCTTGGTGCGCAGGAAGGTATGCGCGTCTTTCTGAACATAGGCCCATGCCTCGCTTTCGCCATAGACCAGCGCATGGGCGGGAATTTTCGCGCCCGCTTCCGCCTTGCCGGTGGGAATGGCGGCGGTCACCCGTTCGTTCTGGGCGAGATCACTGCCTTCGACCAAGGCATAAAAACTGCGGCCCGGCACCGCGGCATCGGCGGGCGCGTCCCAGATGGTGTGGGTGCTCCAGCTTTTGCGGTCCGCCCCCATGCGGCTGATGTCCAGAGTCTTGGGCGCGGCCCCGCTGGTTGCCGGAAAGGTCGTGCGCACCAGCACCGCGTCCCCGGACGCCAGCCGGCGCATAACGCCAGCGCGGGTCTCGGCATCGCGCCAGGGTGAATTCAAGCCGAAGGCTGCCTCGGTCTTGCGCCGGGCAAGCGCCAGGGCGGCGGCGTCGGCAGCCGCTTTGCTCTCCGCGACTTCCAACTGTTCACGGGAGATCGCGGCCTCCTCGCCGGTGGAAAGTGAACGGGCGCGATTGGCGGCGGCGGCGCTTTGCCCGGCGGCAGCCTGGGCGGTCAGGAATTCGGAGTCCGCCTGGGCGATGGCATCCAGCGGCGTGACCACGCCATAGCCGTCTATGCGGCCGCGAAATTGCGCCGGGGTGGCGGTTTGGACGGTGATGCCCAGACTTTTGATTTCTTCATCCTTGAGGACGAGGCCCTCGCCGGCCTCTTTCTCCGCCTCGGCGGGCTTATCCTTCTTGCCACAGGCGGAGAGCGCCAACAGAACCGCCAAAGCCAGACCAAGCTTGCGCATCACAGCCCCCGCACGGTTGGAGCGGCTGATGACAGATATGCGAAATTACGGTGCCAAACCATGCGTTTTCCCCAAGACCGGGAGTATCCCAACTCCCTCGGGCTCGCGCCACCAGCCGGTCACATAAATTTTCCCAACACTTCAGGCATTTTCGGCAGGGGGTAAAGGGAAGGAAATCTGTACCACCAAACCGGGCTTGGCATCGCCGACAATGGAGATATCGGCGCCGTGCAGTTCGGCGACCGCGGCCGCCAGGGCAAGCCCCAGCCCATATCCCGGCTGCGAGCGGCTGGCCTCACGGCGATAAAGCCGGCGGAACAAGCGTTCATGCTCTTCCCTGGGCACGCCGGGCCCATCATCACTGACCCGAACCGCTGCACGGGTCTGGTCCCGCGCCAGCGACAGCCGGATATGGGTGCCTTGCGGGGTATGGACGATGGCGTTTTCGATCAGGTTGGAAAGCAGCTGAACCAGGAGCTGGCGGTCGCCACGGATGGCGAGCGCTTCGACATTTGTCAGTTCAAGACTATGCCCTGCCTCCTCCGCCACAGCCTCGAACAAGTCACGCATCTGGGTCAGAAGAGCGCCGAGATCCACCATCGCAAAAGCGGCGCGGCGCGCCCCGCCTTCGATTTGCGCGATGCGCAGCAGGGCGGCAAACAGGCCAAGTATCTCGTCCGCCTTGGCGATGGCGGCCTCCAGAGCGGCGCGATGATCCTCGAGGGTTTTGCTGTCGGCTTGCGCCCGTTCCAGGCGATGGCGTAGGTGGGTCACCGGCGTGCGCAAGTCATGGGCGATGTCGTTGCTGACCTGGGACAGATTTTCCATCAGCGCGGCAATGCGCGACAGCATATCGTTGATCGCTTCCGCCAGCCGGTCGAGTTCGTCCCCGGTGCCGCGTACCGGAATGCGCAGCTTGAGATTGCCGTTCATGATGTCGCGGCAAGCCGTCGCCATGGCGTCGGTGCGATGCAGGAAAGCGCGGCTCACCAGGGCGCCTCCCGCCACCGCCAGCAGCAGGGCAGCAACAGACAAGCCCAACATGATCTTGAGAAGATGGCTCTGCACGGCATGAAGCCGCGTGGTATTGCTGCCGGAAAAGACATAAAGGCCCGGCGCCAGAAAGGCGCCCGTCCCCAATATCTGGTGACCGGAGGCCGATATTTCCAGCGTCCCGGCCTGCGGGGTCATGGCGGGGAGATTGCCGTCCAGCACCTCGCCGTCCTGCTGCAAGAGATAGAAACCGGAACTGGCCGGCGCCGCCATCAACTGGTTGATCACTTCCCGGGCTTCATGCACGCCTTCATGAGCGTATCCGTCGCGAATGGCGGCGATATCGGTGGCGGAAAAACCCAAGATCTGGTCGCGCAGAGCCTGGTTGGTGGTCACCAGAACAAAACCGCCCAGGATCACAAAGGACAGCGCAAACACGGCCGCGAAAAGCGCGGACAGCCTGAAACCCTCGGTGCGGAAAAACCTATTCCGCACGCAGGATATATCCCGAGCCGCGCACGGTATGGATCAACTCGCCGCCATGGCCGCGGTCCACCTTGCTGCGCAGCCGGCTCATATGGGTTTCCACGATATTGGTGCGCGGATCGAAATGCAGGTCCCAGACATTTTCCAGCAACATGGCGCGGGTCACCACCCGGCCCATATTGCGCATCAGATATTCCAGCAGGCGGAATTCCTGGGCCTGCAGATCGATGGCTTTTCCGGCGCGATGCACGGTGCGGCGGATCAGGTCAATCTCCAGATCGCCGGCACAAAGGCGTACCGGCTCGGCGCTTGGCGCATTACCGCGCCGGGTGATGGCATGCACACGCGCCAGCAATTCCGGAAAGGCAAAAGGCTTGACCAGATAATCGTCGCCGCCGGCTTGCAAACCTTCGACCCGGTCATCCAACCCGCTCATGGTGGTGAGAAAAAGCGCCGGGATATTGTTGGCTTCGTCGCGCAGGCGGCGCACCAGGCTCAGGCCATCCAGGCCCGGCAACATGCGATCGACAATCAGCGCGGCATGGCCGCCCGCCCTGGCCGCTTCCAAGCCTTCCAGCCCGTCATGGCGGACGGTGACGTCGTGGCCCGCGCCCTCAAGGGCGTAGACGATATGGGCGGCGGTTTCGGGATCGTCTTCGATCAGCAGAATTTTCATAAGGCGCGCATTACCAAAAGCTAACAGCCGCCATTGTCCGGCCAAGCCCGCGGGGATGCAAGTTCGGGAAGCTTGGCTTTTCGTATGAAAAGGAATGTTTGCCGCTGAATCATGTCGCGGTGCGAAATGCAACACCCATTGCTCCGCTCCCCGGCATGTGCCTCAATGGCGTGATAAACCGGGCTGATAAACATTGGGGGATTCCATGTCAAAGAGCGGCCTGATTGCCGGTGTGGTTTTGTCTTTCCTGCTGCTGGCGTCCAATGGAGGCGCGGCGCCTGTGGGCGATGCCGAGCTGAGAAACAGCGACAAGGATGCCGGTAACTGGCTGATGTATGGCCGCACTTATGACGACCATCGCTTCAGCCCGCTGAACCAGATCAATGAGCAAACCATCGGCAAGCTGGGCTTGGCCTGGAGCCACGAATTCGGCAGCACCCGCGGATTGGAAGGCACGCCGCTGGTGAAGGACGGTATCATCTACGCCACAGGAAACTGGAGCGTGGTCTATGCCATCGACGCCAAGACCGGACAGGTGCGCTGGACCTACGATCCCAAAGTGCCCCGGGCGCGGGCCTATTTCATCTGCTGCGATGTGGTGAACCGGGGCGTCGCGCTCTATCACGGCAAGGTCTATGTCGGGACCCTGGACGGCCGGTTGATCGCCTTGGATGAACGCAATGGCACGCCAGTATGGCAGGTGCCCACGACCGATAGCAGCAAGCCCTATGCCGTCACCAGCGCGCCCCGCATCGCCGGAGGCAAGGTGCTGATCGGCAATGCCGGCGCCGAGTATGGCGTACGCGGTTACATCTCCGCCTTTGACGCCGAGACCGGCAAGATGGCCTGGCGCTTCTACACCGTGCCGGGGGATCCCTCGAAAGGATTCGAATCCAAGGCCATGGAAGTGGCCGCCAAGACCTGGAACGGGCAATGGTGGAAAACCGGCGGCGGCGGCACCACCTGGGAAGGCATCGTTTACGATCCCGCGCTTGATCTGGTCTATTTCGGCACCGGCAACCCCACCGCCTGGTACCGCTCCTTGCGCGGCGGCAATGGCGACAGCCTGTATGCCGCCTCGATCCTGGCGGTGCGCGTCTCGACCGGCGAACTGGCCTGGTACTTCCAGAACACGCCGGGCGACAATTGGGATTTCGATTCCACCCAGCCTTTGGTTCAGGCGGACCTGACTATCGGCGGACGTACGCGCAAGGTCATTATGCAAGCCAATAAGAATGGTTTCTTCTATGTGCTGGACCGCGCCACCGGTGAATTCATTTCCGGCAAGCCGTTTGTCAGCGGCATCACCTGGGCTAAAGGCCTTGATCCCAAGACTGGCCGGCCCATCGAAATTCCGCTCGACAATGCCAAGGGCGTCATGATCTCGCCTGCCCCTGACGGCGCGCACAATTGGAATCCCATGGCTTATAGCCCCGTCACGGGCCTGGTCTATCTGCCCGCCAAGACCGGCACCCAGTCGCTGCACATCCCAGACGCCAACTGGAAATACAATCCGGACACCAACAATCTGGGCCGCGACCCCATCTACAACGGCCCTCTCAAAGACAAGATCAAAGCCATGCCGCGCCCGACCGGCGAGCTCTTGGCCTGGAATCCGGCGACCCAGCGCGCCGCCTGGCATGCCAAATATCCAGCCGTGGTGGGCGGCGGCGTTCTGGCCACCGCCGGCAATCTGGTGATCCAAGGACGCGCCGACGGGATTCTGGCCGCCTATCGCGCCAGCGACGGCAAGCAGCTTTGGAGCTTTGATGCCGGCACCGGCATCATGGCGCCGCCGGTGACCTATCAAGTCGACGGCGTTCAGTATGTGTCGGTGCTGGCGGGATGGGGCGGACCGGACGGCTTGGGCAACAGTCCCGAATGGGGACCGGTCAAGCCCGGCTATGGACGGCTTCTCACTTTCTCCCTGGGCAGCAATGCCGCTTTCAATCCGCCGGCCTATGGTCACAAGGGCCCGCCGCCGGTGCCCACCATCACGGTCAATACATCGCCGGAAGTGATACATCAGGGCGAGATGCTGTTCGATAACAATTGCGCCGGCTGCCATGGCTCCAAGGCCATCGCCGGCCCCACACCCGATCTGCGTTACGCCAGCAGGGAAACGCTGGAAAATATTCAGGCCATTGTGTTGGGCGGCGCGCGCGCATCGCGCGGTATGCCCTCCTTCCAGAAAATTCTCACTGCCGATCAGGTCAAGGCAATCCAGGCCTATATCGTGGCGCGGGCCAAGGAGAGCGCGGCACCGGCTCGCTGAACGCAAGCGATATTTTCAGCGCGGAGCGGTTGTGATAGTTTCCACGCCAGGAAAGCCGATGAATCATGTCCATTGAACCTCGGGGCTTCGGGCCGGGACCGCGCCCTTCCCGCAATGTGTTCGGCGAGCCCTTGCAAACCTGTTCGACAGCGCCGGTGACCGGCTTCTTCCGCAACGGCTGCTGCGACACCAGCGACCAGGATACCGGTAGCCATACGGTTTGCGCGGTGATGACGGACGCCTTCCTGGAATTTTCCAAAGCCAGTGGCAACGACCTTTCGACGCCCCGGCCGGAGTTCGGCTTTGACGGATTGAAAGCGGGCGATCGCTGGTGTCTGTGCGCGCCGCGCTGGCAGGAAGCTTTTCAGGCGGGCCATGCGCCGCGGGTAGTGCTCAGGGCCACCCATCAAGGCGCGCTGGAATATTGCACCCTGGCTGATCTTAAGCGGCATGCCATCGATTTGAGTTAGCTAGAGGCAACTTGGATCAAGAAATTCACACGCAACAGCAACCGGGCTGGCCACGGTCAATTGCCCTGCTCGTCGTCGCGGCTTTGATGCCGTGGCCACTCATGCTCAACCAGGGCAATTGGTGGGCTTTTGTCTTGGTCACTGTCGCGATTGTGGCGGCTCTTCGCCTGCTGTTTGGACCGCAATGGACAAGTTATGCGGGTCTCAAGTTGACTCGGACACATGCTTTGTTGACCGTCATGGTATTCGCGGTGGCCGTAACCGGAACGGCAATGCTTCTTCCCCACATATATGCCACCACCGGGTTGAGAGCTGATGCGTCCAGTCCTGAACAGCAATTTGGCTTCTTGTTTCAGTCGCTCAATGAAGAAGTCTTTTTCCGTGCACTCATGATTGGTTTCCTCGCCCAATATGTGCGTTCGGCACTCGTGATTTCTTTCGGGCTGGCTTTCCTCTTCGCAGCAGCGCATTTTGTTCTTTATCGGTATTCAAACCCGATGCATTTGACGCTTTCCGTGGCCTCGCTTGCAACGCTGCTCCTTGCTGGCCTTGCGATGAACAACCTGTATTTGGCCTTTCGGCACATTGGTTTCTCCTGGGCATTACATGCCGGGTGGAATGTGGCTTGGCTGCCTGCGGCCTTCTACGACGCAGCGACCAATGAGCATCTGCACGAACCGCAGATTTTTAACCGGGTATTAGGCTCACCCACCGTCGTCGCTATGGCCTGTGCGGCCGCAGTTCTTGGTGTGCTGCTTGTACGGCGTCCACGAGTATCTGCGGCAGGCCTTTAGCAGGAAGGTCCCTGATCCGCTTACTTGTAAGTCAGCAGATAAGCTGCCACGTCCTCGGCATCGGCGGCGTTGGAGAAACCCGAGAACGGCATGTGATTGCCTTTCACCTTGGCCTGCGGATCGTGCAGATAATCGCGCAGATTGGCGGCATCCCAGACGATCTCCGAACGCTTCATGGCGGCGGAATAGCGGAAATCCTCCAGCGCCGCCGCCTTGCGCCCGGCCACACCTTTAAGGCTTGGACCTTGCGCATCCGCAGTCTCGCTATGACAGGCGATGCAGGCAGCGAAGAGTTGTTTGCCATGGACCGCATCGGCGGCCGATGCCGGCGGCGTCAGCAGCAGCATCGCAACCGCCAAACTCAATCCGTGCTCACGCATGCACCAATGGCCCCGGATTTTTGATGTAACTATTCTTGATCTTGTCTGCGGACCACAACGCCAACGCGCCCAAGGTGCCGGTCGGGTTGTAGCCATGCTGTTGCGGGAAGGTGCTGGCGCCCATGACAAACAGATTGTGCGCGTCCCAGCTTTGCAGATAGCGGTTCACGACGCTGTTGCCGGGATCGCTCCCCATGATGGTGCCGCCGGCATTGTGGGTGGATTGATAGGGCACGATGGTGAAATTCTTAGGCCTGGGCCGCATTTCATACCGCGCCGGACCCATCGCCTTGATGATGCCTTCCAGCTTGACCAGCAGATAACGCGACATGGCATGGTCATTGTCGGTGCCGTTATAGGTCAGGCGCAGCAACGGCCGTCCCAGCGCATCGCGATAGGTCGGGTCCATGTCCATGTAATTGTCGCGATGGGCATAGACCGAGCCCTGGGTGTTGAAATGCACGCTGTGGTAATACCATTTGACGGTTTCGCGCTTCCATTCGCTGCCCCAGGATGGCGTGCCTTCCGGAACGCTGCGCCCATTCATCGGCGGGCTGCCGCCACTGGAGGCGGCGAAATAGCCGCCGCCGAAAAAGCCCAACCCCGTGTGATCGAAACTGGCATTGTTGAAATCGTCGATCACCACCCCGCCGCCGGGTGAACCCATATAGGGATTGAGTTCCTTGTTGGGGAAGAAAGCGGCGGCAGGCGCTTCGAACTGATAGCAGTAGTTCTTGCCCACCTGCCCCTTGCCGGTGGCATGGTCGTAAGGCTCGCCGATGCCGGAATAGAGCATCATATGGGTATTGCTGAAGACAAAGGCCGACAGCACCACGATGTTGGCGGGCTGTTCATATTCCTGGCCGGTCTTGAGATCGGTATAGAGCACGCCGGTGACACGCTTGGCGGCCTTGTCATACAGCAACTTGGAGACGAAGGAGCGCGTGCGCAGTTCGAATTTCGGCTCCTGGCGCAGCGCCGGCATGATGGTGCTGACGGTCGACGCCTTGGCGCTGGCTTCGCAGGCGGTGCGAGTGCAGAAGCCGCATTCCTGGCAGGCGCCCATGGCGACGCCATAGATATTCTTGTAAGGCGCGCTGGCCGCCGAGAATGGCACCGGGAATGGATGATACCCCAGACTTTTGGCGGCGGCTCCGAACATGGATCCGCCTTCTGAAGGCGGCATCGGCTTGTTGGGATATTCGTTGACGCGCGGGCCCTCGAACACATTGCCGCCCGCGATCTTGCGGCCCTTGAGATTGCCCGCCTTGCCCGACACGCCGCAAACCTTGTCGAAGCGATCGTAGAAGGGCTCCAGCTCGTCATAGCTGACCGGCCAGTCCTGGATGGTCATGGTGTCGGGAATGGTTTTGGCGCCATAACGGGTTTGCAAATAGGAACGCAGGCGAAAATCGTCGGGATGATTGCGCCAATGTGCCCCGCCCCAGTGATTGCCGGTGCCGCCGACACCTTCGCCCGGCAGAAACGCACCCCAACGCCGGATGGGGAGCGCCATCTGCGCGGATTGATTGCGGAAGGTGATGGTGTCGATGGAATTGTCGGCCATCAATTCCAGCCGCTGCTGGTATTTCAGTTCGTCGCGGATGCCCGGCATGGCGAAATCTTCCGCCGGACGGCGGTCCGGGCCACGCTCGAAACCCACCACATTCAGGCCGGCCAAAGTCAGCTCGCGCGCCATGATGCCGCCGGCCCAGCCCATTCCCACCACCGCAACGTCGATTTCCTTGAGTTTGGTCGCCATCAGGAAAAATCCGCGATGGATTGCGGTTCGGCGACATAGCGTTTGTTGCGATATTGCTCCAGCTTGTCGGCATAGGTGGCGGGCAGGCCGGGGAAGCCCAGCATGCGCCAGGAGGCCTTGTTGCGATTGCCGCCATAAATCGGATCGGAGAAAAAACCTTCCATGGTGATGGCCAGCAGCCGCTGGAAGAACAGCTTAGCGTCCAGTCCATCGAATTTAGCCTTGCCCTCTTCCATCTCTTTCAAAGCGGCGATCCGCTGTTCGGGAGAAAGCCGGTCGAAGGTCTTGCCATAGGTCTTGCGCGACCAGGCGTTGGCCGCCTCTACCCCGGCGGCAAAAAAATCGCGCGGCGTCAACGGCAATTGATAGCCCTGCTCCGGCGTGCCCTGATGGAACGGTCCGGAACGATACATCCGGGCGCCCGCGCCAAAGGCGCTGGCCAGTTGGCGGTCGATAAAAGTGGGCACGCCGCATTCGCTGCCCGAAGGCGACAATTCGTCTTTTGGAATCATGGTGTCGGAGGTGGCGGAAAAAAACGCCACTTCTTCCGCCGTCAGCACCAGCCAGGTTTCAACAGGCGTGGCATCCGCTGCGGCAGCTTCCGCGGGCTTTGTGGTGAGCGCCGCTGTAAGCGCGGCGGCGCTGGCGCTTGCCGCGCCTGCCCCCGCCAGAAAACCGCGCCGTGGAATCTTTGCCATCGCCGGTTCCTCCCTTTGTCCTTTACCAGGACTCTTTGCCGCGCACTCTAATACGAATTACCGGGCAGGAGCAGTGCCCACGGGCAGAAGATGAAGGTCCGGGCGCGGCGGGCCACTCCAGGAACGGTATCCCATCTCTTCCGGCCCGGGGACCCCGGTGGGCAGCGCCCGTGGGCCGTAATCCGGCAAGGCCTGGCCGAATTCATAGGCGCCCAAGTCCGGCGCCTTGCCGGCATAACCGTCATTGATGGTGGGAAGCTCCATCCCGGCATCGATGGCGGCGGAACGCGGCCGCAAGCGGAAATCCATGTCCTCCGGATTGTAAAGCCGCTGCGGGTCCGATAGTTCGGGCCGCACCACATTGACCAAAACCTTATAGTCCAATGTCACGCTATGGCGGTCTTGCCCGGTGGCGGCGGCATAGTCTTTCAGCGTGGGAAAACGGCGCACCGTCAGCTTGTGGGTATAGTCGTAATCCGCAAGCGTGCCGTCCGGCGGCGAATTCCAGGCGAAATTGTTGGCGCCTTTGTTGACGGAAAAACCGTTGTAATCCGAACTCGAATAATTGGTGTAGGTGTCGAGCTGAAACACCGGCCGCTCGGAGCCTGTGCCTAAGAAGATATTATTCCGCAGATGGGTATTGGAGGCCGGACCGCCGGGCGAGGTGTCACCGCCGACAAACGTGTTCTGATAGACGTAAACACCAGCCGGCGTGTCGGCAAACTTCAGCGGCCCGCCCGAGGGCGCGTTGAAAACCAGGTTGCGATAGAAATAGATCGGGCCACCCCAGATGGGCTGGGCGCTGAGCGAAGCCGCCGCCGAATTGAAGCAGCGGTTTTCGAACACCCGGATGTTATGGGCGCCGCCATCGCCTTCGATGCAATTGTCACCCATATTGTAAATATCGTTGCGATAGAAATCGATGGACGACGCCATGCGGTCGTCCTGTTCGGAAGGCCCGGACACGGCCGTTTCGGCGATGCCGGGCGTGCCATCGGGCTCGCCATAGGTGGAGACATCGACGGCGTCATGGAAATTGGCGATATAATTGTGCATCACCACATGGCCCTGGCCATAGACCTTGATGCCGTATTCCGATTGCAGGGATTCCGGAAAGCCGGGCAGATTGGTCCATAGCGCCCCGCTCCAGCTCATCATCTTGGTGGGTTCATGCCGGCCGATGATCACATTGTCGGCGATGAACATGTCGCGCGAAGCGGACCATTCCTGCTCCACAGCGCGGGCTACGTCATAGATGCGGCTGCGCTTCAGGGTGAACCCGCTGGAGCCTATGATGTCCTTCCAGCCCAGGAGAAAGGCGACGGTGGTGTTGCGCACCGTAATGCCTTCGAAATAATTGTAATCGGCGCGCAGCAGATTGAAGAGATTGGCATTGCCCGCGCCGTCAAAGATCACTTCGCCGTCGCCCGCGCCCTTGATCACGATGGGCTTGTCGGGTGTGCCGCTGGCGGTGAGGTAATAGGTGCCATCGGTCACCGCCGCCAGATTGTTGTAACCGGGATGCGGCATGCCGTTCATGTAGTGAAAGCGGTCGCTGATATAGGTGCCGGCATGCACCAGAATGGTGTCGCCCGGCTTCACCCGCGAGGGAAAAGTATGGTCATGGTCGCTAGCCGATGAACCCATATTGTAAGCCCGCATCAATCCGATAAAGGACGGCTGCTGCATCGGCCCCTTATAGCCGATGGGATAGACATGGAAGATGCGCCCACCCGCGGCCGGTTGCGGCTCCTTGCGGGTGTGGACGGTGATGATTTTCTCCTTGTCGCCGCCCACGCCATCGGGATCGGTCAACTGATAGCGGCATTCATAGTCCTTATCCGGCTGCAAATTGAGCACACTGCCGGCAAACATATTGCCGGTGTCGTAATGCCAGGGATTTTCCCGCTCGCCATTGGGATTGGCGGGCGAAGGGTCCACGGGGCGGAAAGGCGGTTCGTGGCTGTTGATCACTTCGTGATGGATGCGCAACAAAGGCAGCGCTTTTCGCCAGGCCTGTTCGCCCTTGCGGCGGTAGCTCACTTCGACAGCAGCATTGCGATTGTCGTCGCCGGTGATTTTCCATTCCACCCCGATGGCGGTAAGGGTCGGCGCGTCGATCACCAGCTTGCCGGCCGTGGTCTGGTTCTCGGCCCAGGCCGGCGCCACGGACAGGACGGCCAGTATGAATGCCGCGCTCCACAGCCTAACACTCATCTCAACCTCCCCAGCTCTTTGCTTGGGAGATTAATACGAAACAGGAAAGTCTAAAGGCTGGTGAGCTGCGTCAGCTTGATATTTTTGAACGGCAGGGAGCGGATGCGCTTGCCGGTGGCATTGAAGATGGCATTGGCAACCGCGGCGGCGATGGGCGCCACCGAACATTCTCCCACCCCGCCCCATTTGGGCTTGCCTTCCCTGTCCATCCCGCCGGTCAAAGCCAAATCCGCCTTGACGTCGGGCGCGTCCGCCAACCGCACCATGCGGTAGCTGTCGAAATTGCTTTCCTGTGGCGCGCCGTTCTTGACCGTGATCTCGCCATAGAGCATGGCGGTCAGGCCGAAAATCACGCCTCCTTCGATCTGCGCCTCGACCAGATTGGGATTGACCACATGATAGGCGTCGGTTGCGGCGAAAACCCGCGTCACCCGGATAGCGCCTTGTGGATCGACGGCAACTTCCGCGACATGGCCAGCGATGGCGCCATGATTGTCGACCAGCGATATCCCACGCCCCTGCCCTTGCGGCAGCTTGGCATGCCAGTTGCTCATCTCTTCCAGCTTTTTGAGCACCGACAGCGAATCCGGCCGGTCGGTCAGGCTGCGGCGGAATTCCAACGGGTCTTTGCCCGCGGCATGAGCCAGCTCATCGATGAAGCTTTCCATATAGAAGCCGTTCTGCGAGCCGCCCACCGAACGCCAATAGCTGACGGGAATGTGGGTGTTCTTGAGCAAGAGGCCGGTATACCAGTTGGGCACGCGGTTATAGGGAACCGCAGGCCCGATCCCGTCGATGGCCGTCCCATCGATGCCATTGGCGGCGGCGCCGGGATTGCCCGAGCGCTGGATAGAGCCGCAGGCGCTTTCGATATGCACCGCCTCCAATTTTCCGTCCGCCGACAGCGCGCCTTTCATGCGAATGGCGGACTGCGGACGGAAACGGTCCGCCCGCATGTCTTGTTCGCGCGACCATAGCAGTTGCAGCGGCTGATCGATCTTGGCGGCCTTGGCCACCAGCACCGCCTGGCGCAATTCATCGCCATTGGAGCGGCGGCCGAAACCGCCGCCCAGATAGGCTTGGTGGAAATAAACCTGTTCAGGTTTCAAGCCGGCGAGTTCGGCGGCCATGCGGGCGTTGGCCAGCGCCGATTGCGAGCCCATCCAGATGTCCAACCGGTCGGGCTTCAACTGCACCGTGGCGTTGCAGGGCTCCATGGTGGCATGGGCCAACAACGGCGTTTCATAAACCGCTTCCACCACTTTCGCCGATTGGGCGATCACTTTCTTGGCGTCACCATCATTGCGCGCGGTGACCATCGGCCCGTTCAGAGCAGCACGATAATCCTTGGCGAATTGCTGGCTGTCTGTTTTTCCCGCCTCGCCGCTGTCCCAGGTGATTTTCAACGCCTTCAAAGCCTGGTTGGCGCGCCAATAATTGTCGGCCACCACGGCGACGGCATCCGCCAGTTTCACCACCTGTTTGATGCCGCGTTTGCCGGTGACCAGACTGTCGTCGACCGAAACCAGCTTTCCGCCCGGCACCGGGCAGTTCATGATCGAAGCGTAAAGTTGTCCCGGCTCGCGTGTATCAACGCCGAATTTGGCTGAACCATCGGATTTGACGGCGGAATCCAAACGGGGCTGACGCGTCCCCACCAGTTTGAATTGGCTCGGCGATTTGATCGCGGGTTCCTGGGACAGAGTCACTTTGGCCGCATCGGGAACCAGTTCGGCATAACGCAGCGCGCGGCCGGTGGGCTTGTGATGAACCACCGCGCTGCTGGCTTCGCATTCCGTTGCCGGCACACGCCATTTCGCCGCTGCCGCTTGCACCAACCTCGCCCTCGCCGAAGCCCCCGCTTGCTGGACATATTCATAGGTGCTGCGGATGCCGCGGCTGCCCACCGTCAGCATGTCGCGATAGACACCATTCTCGCGGATGTTGCGGTTGACCGAGGCGAATTCGACCTTGACCGATTTCCAATCGCATTCCAGTTCTTCCGCCAGCAGCATGGGAAGACCGGAGCCTGTGCCCTGGCCCATCTCCGCCATGGGGCAACGCAAGGTCACGGTCCCGTCACTGTTGATCACCACCCAGGCATTGACTTCACGGGCATCGCCCGCATCAGCGCCCCAATATTGCGCCTTGAGTTCGGGCGTGGCCGCCCTGGCGGCGGACGGCACGAAAAAGCCCAGCGCCATGCCTCCGGCCAGAGTCGTACCGGTGATGACGACGTGACGGCGGGTAAGATCTGTCAGATGATTTATCTGGGTCATGGTCTTAGACCTTTCCGGCAGCGCGATGGATGGCGCGCCGGACCCGCACATAGGTGCCACAACGGCAAATGTTGGAAATCGTGTTGATGTCTTCGTCCGTGGGATTCGGTTTTTGCTTCAGCAGCGCCACCGCCGACATGATCTGGCCCGATTGGCAGTAGCCGCATTGCGGCACATCTTCCGCCACCCAGGCTGCTTGCACCGGATGCGGCTGGCCGTTCACGGTAAGCCCTTCGATGGTGGTGATCGGCTTTCCTTCCGCCGCTGAGACCGGCATGGTGCAGGACCTAACCGCCTTGCCGTCGATCAGCACGGTACAAGCGCCGCATTGGGCGATGCCGCAGCCATATTTGGTGCCGGTCAGGCCGATCTCGTTGCGCAATGCCCATAGCAAGGGCATCTCGGGCTCGATATCCAGACTGTAGCTTTTGCCGTTGACTTGAAGCTTCGCCATCGCGCCGTTCCCAAATGGCCTGTTCGGCGCGGGAGGTTACTCCCTTGCCTGGCCCTACTCCAGGTTCCCAGGCCTCAAAATCCTGTCATGCAAAGCTTGATATCGTAATGGACAGAACGCCTGTTTCAGCGTTTTACAAATTCGTCGAAAAACCCATTCAGGGTTTTGCCCGGCGCGGCATTGGCCAGCCCATCGAACGAACCGCGCTTGATTTCTTCCGCCACCTTCAGCATGGCGCCCCAAGCCACCCGCGCCAGCGCGCCGCCAATGCTGACCCGACGCACGCCCAGATCCGCCAATTCCGCCAAGGTAAGTCCCGGTCCCGACATCAAGACATTCAACGGCTTTGGCTGAACCGCCCGCACCATGGCGGCGATGTTATCCTTGCCCGTGATGCCCGGCGCATAGAGGCAGTCGGCGCCGGCTTCGGCGAAAGCCACCAGCCTTTCGATCGCGGTCTCCACGGGAAAGCTGTTGCTCAACAAGCCTTCGGTACGCGCCACCAGAATGACATCCACGCCCGCCTTATCAATAGCAGCGCGGGCGGCGCGGATACGCGCCACGGCATAATCGAAATCATATAGTCCGCCGCCACCGATGCGGCGATCCTCAATGGAAAGCCCCGCCACCCCGGTGGCGATCGCCTTGGTGACATTGGCGGCAACGCCTTCGGGCGTGTCGGCAAAGCCTTCCTGGAAATCGGCATTCACCGGCAGGTCGGTGGCGGCGCACAAATGCGTCAAATGCTCCAGCACATCGTCGCGAGTCACGCCATAGTCGGGACGCCCCGTTGTCCAGGCATAGCCGGAACTGGTCGAAGCCAGGGCCTTGAAGCCCAGATTCTGCAACAGGCGCGCACTGCCCGCGTCCCAAGGATTGGGCAACACAAAACAACCCTGGCGGTGGAGGGCGCGGAATTCGGCGCGCTTGGCCACAACGTCTTTCATGACGCGACTATGACCCGCTGCATGGGCCCTTGCAATTGCGCGGCTGCTATGCGCCGGCCGATATCTTCAGCATGCGGGCGGGTACCAGATATTTGCGCGCCATCGCCGTCACATCGGCCGGCGTCACATTTTCCAAAAGATGCTGGAACGTCCGCGCCCGCTCGAATTTGACCTTCTGGTCCCAGCCGGTGGCCAGCAAAGCCGACCAATATTCGTTGTTCTGGGTCGCCCTGCGATATTCCTCCAGGGTGGGGATGCGGCTTCGCGCGAACTCATCCGCGCTGATGTGCCCGTCTTTAAGATCGGCGACGATACGGTCCACGGATTCATAGAAAAGTTGCGCCTTGCCCGGCGGCATGGTGGCGCTGGCCGAAAAATAGCCGAAATCAAAGCCCGTCGATGCGGCCTGGGACACCGACACGGAATAACTCAGGCCCTGGCCGCGGACATCGTCAAGCAATCGCGCCCGCAGAATGGAAGACAAAAAGCTCAGCGCCGCATCGTCCATGGGATTGGTATAGAAGCCATGAGTCGCCCAGGCGACATTGGCGATGGACTGATTGGCCGGAGCCGAGGTCTTGAGAATAGTCGGCAAATCCTCGCCCGGCGGGAAGCTGATGTCGTTATCCGCCGTTACTTTATGAAGCTGCGGCGGCCGTCGCGGCAGCGCCCCCAAGGTCAGCCCGACCGCGCGCCTGGCCTGTTCGACCGTTATATCGCCGGCCACCACCACTTCTATGGGCCCTTGGGCAAGCAAGGGTGTCAGCAGAGACTTGAGCTGTTCCACCGTCGCCGCCCGCACGTCATCGGTTTTTGGAACCGCCCAACGCGGGTCGCCGCCATGCAGGATGGCGGAAGAATAAAGCCCCATGGTTCCGGTGGGTGTCGCACCTGCCGCTTGGATGCGGCCGATCAATTGCTGCTTGAACTGCTCAAAGCCGGCGGCGCGAAAGCCCGGATCCTTGATATAGGCGGCGAAGATTTGCAGCTGGGTCTCAAGATCTTGGGGCGTGGTCTCGCCATTGAAGGCAAAGGCATTGTCGCCCATGCCGAAACCCATGCGATAGGCTTTTCCGGAAAGAGCGATGGTCATTTCGGTGGGCGTCAAGGCCCCCAACCCGCTCTGCGTCATGCCGCCGATCATCCAGCTCAGCGCGCCTTTATCCTTGGAAAGGCTCAAGCGTCCCTGGCCGATCTTGACCGACACCATCACCTGGTTCGCCCGCAATTTGGAGGGCCGCACCAACAGATGCACATTGTTGGCAAAACGCAGGCTGGTGACACCGAGATCGGTAGCGGCGCTGGTTTCCACCACCCGCCCCGGTGCGCCGAAATCGGTATAAGGCCATTTTACCGGCGTGGCCGGCGCGGAGACCGGGGCGCTGTTCTCGGTAACGGCGCGATAGGCTTCCAGCACCGCACTTTGGTCAATGGGCTCGCGGCTGGAAACAAAGATCAGCGGCTCGCCGCCGAACATTTCCTTAAGCGCCTGGCTTGCCATTTCCGGAGTCAGGTCGCGGAGATTTTCCTCCGACGCCGCCAGGACCTGGGCGGGACTGACACTGATGTCATCCTGGACCGCCGCCGCCGCCAGGGAGCTGGCCAGCCCTGCGGAACTTCTGGTGCCGGCCGACAAAACGGCACGCTGACGCGCCGCCTTTTGCGCCGCCACCACCGAGTCGATTTCGGCTTGCGAAACCGGGCTGCGCAATAGCGCCAGTCTGGTCTGCGCCAGGGCGCTCAGGGCTTTTTGCCAAGTCCCGCCGTCATAGTCCGCCGCGAGGCTGAACAATTCGGCGGCCCCCCTTGCATCCCTGTCGCCTGCTTGTGCGCTGAGAAAAGGACGATCCGTGCCCGCCGCCATGGCGGAGAACCGCCGGTTCACGACCTGAAGCACGGCGGCGCTAATATGCAGGCGCCGCCAGCCGGCCCGGTCGATCGGATGAGAAACGGGCGGATGTAGCCAGGCCAATTCCAGTTCCTTGGGCGCTTCCCCTTCGACATGGACCTTGGCTTCCAACCCGCGCTGCATGGGGACCGAGAAAACCGGGCTGCTGCCACCGGACCCTTGCGCCTTCCAATCCTGGAATCGATTGGCGATCTGGGCTTCCAGCTGATCCGGATCGACATCGCCAACCACCGTCAAAATGGCGCGATCCGGCCGGTAGTAGGCCTGATAAAAGCGCCGCAAATCGGCGGCGGCAGGATGCAGCACCATGCCGGTCTCGCCTCCCGGCAAGGCACTGGCGCGCGGATCGCCCAGCTCGAACTGAAGTTCGGCGAGACCTGCCCGGCGTGACGGGCCGCCTCGCATGGCGGCTTCCGACACCACCACGCCCGCTTCGGTCTCCACTGCCTTGGGCTCGAAGCTGATATCGCCGGCAATATCGCGGCTGATGGCCAACGCATCCGCGATGCTCGCAGCGTCTCTCTTGGGCAGATTGAACATGTAAGTGGTGGCATATTGGCCGGTCGAGGCATTGGTATCCGGGCCGAAGCGCAGGCCGAGCCGTTCCAGGCTATGATTAAGCTCCCCGTCGGGAAAATTCTTGGAACCCCGGAAGGCCATATGCTCCACGAAATGGGAAAAACCGCGTTCGGCGATTGCCTCATAGGTCGAGCCCACCGCAATGCTGAAGCGGACCGACACCGCCCCCGCCGGAGTGTGGTTTTGCATGATGACATAGCGCATGCCGTTGGGCAGAACGCCCTGCCGCAGCGCGGGATCGGGCGGGATGTCGCTCTTGGGCCATTCGGTGGCGATGGCGGGCGCGAATGCAAGCGTCAGCAGCACGCCCGCCAGAAAGCCGCAACTCCAAGCTCGTCTCCGCACAGCCTGCGCCTATTCTCCCTGCCCGAATGAGGATTCAATAGCAGGGAGAATAGCGCAAGCAGGATGCCGGATAAGTTTAATTAACCGTCAGACGACCCGCTTTCTGCGCCGGCGCAAGGCTGCCAAGCCGGCAAGGCCAGCGCCGAACACCGATAGCGTGAAAGGCTCAGGAGCAGCGATGAAGCCGAATAGACCATTGGCCTCGTCGTCCGGGCCGGCGGTGAAGTACAGCCTGTTCTTCGGACCGGCATTGGCGCCATTGCCAAAGCCCAAATCCCACAAGCCGTCGATGGAGATCGGGTTGCCTTGCCGGTCCAGCAACTGGCCCTCGAAGGCGAATGTGGTCGGATCATAGGCATTGATGGTGCCATCACCGAAATCACCCACCAGCAGATCGCTGCTGAAGGCATCGAAATCGGAGGGCGCCAGCGCCAGCCCCCAAGGCGCGTCCAGCACTCCACCGTTCGAAGCGACGCGGGCGATGAAATTGCCGTCGGTATCGAAGACATCGACCAAGCCAAGTCCAGCGCCATGATCCTCGTCTTCGCCGCCGCTGGAGTGCGCATAGGTGACATAAATATTGCCACCCAAATTCCTGATGCCGAAGGGGACATAACCGGCGGGCAAATTGGGGTCGGTGAAACTCCCGCTCACGGCGGATAATGCGAAATTGGTGTCATATACCCGCACCACACCGTTGGCGAAATCGGTGGCGTAGAGATAATTCGCCAAACCTACGCTGCCGATGGCAAGTCCTTTGAAGGACGCGCCCGAAAGGTCGGCCATCCTCACCGCGTTGGTCCCTTGCGCCCCGTTCCAGGCGGAGATGGCGCCATCCTCGGTGGCAAAAATGAACGACGCCTTGGTGGGGTTAGGATTGGCGACCGTACCCGGCAGGACAAAGCCGGTGGTGTTGTTGAAGACCTGCCCGGTCGGCGCGGAGGGCGGCGTTCCTCCGGCCGCGGGCGGGATCGTCACAATCAGTCCCTGTTTGGCGCCGGTATTGCCATTATAGAGAGTTGTCACGCCTTGACAGGGACTTGGGCACGGGTCCGGTTGGCCATTGTCGGAAACCCACCAGGGGCTGGTTGACGACGACGACATGCCCCAGGCATTGACCAATTGGGGATCGGTGACGGCCGCCGTACCGGGAACATTTGAAACCAGATTAACCTGGATGAAGTTGGCCGAAGCCGGCACGGCAGAGAAACACAGCGCAGTGAGACAGGACGCCAAGGCCCAATGATGGACGGATGACTTATTTGCGCGCATGACAGAACTCCATCGTTTCCAAGCGGGTTCCTGCGCGGTGGTGGCTCGCACGAAGGGAACCCCGATGGATGGTTCCGCCCCTTAACTCTCCAGCGCAAACGCGTTACCGGCAGAGGCCGGATTCCGCATTGATCCGGCTCGCCTTAACCATAAGCAAATGTCCTGCCACGGATGATTGCGCTGGCAATACAGGAAGATGGGATTTGCGACATGGAAAAGATGTCAAATCCCTTGGCAAGGAACTGGCGCCAACTGAATACAGATTGAACTGGATCCAGATATGAGAAATTGAGCCGCTCATCGGCATAAACAATTGTGCGAAACAAATGTTATCTGTGCGGGTGGAAGATATCGCCGGCGCTACCTTTGTCGGTGGCGCCGGCGAACCTCATGGGCGTAGCAATCAGGTCTTCGCTTTCTTGCGCCGGCGCAAGGCCGCCAAGCCGGCAAGACCCGAGCCAAACAGCGACAGGGTCAAGGGTTCGGGCACCCTTATGGCCCCGAACAACCCACCTGCCTCGCCATTGATGCCATCGGTGAAATACAGGGTGTTGGGATCGCCGTTGCTGCCGCCGATGCCAAAACCGATGTCCCACAGGCCGCCCGGGTTGTTGTTGCCGGTGTCGATCGCAATCGAGCCTTGGAACAACCCGGTGATGGGATCGTACGCATTGATCTCGCTTTCGCCGAAGCTAAAATTCCCGACCAGCAAGTCGTTGGCGAATGGGCCGAAGGTGGAGGGAGCAAGCGTAACGCCCCAAGGCGCAGCCAAATTGCCGTCGGTAAAGCTGCGCACCAGGTTTCCGCTCTCATCGAATATCGCCACGGCGCCCTGCCCCCCAACAGCCGCGATGTCGGCGGCACGTCCGGGCGGCGCATAGGTGACATAGATTTGGCCATTGATGTCCTTTACGCCAAAGGGCACCAATCCCTGCGCCAAGATCGATGGCGGGGTCACAAAAGCGTTCGCGCCAAGACTGATTGGCGTAAAGCTGCTGTCAAAAACCTGAATGCCTCCCGCGGCATTGGCGGCATACAATTGAGTCTGTGTCTGGTTGATGGCCAGCGCGGTGAAAACGGCCCCTTGAACCGTCGCTTGGACAATGGCCGATTGGCCAGTGTTCCAGGCCGAGATGGTGCCGTTCAGATTGGCAAAGATGAAACTGGCGCGGTTGCCGTTTCCGCCATTGCCGACATGAAAGGACGCTGCATTGGTGTTGGCAACTTGGCCTGTCGGTCCCACGGGCGGCCCGGCTGGCACCGTTGGGATCGCGACAAAACCGCTCGGCGGGTTGATATTGACCTTGCTGACATTGATGGGGCCGGTCACGGCATAGAGCGTCGCAACATTCGCTCCTTGGTCCGAGACCCAAAAGGGACTGGCGGCGTTGTGGGAGAAGCCCCAAGGATTGATGAGATTCGGGTCGGTGATCGTCGCGAATCCGGCAACGCTGGAAACCAGATTGTCCTGGCGGTAGGGGCCCGCTTGCGCGGAGACGGACAGCGCAACGAGCAAAGAACCCGCGAGCAACATGCGGGTTCGGTGTGAGGTCAAAACTTCAAAAAACATTATGGGCTCTCCAATAACTTTTCTTGGCGAGCCCCTCGCAGACATCAACGAAGCAAGCTTCTTGCCAGGAGTAATTCCGCTGGCGAAACAGGGAGATACGATTTGCGGCCTTCGCGCACTGTCAAATTCCTTGGCATGGAACTCACGTCAACTGCATACAGATTCCGGCTGAATACAGCCCAGGCGAGCAGTAAAGACCGGAGAGAAAACAATTCCTATTTGCGCGGCGCGGGGGCGTTGCGCACGGCCGATTGCTTCACGGGCGCGCCTTTGGCTTTGGCGTCGGCCAACAACGGCGCACAATTGGCGTCCTTCGCCAATCCCGGGTCTATGAAAGCCAGAATGGCGGCAAAAGGATTGAGCAACCCCAGGGCGAGACCAATGCCGCCCTGCGCCGCGATCGCGCCACCCTTCACACCCAAGGAAGGGTGCTCCCAAGGGCCGGTTATCGTGATCGGCGCGCGCAATCGCACCAATTGGAAATTCTTGGGCTTGCCCTGCAGACGCATGTCCAGGGTTTCGTCACGCATATTGATGTTGCCGCTGCCGTCTACCCGCACCGGATCGGTATCGATCACGATCTGCCGGCTGGTGAGCACGCCCTGTCTGGCGTCGAAGCTCGCCACCGCGCAGCGCAGATTGGTGTTGGAATCATCGCCACTGAGACTGAGACTCAAAGCTGTCAACACGTCCACGCCCGTCCATTCCGCCAGGCTGTGCCGCATGCCGCCGGTCGGCACCACCGCGGTGAAGGTGCCGCTGGCATTGGAGGCGGTGTCATGGACCGAATTGCCGGTGCCGGTCAGCACAGCACGGGCTTCCAGCACGCCTGAGATCGGCTTGTCGCTGCTCTTGATGAAGTTCTCGGCATGAATGTCGGTGATGCGGGCATCCACCGTGCTGGTGGGAATATCCTTGCGAGCGTCAATTTTCAGCGCACCGCTGATCTTGCCCTGGGTGAAGGCGAAGGCCAGCGGCTTGAGATTGAGCACCCCGCCTTGCAGACTGATATGGGTATCAAGCCCGCGCAGCGGAAAGTCCCGCGACTTGATGGCGGCGGCGCTGTATTCCACTTCCGCATTGGTCTGGCGCAGCCGTTCGGTATGCAGCACCGTTTCGGGCAAAAGATACTTGCTGGCAACAGGCGCGGCCTTGCCGCCGCCCACCAGCGGACCCAGATCCGAGAACACCAGCACCCGTGAAGCCAGCCGTCCCGACAGAGCGGGAATATCCTTGGAGACATCCACTGTCAGATTGCCCCCAAGATCGCTGTCGCCAACCGCGGCATTGATGTCATGCAGCTGATAGGTGCTGCCGTCGCGCGCCACCGCCAAGGTCATGCGGTATGGCGCGGTACGGGGCAGAACCAGGCCCGTGAGAAAATAGAGATCGGCCAGCGAAGCCCCTTTGACCCTGACGCTGGCCTTGTAGCGGTCCATATGGAAGGGCTGGATGATGGCGCCATTGATGGCGGCCTCGGTTTCGCCCGCCTTGATCTGAGCGGTGAAATCATAGGGTTTGGTTTCATCCACATTCAGCAGCGGCCCGCCCCGCACATCGGCGAGGAATTTACTTTTGTTCAGAGTGCCGTCGCCATTGAGAGTGAACGCTGCTTTGCCGCCGCCGGCATTTTCTTCCGAACTCACCGTGCCGGTGAAATGCAGCTTGCGCACCGCATCGTCGATCCGGATGTGACCGTCTTTCACCAGGAAGCGTTGAATGGGCGGCAGCTTCCAGGCGGTGTTGGGCGTGGTGTTGCCCCGGTCCCAATTGGTGCGTCCGGATTCCTCACGGACCAGAAGAATGTCGGGCCGGTCGATCTTGACCAGCGGCAGCACCGGATGGCCGCGAAACAGCGGCATCCAGCGGAATTCGACTTGAAAGTCGTTCACCGTCGCGGCTTGCGGCGTGTTCGTCCGGTCCTTGGCCCATTCCGGGTTGCCGATATAGAGGCCCGCCGCATCGATGCTGGGCTGCCAGGAAAAGAGTTTGACCGATAGATTGCCGTCTATCCGCACCTCCCGGCCGGCGCGATAAGACAGATAGCGTCCGATCGGCCCCCGCATCTGGTTCCAGTCCAGGAAATAGAGCGTGACCACGGCAGCAAATAGAATCGCCAGCAAGGTGACGGCGGTCCATTTGAAAAAACCCCGCCAGGTAAAATGGAAATCGCGGAAATCCGAGATAATGCGTTCCCTAACCGCAGGCAGAGACCAACGGTCGTGAAACCAATCGGAATGCGGCATGATGGACATGGCAAATCAACCACTTGCGCCTCCTTTTGCTAACGCCTCAGAAGGCGTGTGGCTTCCCCGAAAATGACTTTTGATGGTTCCAGAATGACCGCCTCGAGTCCCAGAAGTGCAACTTTTTCCCGGCTTGCTAAGGTAGCGGGAACTCGAGGGATCCCAGTGACACGCTTCACCGCCTGGATATTGATTAAAGAAGGCGTGGAGGCCTTTATCGAGGACAATGCCTTGTCGCGCGGCGCGGCCATCGCCTTTTACGCTGTTACCGCGATCGCGCCGGTGCTTTTCATCGCCACGGCAATCGCCGCCCTGGGGCTTGGTGAGGACGCCGCCAGCCATGCCGTGCATCGCCAACTCACCCGCATCATGACCTCGGATAGCGCCGATCTGGTGCAACTGGCCATTCTGCATCTGAGAAACGGCGCCCACACCCTGGCCGGGGGCCTGATCGGGGTCGCGACCCTGGTCATCACAGCTTCGGGCTTTTTCACCGAGGTGGAAGACGCACTGAACACAATCTGGAAGGCGCCACGCCACGAATCCTACTTCTACTACCTTCTGCGCGGGCGGGTGCTCAGTCTGCTGCTGGTGATCGGACTGGGCGTGCTTTTGCTCGCCTCCATCCTCCTGGCCACCGGCATAAGGCTTTTGGGAAATGTGCTGGAGAATTACGAGATTTCCCACAGCGTGATCTGGGCGGTCAATCTGGTCTTCACCTATGGCGTCGTTTCCCTGATCTTCGCCGCTATCTACAAAGTGCTGCCCAACGCCCAGTTGCTATGGCGCGACGTGCTGGTAGCGAGTTTCGGCACTGCGGTATTGTTTGAACTGGGCCAAACCCTGATCGGCTATTATCTCGCCAATTTCATCACCGCCAATATCTATGGCGCGGCCGGCGGCATCATCGTGCTTCTGATCTGGGTCTATTATTCGGCGCAGATTTTCCTGTTGGGCGCGGAGTTCACCAAGGTTTGGGCCAGCCATTATGGCAGCCGGCATAAGCGTTAGCGCCGAGCCAGAGATTGGGCGATTGCATCAGCGACATGGCGCGCATCCCGCCCCACGCCGTGAATCATGGTTGAGGACATGGCGTAGAGAAAATTCAGGCCCACAAAATACAGGCCGGCTTCATTTTCCACCACGCCGCGCAGATGCCGGGGACGGCCCGCATTGTCGAACACCGGCGGGGCGATCCAGGAGAAATCGGGCGCAAAACCCGTGCACCAGATGACATTGGCGATGTCGAGCACCTGGCCGCTTTCCAGCAATGGCCGCCCGCTCTGGACGCCGACCACGCGGCCCGTACGCCGAACCTTGGCGGCGGCCAGATCGCGGCTGCGGGTCCGGATCAGCGGCGCCGGACCATGCCGCGCAGCTGCCTTGCGTCCCATGGGTGTATCCCTGGTCAAGAGATGATGAAACACCAGCCGGAGCATCAGGCGCGACATCACATGCCGGCCGAAAAAACTTCCGATCCGGAATGGAATTTCGCCCACATTCCTTCCAGCAAGCCAGACAGGGCGCGATCGCGCCAATTCCAGGGCGATCTCCGCGCCGGAATTGCCCGCGCCAACGATCAGGACGCCGCCTTCGCGCAACTGACCGGCATTGCGGTAGTCTCCGGCATGGAGCTGCACAATGCTGGCATCTAGATCAGAGGCGAACCCCGGCAATACGGGTTTCTGGTAGTTTGCCATCGCCACCACGACCTGCTCTGCCTCGAACACCGCATCACCCGCCTGCACGCGATAACCCGCTCCGGCGCGGGACAGGCGATCCACCCGCATGCCATGGCGGATGGGCAAGCGAAACCGCCGCGCATAGGCTTCCAGATAGTCCGCCATCTCGTCCTTGGTGGGAAAGCTTCCGGCAGAAGCGGGAAATGGCAGGCCGTCCAATCCATCGAGATGGGCGGGCGTGAACAGCCGAAGCGTCTCCCAGCGCCCACGCCAGGAATCTCCCGTACGCTGGGCTGCATCCAGGATCACGAAAGAAATACCGCGTCTGGCCAGGTGATAGCCCACCGAAAGGCCGGCCTGGCCGCCGCCCACGATCACCACAGGATGGCGCTCACTGGCCAAGGACGTCTGATTGCGTTCCATAAGTCCCATGACCCATTCCTTTTCGGTGCCCGAAGCGTCTTTAGGCCCGGCCTCGATCAAAGAAAATTGCCTAATCTTATAGATTAGCTATACATTTATGTATGATCAAGAACGACATCGGCTGGGAATTGTGGCGCTCCTTTCTCACCGTGCTGGAGCAAGGCACGCTTTCCCGCGCGGCCCGGCTGTCGGGCCTGACCCAGCCGACCCTGGGCCGTCACATAGATGAGCTGGAGGGCGCGCTGGGCCTGTCGCTCTTTACCCGCTCGCCGCGCGGGCTGGCGCCCACCGATGCCGCTTTCGAATTGCGCCCGCATGCCCAGGCCATGGCCACCGCCGCGGGAGCGCTGCGGCGCGCGGCATCGGGCAGCGCCTCCGAGGCAAAAGGCGTGGTACGCGTCACCGCTGCCGAAATTGTCGGCGTGGAAGTGCTGCCTCCCATCCTCACCGCCTTCCGCAAGACCTATCCCGGCATCACCATCGAGTTGGCGGCGACCAATGTGACCCAGGATCTGCTGCAACGTGAAGCCGATATCGCGGTGCGGATGGTCAAGCCCACACAGTCCGCGCTGGTGGCCCGGAAAGTCCGTAAAGTTCGTTTTGGCCTCTATGCCCATCGCGATTATCTGAGGCGCCACGGCACGCCGCAGACCATGGAGGATTTGCGCCATCACACCCTGATCGGGTTCGACAAGGGCGCCATCGCCATCAAGGCCCTGCGTGAGGTGCCAAGCCCTGTCTCACGGGAGGCTTTCGCCTTCCGTTCAGACAGTGCGCTGGCCCAGCAGGCCATGGTGCGCTGCGGCTTCGGCATCGGCCGCGGCGCCGATGTCGCTGTCCGCTCCGACCCCGACATTATTCCGGTGCTGGCCGACAAATACGGAATCGAGGTCGATATGTGGGTGGTGATGCATGAAGACGCGCGCAACAGCCGCCGCATGCGGCTGATGTTCGATCATCTGGTGAATTCGCTGAGTGATCGGAAACACCGCGGCTCAAGACGCGGCAAAGCGGACGGTTAGAGGCTGTTGGCCTCTTCCAGCGCCGGCAGCGGCGAGAACGCCATCGCCGCATTGGTGGCGAGCTTGATGTCAGCGGCTTTCATCTGGCCGCGCAGAAAATCCGCCCGTTCCTTGGAAGGCTGATCGCCCGCCAGCGCCGCGACGCCATACCATTTCAGCGCCTGCTTGAGGTCCTGGTGCACACCGGCGCCGCGCTCATACAACACCGCCAGGTCGAAGGCGGAATCCACATAGCCGCGTTCGGCGGCGCGGGTGAACCATTCCCCGGCCTTGACTTCATCTTTCACAGTACCAAGCCCTTGCGCATAGGCGATGGCGAGATTGTGCATCGCCTTGAGGTTGCCCTTTTCCGCGGCGCGCGAGAACCAGGCAAAGGCGGCCGCCGGATCGGCCTTCACATGTTCGCCCTGCTGATAAAGCGCGCCCAAAAGATATTGCGCCACCGGATCGCCGGCGCGCGCCGCCGACTGGGTCCACAGCAACGCGGCGTCGGCGTCTCCCGCGGTGCCCTGCCCGCGCAGATACGCCAACGCCAGCCGTGCTTGGGCGCGCGGATTGCCCGCGTCGGCCAAAGCCATGGTCTTGTGCAACTGTGTGCCGGCCACTTGCCGGTGCGCCACGCCGTCGCTCTCGCGCGCGGTGGCGTCGCCGCCATTCTTGCCCAGCGAAAGGCCGATGCCGATAAACACCGCGACCAGCGCGGCGGCCGCGATCGCGAGCCAACGGGCGCGATTGTTGTTTTCGGGCTCATCCGGAAGAGGCGGCTCGGGAAGTGCGCGCGCGCCCCCGATTTCCAGCACAACAGGCTTATCGTCCTTTGCTGTTTCTTGGGCCTTTTCTTCCTTGCCGCTGCCGATGCTCTCCTCTTCCACCATGGCCATCGGCGGCAACGGAGGAAGCGGGGCCGCCACGGTTTGTTCAACCTCAGCGGCGGGTGGTTGAACTTCAGACACCAGCACCGGCTCCGCAACAGGCGCGGGTTCAGTGGGCGCCGGCGCGGCGCTCAAGCGTGCTTCCAAAAGCGCGATGGCCTGGGCTTGTTGACGGGCCGTAACCTCGGCCTTGGCTTCCAGCGCGTTCAACGCGCGTTCAAAGACCCTAAGGCGGCATTCGAGCCATGCGTCGGGTGTGGTAACGGACGGCTCGGACGTTTGCTCCGCCTTAGAGACTGGTTGGGAAACGCCGGCGGCATCCGTCACGGCGCGCTCCGGCGTCCCTAAAGTCTGCATCAACGCCGCCATCAAGGCGGTCTTGCCGCTGAAATGCGCGTGAAACGCGTCGCGATCCACACCGGCCTCAGCGCAAAGCGCGGAAACGGAGAAGCCATTGTCACCCTTCAGCACCAGCGCCTTGGCGGCCGCCAGCAGGCGCGCGCGCGCGTCTTCGTCACCCTGGATTTGACAATATTCCATAACCAGATCCGCTGATCTCGCGACCCAAGCTAATGGGCGGCGATTACCATCGCGCTGGCGGAAAACACGCAATTTGATGCAATTTATGCCCGGTTTTCGCGGACTTCAGGCGTGTTTGCCCTTGGGCGTGGTTGCAGACGCGTTTACCAGCCGCATCAGCACCAGGATCATCGCAATGGTGGCGGCATAAGCGATCAACTGGGCGCCGTTGGGGGCGGCGGTATAGCCCACCAGGGTATGGAGCATCTTGCCGAACAGCCCCAAGGAACCTTGGCCATCATCCGGCAGCAACCAGGACGTGTCCCATACCGTGCCGGTGAAAAATTCCAGCCAGCCGGCATTCTGCAAAAAGATCACCGCCTGGGCCGCCATGCCCGCCGCCAATAAGGTGATCAAGCCGGACGTGACCTGGAAAAGTTTTCCGGCGGGAACTTTGAGCAATCCGGCATACATCAGTGCCGAAACCAGCGCGCCAGCCGCCAGGCCCAATCCGCCGCCCGCGATCATGCCGGTAGCGGAGGTGCCGCCTTGGGCGGCAATACCGTAGAGGAACAACACCACTTCCGAGCCTTCACGCAGCACAGCCACGCCAACCACGATCGACAAGGCCGCCAAGGTGCGCTCGCCGGTCTTGACCTGATGGCCCGCGGCCTTGAGTTCGCGGGCCATTTCCCGGCCATGGCTGGCCATCCAGACATTGTGCCAAGTGAGCATGGCGACCGCGAGCAACAGGATGGTGGCATTGAAGATTTCCTGGCCCGAGCCTTGGAACAGGCCCGCCAATTCTCCGGCGAAACCGGCAACCAGACAGGCGCCCAGCACACCGGCAAGGATGCCCATTGTCACCGCGCGTTCGCGCCCCGGCACACCGGTGGTGGCCGCCAGCACGATGCCCACGATAAGTCCGGCTTCGATCACTTCCCGGAAAACAATGATGAGTGCGGCGATCATTCTGCGATCACGACTCCCTGCGCGGTGGCGGCATGAAATTCACCCATGAAGGGATACTTGCCCGGCGCCAAGGCGCGAACGCGGATATTGGCCTTGTTGTGACCGGGGACCACACGCTCGATCTTCAGCGAGGAGGAGTCGAATTCATCCGCCCCGTCATCGTCGTTATAAAGCAGGATCATGCTGGGCTTGTTGGCCTTCACCTTGATGGTGGATGGCGAGAATTTGTGGTCCTTCAAATGCACCACAATCGGCTCATCCGCCAATGCCCCGGAAATGGAAAAGCCGGAGATCGGAATGACCGCGGTCAGAACAGCGAGCAACACAGATTTCATTTTGCACTCATGGGGTAGGTAAAGGTCCAACTGGCGTTGATCGGTTTCCACCAATCCGGCACGCCATCGGCCTTATCGGTTCGCCTCAGCATGCCGTGCGCGCTGGGCGGCGAAATGATGTAGGTCAAATGGTAAGTGCCCGGCCCCGCCAATTCCGCGGCGGCGGCATAGTGAGGACCTTGCTTGGTGGCGATGGGATAAAGCAGCCCCGTTTTCTTGAAAGTGGGCGCGTCATCCTTGGTTAGGGCATAACTGACCGAGAGATAAGGAATGAACGCATGCTCGGGGAAACCATGCGGCTCATCCTTGGCGGCGCGGATGTCGGCCACCAGGAAAAGCGCATCCGCGCCCCGGTTGACGGTGCGGTCCAGTTCCACACCGCTCAAAGCGCTGGGCACGATTTCCAGACCGTCACGCAACAGCGGCCCACCCAGGACGACCGCCTGGCTGGGAACCACAGTGGAAAAGACCGCCAGGCAGGCGGCCGGTAAAGCCCGCAGCAAATGCATATTGTCATCTATAGATGCGATTAATTCTCATGTACAGGGGTCGTGGATAGCCGCGGATTAAATCGCCCCAACCTCAAGGGATGAGAAAAAGCCTTGTCCGGCTGGTTCTTTCCCGGTTCCTCGCGGGTCTAAGGTGCCGCCATTCCAAATACAGGGGACCCGCCATGCAAATGCTGATCGAAAAGATGCTGAATGATTTCGAACGCGGCACGCTTTCCCGCCGCCAGCTGGCCGCCACCTTGACCGGCATGGCTGCGGCAGCTGCCCTGCCCTCTTTGGCCACGCCGGCCTGGGCCGCGCCCAGCCTCAAGGCCATCACCTTGAACCATGTCACGGTGCGGGTGCCGAACCTGCAGAAGACGTCCAAATTCTATCAGGAGTTCTTCGGCATGAAGCTGGCGCAACAGTCCGAGACCATCCACATCCTGGCAGTGGGCGAAAGCTTCTTCGGCATCGAACAAAAGCCCGATGTCGCGGCGCTGGATCATTTCGATTTCGGCCTGGAGGGCTGGGACGCCAAGGCGATGCGCGCCAAGGTCGCCGCCCATGGGCTTTCGATCACGGCGGGCTCTCGCGGCGATGACGAAAGCTTCAAATTCAACGATCCCGACGGTTTTGTGGTACAGGTGAACGGCCCGAAATATACCGGCCATGTCGGCCCTATACCGGCCGGCAAGAAAATGTAGCCGCCGCAAAGGAGAAGAATATGAAATTGCATATCGCGTTGGCCTTGACCGCCGCGCTGATTACCCTTGTCGCCCCAAATTTGGCTTTCGCGCAGGTCCAGAGCTTTTCCACCTCCGCCGGCAAGGTTGAGATCACGCCCATCTATCACGCCACGGCCAAGATCACGGCCGGCGGCGACACCATCTATATCGATCCCGCCAAGCCGGCCAAGGTGGACGGCAAGGCCGACCTGATCCTGATCACCGATATCCATGGCGACCATATGGACGCCGCTGACGTGACCGCGCTTTCCAAGGACGGCACCACCGTGATCGCGCCGGCTGCCGTGCAGAAGACCATCACCCAGGCCAAGACCGTCGCCAATGGCGAAACCACGACCTGGAAGAAATGGAAGATCACCGGCGTGCCGATGTACAACATCAACCACAACCAGCCGAGCGGTCAGCCCTATCACGACAAGGGCCGCGGCAACGGCTATGTGCTGAATTATGGCGGCAAGAATTTCTATTTCGCCGGCGACACCGAAGGCGTGCCGGAAATGCGCGCGCTGAAGAATATCGACGTCGCTTTCATCCCGATGAACCTGCCCTACACCATGACCCCGGCCGAAGCGGCGGACGCGGTCAAAGCCTTCAAACCCAAAGTGGCGATCCCCTATCACTACAAGGGCCAGGATGTGGAAGTGTTCAAGAAGGCGCTGGAAGGCAGCGGCGTCGAAGTAAGACTGCTCAATTGGTATCCGGAATAGGAACACAAAAAGATGTCATGGCCGGGCTTGACCCGGCCATCCACGCTTCCACCGCACAAGATTTCGAAATGGATGGCCGGCTCGGGGGCCGGCCATGACAAGTTGGGGGGATTTGCAATGAAGACGCTCTTACTCGCCGCGGCCGCGCTCGCGCTGCTGGCCCTGCCCGCCGCCGCGCAGGACACTATCTCGCTCAAAGGCGCGATTGACATTCATGTCCACCAGGACCCCGACAGCGCTCCGCGCGCCATCGATGCCGACGATGTGGCGCGCCAGGCCAAGGCCGCCGGTATGCGCGCGATTGTGCTGAAGAACCATTGGGAAGACACCGCCTCCCTCGCCTATATGGTGCGCAAGATGGTGCCGGGCATCGAAGTGTTCGGCGGCATCACTCAGGACTTGGCGGTGGGTGGCATCAATATCGAAGCCGTCAAGCATATGGCCGACATGAAAGGCGGTTACGGCCGCGTCCTCTGGCTGCCGACTTTTGACGCCCAGAACCAGCAGAAGGACAAAGGCCCGGAAGTCAAAGTGTCGGAGAATGGCAAGTTGCTGCCTGGCGTGCTGGCGCTGCTGGACTATGTCGCCACCCGCAAGCAGATCACCTTGGAGACCGGCCATGTCTCGGCGGAAGAAGCGCTGATGGTGCTGCGCGAAGCCAAGGCGCGCGGCATCCAACATGTGGTGGCGACCCATGGCATGTCAGGACCCACCAATCTGTCCGTCGCCCAGGCCCAGGAATTCGGCCGCTTGGGCGGCTATGTCGAATTCGTCTATGGCGGCACCCTGGAAAAGGACAGCAAGCTCACGCTGGAAAAATATGTCGAATGGATCAAAGCCGTGGGACCGCAGCATTGCATCCTGTCCACCGATCTGGGCGGCGCGCGGCCCTATCCCCGCCCGATGCCCACGGCAGGAATGCTGGAATTCATGCAGCGCCTCAACAAGCTTGGCCTTTCGGTCGCCGACATCAATCTGATGGCCAAGACCAATCCGGCAAAGGCGCTCGGCCTGGAGCCTTAGTTCTTTTCAGGACGGCGTAACTTCCGGCCATTCACCTGCGCCCAGTCCTGCATCGCCATCAGAACTGGTTTGAGTGAGTGGCCCAGGAACGTAAGCTTGTATTCGACCCGAGGCGGAATCTCGCCATAGTCATGACGTTCGACCAGCCCGTCGGCTTCCATCTCCCGAAGCTGTTTGGCCAGGGTGCGGTGGGTTATGCCGCCCAGGTCGCGTTGCAGCTGGTTGAACCGCCGCTCGCCCTGCAGCAGCCAATAGATCACCATCATCTTCCAGCGGCCGGAGATCACTTCCAGGGTGACTTCGCTGGGACAACTGGTCTTTTTGGCGCTTTGCCGTGGCATCTGCGGTATCCTTGAGGACCGTACTTGCGGTCGGATCGTGCCATCCCAAAATAAGCGCTTGGGAAAAATTCAAAAGAGTAAGCCAATGAAAAAGATTGCGCAGATTCTGCACCCTCACGGCGGCCATTGGGTCGGCGACGGTTTTCCGGTCCGCACCCTGTTTTCCTATGACGGCGACGCCCAGGCGTTGAGCCCGTTCCTGCTGTTCGACTATGCCGGTCCGCATGTCTTTCCGCCCGCCCTGCAGCCGCGCGGCGTCGGCCAGCATCCTCATCGCGGTTTTGAAACCGTCACCATCGCCTATGACGGCGAGGTCTCGCATCGCGACTCCAGTGGCGGCGGCGGCACCATCGGCTCCGGCGATGTGCAATGGATGACGGCGGCCGGCGGCATCATCCATGAGGAATTCCACTCCCCTGCCTTCACCAAGACGGGCGGCCCGTTCCGCATGGTGCAGCTTTGGGTGAACCTGCCCATCAAGCACAAGCTGACCAAGCCGGGATACCAGTCGATTACCAAGAACAACATTCCGGTGGTGGAGCTGGCGGACGGCGCGGGCCACGCCCGGATCATTGCCGGTGATTTTTCCGGCACCAAGGGCGCGGCCAAAACCTTCAGTCCCATCAATGTCTGGGATGTCCGCGTCAATCGCGATGCCGATGCCGGTTTGACTTTGCCCGAAGGCCATACCGCCATGATCGCGGTGCTCACCGGTCGTGTCACCGTGAACGGCCAGGGCGCGGGCGAAGCCGAGATCATCCGCTTTGAACGCGAAGGTTCGGACGTGACGCTTCATGCCGATAGCGACGCCATGCTACTGGTCTTGACGGGAGAGCCCCTGGGCGAACCGGTGTTCGGTTACGGTCCTTTTGTGATGACCAATGAAGCGGAAATCCGCCAGGCCATCACCGACTTCAACAGCGGCCGCTTTGGTCAGGTAGCCGGTTAGCCCCTCCCCTGCCGATCGTCAGCTTTCCAAGCTGACGATCCGGCAGGCGATGGGAATATTCTCGTCGCGATACCAGCTGGCGCAGATGCGATGATAGCCATCGGCCACCACCAGCGGCAGATCGCGCGTGACGTCACCGCGCACCAACAGCACCGGCGACAGCGCGTGGCCCTTCTTGATTTTCTTGAGATCGCCCGCGACATGAAGATTGTCGCGCGGCAACAGCGGCAGGCGGCTGGCGCGCAACAGGTCCTTGGCCTTTTTGTGAATGGTGGGCGCCTTGCGCAGCCGGCTCACCAGCTTTTTCGCCGCCTGCTCCTCCAGCAACAGGGTCAGATAATCCAGCGCCGCGGGATAATCATGCGTTTCGGGGCGCTGCTTCCAGATATCGGCCATCAAAATCCTCAGTCTGAAATATCCAAACAGCTTTACATTCCAGAGCCTTGAGAACCAGCCTGGCCTGATCAGACGATGCTGACGATGTCAGCCAAGACGACCTGCATTGCCACCGTAGTATGAATATGTCTGAATTCGCACCGTTTCGGCGGCGGGGGCTGCGTGACAGAAAAGTCAGAGATTGTTGAAGCAGGGGCCGAACCGGCGCGGTTCGATCATGGCTGAGGACATCGCCGCGCCATCCGAAGCCGCCGATCCCGCCGCCATATCCTTGGCGCTGCCGGGGGCGAGCCGCGAAAAAGCTGACGCCTATCTTGATGTCTCGCGCTGGGCCTTTCCGCCATTTACAAAATCTGGGCACGCATGATGATCGACCAGGAAGTCGAGAATTGGGCGGGCATCCTGTCCGAAGCCGAGAGCATCAGGCCGTTGCTGCCCCGGTATCCGGGCCTGCCCACTTTCATTTCCACCACCGTCACACCCGTTCTTGCCCATGCCGAGGCGAAGCTTGGAAAATTGGCCGCCGCCGAGGCGCGCCTCGCCCCCGCGCCGGCAAATTGCTACCGCTGCCTGATCGCCCGCGCCGACGTCGCGGAATTGCAAAAGCAATATGACCGTGCGGACTATTGGTTCGCCCGGGCCGCGGCCAATGCGCCTTCCATTCCCTTGGCCTATTCCGATTGGGGCAGCGCTTTGTTGGGACACGGCCAGCCCGACAAGGCAATCGAGAAATTCAATCTCGCCAACCAGCGGGGTCCAAAATTCGCCGATCCGCTCGAGGGCTGGGGCGAGGCGCTGATGGACAAGAACCAATCGCATCTGGCGCTGGCGAAATTCGAGCAGGCCGAGCCTTTCGCCCCCAATTGGGGCCGGCTGCATTTGAAATGGGGTGAAGCGCTTTACTACGCCGGCAAGAAGGATGAAGCGCGCAAACAATTCGCCCGCGCCGCCACGCTCGATCTCACGCCTAGCGAAAAATCCGAACTTGCGGGGCTGCGTCCAAACTGAGAACCACTTTCACCATTTTCAAAATCATAGGGGGAAGATTATGAAATGCTATTTTTCTTTTCTGCTTTGCAGTCTCGCAATGGCCTCGTCTTCCGCACAGGCCGCCGAAAAAATATTGATCGCCAGCCTGAAGCCGACCACCGCACAACTTTATCTGTCCCAGGCCGATGGCAGCGGCGAACATGCCCTGCTTCCCTCCAGCACCTATGATTACAACCCCTCCTGGTCGCCCAAAGGCGACTGGATCGCTTTCACCTCGGAACGCAATGGCTCGGCCGACCTCTATCGCGTGCATCCCGATGGCAAGGGGCTGGAACGGCTTACCGCGGAACCGGCCTATGACGACCAAGCCGCCTTCTCGCCGGACCAGAAGCAGATCGTGTTTGTCTCCACACGCGCGGCAGGTTTCGCCAATCTCTGGGTTTTGGATATCGCCACGCGCAAAGCGCGCGCCCTCACCTCCGGTCACGGCGGGGATTTTCGTCCCGCCTGGTCGCCGGACGGAAAATGGATTGCCTTTTCCTCCGATCGCGACAGCAGCCTTCCGGACGCCAAGGGGCGATGGGAAAGACTGCATATCGCCGGCATTTATATCGTCCATCCCGACGGCACAGGGCTCAAGCGCCTGACGGCCAAGGACGGGAATTTCTGCGGTTCCCCCAAATGGTCGGCCGACAGCAAAAGCCTGATCGCCTATTGCATGATCGGCCAGAACACCTGGGACAATCGCGTCGGCCAGGACAAGACCGACGACACGCTGGAAAAAATCGACGTCGCAACCGGCGCGGTAAGCCCCGTCCAGGCACCGGCAGGGACCAAGGAAGCGCCCTTCCTGCTGGCTTCCGGCGATATCGGATATCTGCGTCGCGACCAGGAGCTTCCCGGCGTATCTTACGCCAGCGGCAAGCACGGGCCTGCGGGCGGCGATGTACGCACGCCGTCCTGGTCGCCGAATGGCGCGCAAGTGGTGTTCAACCGATACGCAGTGGATCGGACGCCTGAGCCCAAGCCGCTATGGAGCCGCAACCCGAAATTCGAGCTCTACACCACCATCGGCCTCTCGGCCGTCGACGCCGCGCATGGCCGCTTTGCGAACTTCTCGCGTGTGGCTGGAAAGGCCCATCTCAACGTCGGCGAGATGGGCAAGCCTGCCCACTCGATCCTGGAACGTCCCGATCTGATCATCGCCCCGCAATGGTCGCCGGACGGAAAACAGCTGGTGATGGGCGTGGGCATGTTTTCGTCCTTCCTGGATTTTTCCTTCGGCAACAAGAAACCCGTCGACGCCGTCAATGGCGGCGCGCAGGTTGCCATCATCAATGACGATGGCAGCGGATTTAAGGTGCTGACGTCGGGCGCCAACAACAACGCCTTTCCCTCCTTCGCGCCGGACGGAAAGCGCATCGTCTATCGAACCCTGGGTCCGGAGGGACAGGGCCTGCGCATCATGAATTTGGCGGATCATTCCGTCGCCAAGTTGACGACCGGGGAGTGGGACAATTTCGCCCTCTGGTCGCCGCGCGGCGACCGCATCGCTTTTGTCCGCCGCAACAGTGCCGGCGATTTCCAGATTTTCACCATTCATCCAGACGGATCGGGGCTGACCCAGCTTTCGCACACCCATGGCAACGATGCGCATATGGCCTGGTCACCGGACGGAGAACACTTGTTGTTCGCGTCGTCACGCATGGGCTTCAAGGACGAGGCCCTCTACACCGAAGCACCGCAGCCTTATGGCGAAGTATTCGTGATGAGGGCGGACGGTACCGATATCCAGCAGCTGACCGACAATCAATGGGAAGAAGCCGGCCCGGCCTGGCTGCCGGCGGGCAAGAAGTGATGCTCACCCGTACGGCGAGGCGGTGATGACCGACGTCGTTGAACCATCGCCGCCCGCATCATCCGCGCCAGAGGAGCCTTCCGTGGAAATCCACAAAGTCAAACCGATCCACAGCTGGCGCGACTTCCTCAAGGAGCTTGGTACCATCGTGCTGGGCATCTGCATCGCGCTGGCGGGCGAACAGGTGGTCGAAGAGTTTCACTGGCGCAGCCAGGTGCAAGAGGCGCGCGAAGTGATCGCCACCGAGATGGCCAGCAATCTGGTAGGCGCGATCCGGCGCATGCGCACGGTCCAGTGCACCGAACAGCGCCTGGATATGCTGGCGAGGATTCTGGATCAGGCGGCCCAATCCGGCAGCCTGCCGCCCGTGGGCTATATCGGCGAGCCGCCCAGGTCACGGTGGCTCAGCGGCGCCTGGGACAGCGTGGTGGCGTCGCAGACGGCGACGCATTTTCCCCGCCAGCAGTTGGCCGAATTGAGCGACATCTACAAGATCGTGGAGCGCTCCCAGGAGAGTCTCGCACAGGAGGGGATTGCCTGGAGCGAACTCTACACCATGGTAGGACCGGGCCGGCGTTTGGATCCGGCGTCCGAGGCCCAATTGCGCTCGGCGCTGAGCCGCGCGCGCGCGTACAACCGCAGCCTGGCGACAATCTCCACATTTTTGGTCCGCGACGTCCAAGGGATGTCGCTGCCCTTCAACCCGGCCGAACTGGACCGCATTGCCGAGGCCCGGACACAGTCATTGAGCTCGATAGCAAATCTAGCCGCATCGTCGGAGATCTGTGGGCCGATCGGACCGGTGCCTCCCAATTATGGCGAAGGACCGACCAATATGAGCCCGGCCTTGGCGAGCGCCGCGGTGAAATCCCTGCCCGACTTCGGCAGGGGCGCGCCATGAGCGAAACCGCCGACGGCATTGCAAGTCCAGCGCCACCAGAGGAGACGCCGCCCGTGGAAATTCACAAGCTTAAGCCCATCCATAGCTGGCGCGATTTCCTCAAAGAGTTGGGCACCATCGTGCTGGGCATCATCATCGCCATCAGCCTGGAATATCTGGTGGAAAGCTGGCACTGGAGTCATGAGGTGAAAACCGCACGGGACTCCCTGGTGGCCGAAATCTCCGCCAACAACGAAAATCTGTTTGCATTTCGCGTTGTCATCGCGCCCTGCGTTGATCGGCGGCTCGCGGAGATCGACAGGATTCTTGCCGCTCTGGAAGCTGGGCTCGCTCCCGATGGGATCGCCAACTTCAATCGCCCCGCGGTTACGCTGGTAAGAGACGGCGAGTGGCAGTCCGAACGCGCTTCGCAGGTTCTGACGCATTTTCCAAGGGCTGAACTCGCGCTCATGAGCCGCTATTACGCACAGCTCCCGGATTTTCGCAGTTGGGGCCTTCAGGAAGATGCCGCCTGGCGGCACCTCGGCACTCTGCAAAAGCCCCCGAAAGGCATCACAGCGTCTGACCTGATCCAGCTCCGCGACGATTTTCGTTCTGCCCAAGATGTGGAATACCTGATCTTAATCAACGCGCGGAGACAGTTGAGAGTTACCGAGCAGCTTGGCATCCCCAACCAGACGCCTGATCCCATGCGGGTGAAAAATTGGTGCACCATGAGCGATTGGGACTACCGCCGCTTTCGCAGCTCGCAGAATCTGCGCTGATTGATATTGATCCGACGCAATTCAGCTGTCGCGGGTGCGCACTGCGTCGCGATAGAAGATGTGCTTGCCGATCTGGGCGGTGCGTTTCAACGTCGGCGCCCAATAGGGCTTCACATAATTCGCGTGATAGCTGGTGGCGCCGCCGGTCAGGTTACGCAGCTTGACTTCGCCGGTGAAAATTTGCGCCGCCAGTTCCTCGGCCTGGTTCCAAGCCACGATTTCGCGCGGACGCTTCATGTCGCCGTTGCAGGTAAAGGAGAATTGGCAAACCTTACCCTCCGCGCCCTCATAAACCACGGCACAGATGGAGTCGCCATATTTGCCGGAGCTCAGGCGATGAAACACCACTTCGGCCACCGCCTTCTCGCCTTTCGCGCCTTCGCTACGGGCTTCGTAATAGAGCGCCTCGGTCAGGCAGCGATGTTCGGCCAATACCAATTCCTGGGCGCTGGGCAAGCGGGGCGCTTCCGCCACAACCGCAACGGGCGCCGGCGTGCGCGCGCTCATGGCGGAGCCCATCACAGCGCTGGCGGTGGCCAGGACGATGGCCAAAGCTACGAACAAAATGCGGTCGGGCCGCGAAGCTGGTTCATTACGAGACATCTGTTTCACCTGCGGACGGGTCTGGGCCGTCCTGGCAGGTGCGGTGCATGAGCCATGCCGAGAAGGTCTATTTGCAATATAAGATATTGATATAGTTATACTTTTATCCGACGCTCCAGCCCATTGCCAGTAACGTTCCCATCTGTCTCAATGGCTTCAGGGACAAGACAGCGGGGGGCTGGGGTGTCACAGGAAACAACCGAGGTCGGGGCGCCGGTCCGCTGGCTGCTGGTGGGTTTTGTCGTGGCGATGATTCTGGCAATCGGCCTGGTCGCTTTGCTCTATCAACCGCGCCACGCGGAATCGATCTGCGCCAACGTCGAGGCGCGCTGCGGCGACAAGCCGGATGCGAGCATACAATGAACGGCCGCAATGGCTGAAGTACGCGACAGCACCTTGACCCGGCGCACCTTGCTGGGCGCCGCAGGGACGACGCTCTTGGCCAGCGTCTTGATCGCGCTGACCTTGGAACAGGCGGTACTGGGCGCTCCGGCAAGCGCGGCGGCACCGAATGCAACGCGAAGTCCCGACGCGGTGGAAGAAATTCTCATCGCGCGATCTTTGCGCCTGGCGCGCGGCGCGCCGACAGAGCTCTGCGCCGCCGCAAGGACGGGCTTCAAGGCGGACTATGAGGATCGCTATGAATTCCGGGCGCCCGTCATCGTTGGCGGCCATATGACCGATACCATGGGCACCAAGGCCGGCGCCGGGCGCGGCTGCCTGGACTCCGTTACCAACGCGGCGGTCGCGAATTTCTATCTGTATCTGCAATTGGGCGAGGTCGCCCTGCGCGGCCGCGGCGACTGCCGCCGTGGCGGGACCGACTTTCCGCAAACCGGGCTGACCACCTATCGCTGCTACGTGGAGTTGTCTGATCCCTCGGGCCGGTATGCGGGCGGCTTGCTGACCACCAACACCATGACCTCGCGCAATGTGCTGGGCGCCGCCTCCGATCCGGCCGGCTATACCCAACCATCGATTGCCACCATTCGCCTTTGGAAGAAACCTGTTTCGGCAAAGGCGCCTCCATGAGCGATGCTGCCCATCCCGCCTGGCTACAATGGGCGGCCGGGCTTTTTGTTTTTTCGGTAGGATTGGTACTTCGGGTGCTCTGGATGCCCGGTTAGGAGGCCCGCATGCAAACGCAGATAGGACGGCTTTTTCTTGGCGCGTGCCTGGCTGTTCTCTGCGGCACAAGGGTACAGGCACAGACTGATATCACCCCCGCTGCGGCGCCTGGCCATCCTTCGGTGACGGTCCAGGGCAACAGTTACACGCCGCTGGGCATTCTGCGGCGGAACATGGGCACAGCCGACGACCAAGTGGCGCCCTTCCCGCCCCATCGCATCATCGGCAACATATATTATGTTGGGTCGAAAACCCTCAGCACCTTCGTGATCGTCACGCCGCAGGGCAATATCCTGATCAACACCAGCTTCGAAGCCAATGTGCCGGCGATCGCAAAGTCGGTGGCGCAGCTGGGCTTCAAGTTTGCCGACACCAAAATCATCCTGGGCAACCACGCCCATGGCGATCACATGGAAGGCGACGCGCTGGCCAAGCAGATGACGGGCGCCCGGGTGATGGCGATGGCCGAGGATGTCCCGGCGCTGACGGCGATCAAGCCGGGCGGCAAGCAGCATCCCATCGACCAGGTGATAACCGATGGCGAGAAGATCAGCCTGGGCGGGGTCACGCTCACCGCACACCTGACGGCGGGACATACGCGCGGCTGCACCACCTGGACGGCCACCGCCTCGGAAGGCGGCAAGTCTTATAATGTGGTGTTCGGTTGCAGCCTGCGCGCGCCTCAAACGGTCACCAGGGCGGTCGCGGCGGAGCTCGACCGCTCGTTCAAGCTCATCCGCGCGCTTCCTTGCGACGTGCCGCTGGGCGATCATCCGGCGGAGTATCGCATGGCGGAGAAACATGCCCGCATGAAACCGGGCAGCCCCAATCCCTTCATCGACCCGGCCGGCTGCACCACCGAAGCCGATATCCAGGAAGCAATGTACCACGCGATCCTCGATGAACAGGGAGGTCCGAAGTGACGGCCATAAAGCGCTCGGCCCTGTTTCTTTCCTTTTGCGTGTTCGCCGCCTTGGATGCTCCCGCCTTGGCCCAGCCCGCCACTGATCCTGTACGCACGCTGGTTCAGCGTCTGGAGCTGGACAAATACAAAGCCACCATCAAAGGCCTGACCCAATTCGGCGACCGCCGGCAGGGCACCGCGCGCAACCGCGCCGCCATCGACTGGATCGAGGCGCAGCTCAAAAGCTATGGCTGCGCCAATACCGAGCGCCTGAAATACCGGTTCGGCGAGGAACCGCCGCATCGCGTGCTGGCGTCAAGCAGCGTGCGCCAGGCAGGAACGGATCAACCGGATTTCGGTGTCGGCGGCGCGCGCCAGCGCGGCACCTTGCGGCCGGCCGGCGTCAACAATGATCCGAATGCCCAGCCCGACACCCGCATCCGCGCCCTGGATGCCGAGCCCGCCAAACCGGGCGAGCGCGAGGAAGTCTGGTGCACCAAGATCGGCGCGGCGCATCCAGGCGAAATGTACATCGTCAGCGCCCATATGGACGGCATCGGCTGGGGCGAGGCCGCCAATGACAATGGCTCGGGCACGGCCTTGGTGATGGAGCTGGCGCGGATTTTCGCCGGTCCCGATGTGCAGACCGACCGCTCCATCCGCTTCATCCTTTGGAACAATGAAGAGACCGGACTGAACGGCGCGAAGGCTTACGTCGAACAGCGTGAAAAACTGCAAGGCAAGGAATCCCCGCCCGGATCGGGCCGCTATCCCGAACCCAAATGGCTAGGCATGATCCAGCACGACATGATGCTGTTCGATCACGGCATGCCGCGCGCCGATGGCAGCCTCAGTTCCCAGCAGCGGCCCGAGGCCGACGTCAATATCGAATTCCAGACCGATTCAAAATTCGCCGCCGCCTCGCGCGACTTGGGCTTAGCGTTGCAAGCGGCGAACGAGAAATATGCCACGGATTATCCCGCCAGCATCGGCAGTCACATGTCCAACACCGACTCTCATGAATTCCAGGATGTGACGGCTTCGATCAGCCTGCGCGAGAATGAACGCGGCGCCCATATCGGCGCCGGCTGGGACCCGCAATGGCACCAGCCCACCGATCTCTACGCCACTTATAGTGACAAGGATTTCCGTCTGGGCCTCAATGCCGCTCAGACCACGCTATCGGCGGTGGCGCTGCTTTCGGGCGTTTCGCTCAGAAAATAGCGCGGAAATTCAATCCGGCTTCAAGGCGCGGGACAGAAAAGCGGTGAGATTGACGATCAACAGATCGCGGCCGCGGCCGGCATGATGCGCCTCACGTCCTGTCTGATGCAGCGCGCCGGCGATCGCCTGGCCCACAATCTCGGCGTCATAGTCGGAGCGCGCTTTGCCCTCCGCCGCCGCTTCGCGGATCATCTCGGCCCATTCATCGCCCCATTGCGTGATCAGCGGCCGCGCCTGCACGCCATCCGCATCGATGATCCGCTCATCCGCCAGGGCGGCGCGCAGCACGCCCGGATGCTGATCGGAATAGTCGTACATGGCATGCAAAGTCGCGGCGATGCGCTGTTCCAGATTGGCGCCCGCCTGGCGGTGCGCGCGCAAATGCGCGTTCAGCTCCTCGCGCGCTTCCTCGATAAAGGCGAGAAAGCAAGCCCGCTTGTCGGGATAGTGGAGATAAAAGGTGCCGTGACCCAATCCCGCCGCACGCGCGATATCCTGCGGCCGGGTCGCGTCATAGCCGCGTTCCACGAACAGCTTGCGCGCTGCCTGTCTGAGCTTGGTCAGACTTTCCGGCTTGCGCCGGCTGTCGTCCTTGCGGCGACTGCGTACGCTTTCCAGATTGATGGTTTGTACCTGCCCCATGCGTGCCTCCCTGCCCAGCGTGAATGTCCTTTCACTGGGCTCAACTGTCAACGCATGAATTCTTTCAGATAGATACAGTACAGTTCAGGACGTACGGTCGACTGCACTCTTCCATCCCAAATAGAGACGGTCGCGCTCGGCTTTGGCTAGCGCGGGCTTGAAACGGCGGTCCAGCGCCCACCGCGCTGCAATATCCTTCTGGCCTGAGAACAGGCCCGCGCCCAATCCCGCCAGATAGGCGGCGCCCAAGGCCGTTGTCTCGGTGACCTTGGGCCGTTCCACAGCCAAACCGGTCAGATCGGCCAGCCGCTGACAAAACCAGTCGTTGGTCACCATACCGCCATCGACCTTCAAAGCCTTGAGCCGTTTGAGGCCAACCGATGGCATGTCTTTGCGCACCGCTTCCAAAAGATCGCGCGTCTCGTAACAGACCGCGTCCAAAGCGGCGCGCACGAGTTCCGCGCGCCCCACATCCCGGGTCAGGCCGAAAATGGCGCCGCGCGCCTCGGGCCGCCAATAAGGCGCGCCCAATCCGGTGAAGGCGGGAACAATATAGAGCCCCTCCGCTGGTTTGGCCCGCTTGGCCAGACTCTCGCTTTCCGCGGAGGTGGCCAGCAAACCAAGTTCATCACGCAGCCATTGGATCACCGCGCCTGCGATGAAAATGCTCCCCTCGATGGCATAATGTTTCTCCGCCAGCGCCGTGGCCAGCAGGCGATTTATAGACCGCGGCACGCCTCGTCCGGTATTCACCAGGACGAAACACCCCGTTCCATAAGTAGACTTAACGTCACCTGGTGAGAAACAGGCCTGGCCGAAGCTTGCCGCCTGCTGATCGCCCGCCACGCCTTGGATCGGAATCGCCGCGCCCAGCAGCAGGGGATGGGTAACCCCGTAATCGCCGCGGCTTTCGCGCACTTCCGGTAGAATCTCGCGCGGCACGCCAAACAGTTTCAGCAGGTCCGGGTCCCAGTCGCGGCTTTTCAAATTCCACAACATGGTTCGTGAAGCATTTGTGACGTCGGTGGCGTGTGTCTTTCCCTTGGTCAGATTCCAGATCAGCCAACTGTCGATCGTTCCAAAAGCAAGCTCACGGCCCTTTAGGTTTTTTACATTCTTCAACAGCCATTCCAGCTTGGTGGCCGAAAAATACGGGTCGAGCAGCAGCCCGGTTTTGCGGCTGATGGTTTTCTCCAGGCCCCGCTTTTTCAAGCTCGCACAGCGGGCGGCGCCGCGCCGGTCCTGCCAGACAATGGCATTATGGAGCGGCGCGCCGGTTTTCCGGTCCCAAATGAGCGAGGTCTCGCGCTGGTTGGTGATGCCGATGGCGGCGACACAATCGGCTTCCACGCCCTTCAACACCGCACGGCAGCAAGCCAGCACCGCCTGCCAGATGTCGCTGGGATCATGCTCGACCCAGCCATTGGCGGGGTAGATTTGATTGAGCGGCACGGCATGGCTCTTCAGCGGCCTGGCCTCCGCATCAAACAGAATAGCCCGGGTCGAAGTGGTGCCCTGGTCAATCGCCAACAGAGTGGTTTTGCGCATGGCGGCAAAAGGCACACCATTTGCGCGAGGGACGCAAGCTCAGGCCGGTCAGACAGAAGGATAAAGGCCGAGAAAAATAAAAGCCGCCCCCAAAAGCGCGCCAAGCCCCAGCGCAACCAACGCCAAAACGATGGTGATATCCCGATGGCGTTGCGCCCAAGCCCGGCGCGACAGCCAGCGCTGCGCTACGCGGCGATCGCGCGGCGCCAACCCGAACGGATGGGGCACCGAGACAAGACGGTGCACACAGGCTTGGCCCATGGATTCAAACACCGCTTCCAGCGCCTTATCGGTCGCTTGATCGTCCGACTGGCAATTGGGCGCATAGGGCACCGGCCAAAGGCCAGCCGCCTGCAATTCCTGGCTCACATCATCCCCCGATGTCGGTTGCGCTCAGCCCAGCCCGGGCCAATCAAGAGAATTCTACGCACGCCATTGTTGCAACTCATCAGCCGGCGTGATTTATGAACATGTTTACATGGGATACTTTGATTCCATCCCCTGCCGTCGGGGCATCCTGGTCACAAAGGCGGGAACAAAGGCCGGGGGACGGGGTTGGAGCTATCTGATCAGTGGGACTGACTTTGGGGGGCTGGCCTGTCTAACAAATCCGATGATCAATCCGGACCGGCGGAGCGCCGGCCCAAGAACCGCAAATCCGTCCTTTTGACGGGTGTCATTGCCCTTGCCGGGGGAGAACGTAGTTTCGACTGCACTTTCCGCGACATATCGGCAACCGGAGCGCGCCTCGCCGTCGGCAAGAACACGCAACTGCCGCCGGCCTTCTATCTCATCAATATCCGCGACCGCTGCGTCTATGAAGCCAAGCTGGTGCGGACGGAGGGCACCGAGGTGGGGGTCACCTTCCAAAAAACCACGCCGCTGGCCGATCTCAGCGATCCCAAACTGGCGTTTTTGAAACGCCTATGGATGGCCAAGGCCACCCATTAAAGCAGAATCGCCTCGCCGGAGGGGTGTCCGCGAAGCGGCAAATCGGTCCGGTGGACCGATTTGAGTGCCGAACGCCGCGAGCTTGGGCGAGCGGCCGGGCGGGCTAGGTATGGGCTGCTACTCCCGGCGCGTCGCCTATGCTCCGCGCGTTCGGCCCTCGAAATGGTCCACTGGACCATTTCGTTCGCGCCATGCGCGAACCGGGCCTCACCCCACGACGCAAAATCGCCGGCGAGAACGCTCCGTGAACGGAAGTTTCAGACTTAAGTGGCTGTTAAGGATCGCCCTGGTAGGAAATCGTACGGCTGCGCATGCGGCCAAGTGCAGAATGCATGGGGCGTTTCAGTGGGGCTTACCGCACACGATATGAGTGATATGGGCCGTTTGGCCCAGCTCGCGATGAATCCGCAAGGAGGCGCGAGCCGCGAGGAAATTTATCTGGCGGTTGCTTCCCTTTATCGCATCCAGGGCGCCGGCTTGAACCAGCGCGAGCGCGAACTGATGCGCGAAATCCTGCGCCGGCTGACCTTGGATGTGGAAATGGCAATCCGCATCGCGCTGGCCCAGCGCCTGGCCGAAGACACCACCGCCCCGCATGACCTGATCCTGCTTTTGGTCGACGACAGTATCGAAGTCGCCCGCCCTCTGATCCTCAATTCGCCCCTGCTCTCGGAAACCGACGTGCTCAGGCTCGTCACCCATGGCGGCGTGAAGCATCAGGAAGCCGTGGCCGGCCGGCCGCATATCGGCGTGCCGGTGACCGATGCCCTGGCCAAGTCCGACAATGAATCGGTGCTGATTGCGCTGGTGAAGAACGTCACAGCCAAGATTTCCGAGCAAAGCTATGCTGCACTGGTGGAGAAGGCGCGTGCCCTCACCGGCTTGCAGGAACCTTTGGTCAAGCGTCCCGACATGCCGCCGCAGCTTGCCGCCAGCATGTGCGAATGGGTTTCGGACGCGCTGAAGACCTTCATCAAGAGCAATTATCAGATGACGCCCAAGGCGGTGGATGCCGCATTGGCTTCCGCCACACAGGCGGTGAAGAGCCCGGCCCCCGGGCCTAAAGACCCGCCCGCCGACAGCGCCCACAAACTGATCGAGAAGCTTGCCGTCAGCGGTCAGCTCAAAACCGGCTTTTTGATGCGGGTGTTGAGCCAGGGCCAGGTGGATTTGTTCGATCTCGCTTTTTCCCGGCTGTTGGGTATCGAACTCGCCAGCTTCCGTGCCAGCTTCTATAACGGCGGCGCCCGCATGGTGGCGCTATCCTGCCGCGCCGTCGGCATCGACCGCGCGGTCTTCACCACCGTCTTCAACCTGTCGCGCCAGGCGCGCGGCATGGCGGCGGCCTTGAACAGCGGCGATATCGCCGCCGTGGATTCCATCTTCTCGGGCCTTACCCGCCAAGTCGCGATGGAAGAGCTGAAGGCTTCTATTTAATTTACCCCCATCCGTCACAGCTCGGGGTGAGGAGCGACCGGCAAAGCCGGGCAAATCGATCCTGCGGATCGATTTGAGCGACAAACGCCGCAGGGGCGCGCGACCAAGCGCGACCCGAGGCTGGGCCGGCGAAGCCGCTCAGGCCGGACCGTTCGGCGGAACATGCTCGCTAACGCTCGCATAGGGCAAGCTTTTCTAATTCGCTTCGCTCATAAGAAAAGCTAAGCCTGCCTCGCTCGAGCCTCATTGAGTTACCGGGTCCGGAACGTGTTAGGGTGCCTTCCATGACCAAACTGCACTTCACCGCCGTGCCGCAAGCCCAGGATTCGCTCGACGAACTGCGCACCCGTTATGGCGATTGCGGCCCCGGCGAAGCCGAGATTATCGTGGCTCTCGGCGGTGACGGCTTTATGCTGCAAACCCTGCATGCCTTCACGGCGAAGGGCAAACCGATTTACGGCATGAACCGCGGCACCGTCGGTTTCCTGATGAACGAGTATCATCAGCTCGATCTGTTGGAACGGTTGGCTGCCGCTGAGCGGGCGGTGATCCATCCCTTGAAAATGACGGCGCATACCGCTTCCAAAGACGTGGAAGCGCGCGCCTTCAACGAAGTGTCCTTGCTGCGCGAAGCGCGCCAGGCCGCCAAGATCCGCATCCTGGTGGACGGCAAGCCCCGCATTTCCGAATTGATTTGCGACGGCGTGTTGGTTTCCACCCCCGTGGGTTCCACCGCCTATAACCTGTCCGCCCATGGTCCCATCCTGCCCATCGACTCCGACCTGCTGGCGCTGACCCCGATTTCGGCCTTCCGTCCCCGCCGCTGGCGCGGCGCATTGCTGCCCCATCGCGCCAAAGTCCGGTTCGAAATATTGGAAAGCAGCAAGCGGCCGGTCAGCGCCGTGGCCGACGATTTCGAAGTGCGCGACGTCACCGCGGTAGACGTAGCCGAGGACCGTTCCATCTCCATGACGATGCTCTATGACGCTGGGCATAATCTGGATGAGCGGATTCTAGCCGAACAATTCTCTGATTAGTCTCGAGCCCGGCATTTCGCCGGGCGACCTTCAGCTTCCGACAGCTCCCTTCCCCCCATGGCGAAGCCATCTGAGGGGGAAGGTGTCGCAGCGAAGCGTCGGCAGAGCCGACCTGAGCTGCGACGGATGGGGGTCATCAAATAAAAGGCCCGTGCTCAGTCTTTCCCAGGTGAACGCCAGAGCCCGAAGGGGGCCAACTTCACCAAGCCTTAACGTCCATTAAGTTAAATGATGCCCTGCCAGCCTCGCACCCAGGGGCGGCGCGGGCGTGGGGCATGAGCGACTATCATTTCGACCGGCTGAAGGTGCTTGTGGTGGACGACAATGTCCATATGCGCAAGCTCGTCACCACCATCCTGCAAGCCTTTGGCGTGAGCCAGATCCTGGAAGCGGACAGCGGCGAACGCGCCTGGACGGCGTTGCGCGAATCCAATCCCGACGTGATCATTTTGGACTGGGTGATGGAGGGCATGTCCGGGGTGGAGCTGATCCGCATGATCCGCACCAATCCCCAGGCGCCCAATCCTTTCGTGCCCGTGATCATGCTGACCGGCCACACCTCGATGGAATATGTGCGCCAGGCGCGCGATGCCGGGTCGAACGAATTCATCGTCAAACCGGTCTCGGTCAAAACCATGATGTCGCGCCTGGTGGCGGTGATCGAACATCCCAGGCCTTATGTGCGCACGGCGAATTTCTTTGGCCCCTGCCGCCGCCGCCGCAATACCAACGAGTATCACGGCCCCGAGCGCCGCAGCGAAGCGCCTAGACAGGCAGCGGAGTAAGCCATGGCCAGAAAACAACCCATCGAAACCTTCATGCCGCCCAATATGCTCAAGGCCAAGGTTGGCGGCGGGCGGGGCGGTCCCGACCTGGCGGCGATCCAGCGTGCCGAACAAGCCATGGAAGCGCTAAAAAGCGAATTCAATGACTGGATCGCTGAGGACGTAAAAAAACTGATGGCCGCCCGCGCCCGCTATTCGGCCACGCCCGACGCCCATGCAAGGGATTCTTTGCTGCGCACCGCCCATGACATCAAAGGCCAGGCCCCCACTTACAACTATCCCCTGATCGCGCGGGTTGCTGCTTCGCTGTCGCGCATGATCGGTGAATTGCCTCCCGATACCGATATTCCGCTGCATCTGGTCGACGCGCATGTGAACGCCATCCAGGTGATTCACAAGCTGGCGATGCAGGACACCAACGACAAGACCGCCCAAGCGCTGTGTGTGGAATTGGACGCCCGCGTCGATGAAGTCCTGACCGGGACGAACAAGAAATAGCTAGCGGCCGGGCGCCGGCGCCGGTTTGAGATCGACCGGCGCGTCGCCTGCCTGCGGCAAGGCGAACGCCACCAGCGCCACTTCCGCTTCCGCCGGTCTTGAGCCGCTTTCCGCCACCACCACATATTGCCGGCCGTTCCCGCCGACAAAGCTCATGGGATTGCTTTGGGCGGGAGATGACAAACGCGCGCTCCACAATTCCGCGCCATTGCGCGAGTCAAAGGCGTGAAAAACCGGCTGCCCGATTTTGGCGCCGAAATAGTTGATGCCGGTGCCGCCGATGAACACCAGCCCGCCGCCGGTGGCCAGCGATCCGCCCATGGTGACGCCACCGGTATTGGCGCCGGCGCCGCCGTAAATCTCCGCCGCCCCCAACGGCCTGCGCCAGGCAATCTCGCCGCTATTGCCATTGACCGCGATCATCTCGCCCCAGGGCGGCGCGACACAGGGCATGCCGTTGGCGTCCTGGAATTTGATATAGGCGTTGATCATCTTATAGCCGCCGCCGGCCAAGGGATCGTCCTTGGCGGCGGGAACGATGCTGCCATAGGCCGGCAAATTGCTGCTGTTGACGAAGATCAAGCCGCTGCGCGGATCGGTGGAAACCCCGCCCCACACGCCCCCTACGCCGCCGACATTGCCCGGCAGATACAGACTAGGCCCGCCAAGCCTGCCCGGCTGAAACGGTTGTGTGTCGGTCAAGCCGAGCTTGTCCCACAACTGGGTGCAGAAAGCATGGGATTGCGGCGTGACATTGGTGATGTCGGCCCGGGTCATCGCCATCCTGGCCAAGGGCGCGGGCTTTTTCGGAAAGGGCTGCGTGGGAGAAGTTTTCTCGCCGGGGATCGTGCTTTGCGGCACCGGCCGCTCTTCGACTCCGAACAGCGGTTTTCCCGTCTGGCGGTCGAGGATGAACATCAAGCCGTGCTTGCCGATCGCCACCAGCGCCTTAACCTTACGGCCATTGACATTGAGATCAAGCAGACTGGGCGCGGCCGCCACATCGAAGTCGGACAGGTCATGGTGCACCAGCTGGAAGTGCCAGCGGTACTTGCCGGTTGCCGCCTCCAACGCCACGACCGAATTGGCGTAGAGATTGTCGCCGGGCCGGTCCACACCCACAAAACTGTCGGCAGGATTGCCGGTGGGGATGAAAACCAGGCCGGTCTCGCTGTCCACCGACATGGCGCCCCAGGCGCTGGGACCGGAGCGATCTTTCCAGCCGTCTTCGCCCCAACTTCCGGCGTTGCGTTCGCCTGGATGCGGCACGGTATGAAAACGCCAAACCAATTTTCCCGTAACGGCGTCATAGGCGCGCGGATCGCCGGGCGGACCATGGGCGCCGAACTCCTGCGTGCCGGGTCCGGTGATGATCAGGTTCTTGTAAATCGTCGGCGGTGACGTGACGGCATAACGCTGATCGGCTTTGGCGAATCCTTCGCGGATATCGATATAATTTTTCGCGCCTCCAAAACCCGCAACCGGCCGATGGGTGGCGATGTCCAGCGCATAAATGCGATCATCGACCGCGGCGATCAAACGCGGGCCATGCGCCGCATCTCCGGGCCAATAAGACACGGCGCGCTGCCTGCCGCGCCGTCCCATGGCAAAGCGCCACTGCTCGCGCCCGGTTTCCGGATCCAGCGCAATCACATTGCCTTCCGGGTCCTGCAGATACATCACGCCGCCGATCACCACAGGCGTGATCTCCCAAGCGCTTTTGATAGGAATGACATATTTCCACACCGGCTTGAGCTGGCCGACATTGCCGGTATTGATCTGGTCCGCCGGCGCGAAACGCTGATAGGCAAGACCGTTGCCCCAGCCGATCCAGCCTTCAGGCTTGGGCGCCGCCGCCGAGGTGAGCAACGCGCCCAGCAATGCTGCAAGGACAGCAACGCGGCGATTGTGAATTGGCATGTTCCCCCAGAGTGACGGCTGCGCCGCTGTTTTGGGAGACACTATATCAGATGTCCGGTGACCGGAACCGTGGACTGATGTTTCAGAATTGCCGGTTGCGGGCGTCGGAGAGAATGCTCAACAGGCCGGGCCCGAAACTCATCGCCGAACCGGGCGTGGATTCGTCCGATCCGAACATCGCGCCGAACATGCTGTGCTTGGGCTGCCAGTTCATCACACTGGCCATCAGCATCTGAATTTGGGAGTCTTGAGCGCCGGCGACCTGGGTGCGCGCACTTTCCGCGGTCAGAACCGTTTCGCCGGCGGGTGCTTGCGCCAGACGCGCCGTGCCTGCACCGCCCGGCTGGGCAAGCGCCCAGTCATAGACTTCGCGCACCGATTTCGCCGAGCCGTCGGCGTGGAAGAACACGCTTTTGTTCGCCGCTGCCGCTTGGGGGAATTGCGCAGCCGCGCTGGTGGCGGGATCACTACCCGCCAGCTTGATCAGTTTGGCGGCCGCATCGGGGCCCAGAAAATGCGCGGCATACAGTTCGCCGCCGCAGACATCGCGGCCCAGGCTGGCGCGCAGGCTGCCTTGGGTGGACTTGGCATATTCGCCCGCCATCAAGGCGCAAACTTCGGGGTCCTTGCGCAATGCCAGGATGGTCTGCTTGGCATTGTTATCGACGTGATAGCGGCCGTCAGCCTGTTTGGTGATGGCATCGGCGAAATTCCCCAAGCCATGCTGGGCGCCATGTTCTTTCACCAAGCCCAGCCAGGTCTGGTCGATGAACTGAAACAGGCCGGTGGCCGAGGATGAACTGGAGGTGGCGTTGGGCTTGAGACTGGACTCCCGCATGGCGGTGCCCAGCAGATAGTGGAAGTCCGAGCCGGTGGCGGCGGCGGCCTTCTGCAATGCTTGGACGACGGCGCCCGATACGGCTTCTGCCTGCATCACTTCTCCAATGGTCGCGCGGGCGACGGCTCGCTCACGCTCGCCTGCCCCCGGGTTGTGCCGCTTTATGGTTAACTATTGCTTAATCCGGCGGATCAGTGGCGGGCTGGCGCGGTCCTGGACCCGGTTTCCAAGGCTTCGCGATGTTCGGCGCGGGCGATCTGGCGGCAGGCAGTGGCGCAGACACGGCAAGCCTGAACACAGTCGTCCATGTCGCCCAAGGCCTCGCAATCTTTTTCGCAGGTTTCACACACCTCCGCGCATAGCGCCGCGAAGCCGGTATGAAACTGGCTTTTGCGTCCCAGGGCATCGGCGGTGAAAGCGCAGAAGGCCGCGCAATCCAGCATCAGGCGCAGATGCTGCGGCCGGGCATGCTCGCCCCCCATTTCCAGACAATGGGTCATGGCCATGGAGGAACAAGTCGCATGGCAATGCTGCAGGGCCGTGATGGCGTCCACCGTTTGTTGGCTCAAATGTTTCATGCAGTCCTCGGCAAGGCGGTTGCATCAAGCAAACCGCCCGCCGGGACAAGCGTTCCACGCCCGTGCGGCTTAGGCCTTTAGCGCCAGGCTAAGCGGGGCTTGCGCCGGATCGGGCCAGGGAAGCGGGTCGCTATGGCCCCAAACCGGGCCGGGCCAGGCGGGATCGCCCTTGCGGCGGCCGATCACATGGATATGCAATTGCGGCACCATATTGCCCAGATTGCCGACGTTGAGTTTTTCTGCGCTCGGCAGGGTGCGGATCAGACCGGACAGTTTCACGATCTCGGCCATCAGCTTGGCCTGATCTTCCGGGATCAGGTCGCACATTTCCACCGCGCCCGGACGGCGCGGCACCAGCAGGCCCCATTGATAACGGGAGTCGTTGTAGAGAAAGACGCGGCTGAGCGGCCAGTCGGCCAGCTGATAGGTCAATTTCTGGATGACGGGATCGACGGCGAATTCACTCATGACGAACACCTGCTGAATCTTTGGGGCCAAATCTTAGAGGACTGAAATCGGGGATGACCGCGCCCTTGCCCAGAATGATATCCGCCATTTCCTGGGCAATGGCGGGCGCGAACAGGATGCCGTTGCGATATTGACCGCCGGCCACGAACACGCCGTCCATTTGCGCAGGTCCCAACAGCGGCAAGCCGTCCGGGCTTTTGGGCCGCAAACCCGCCCAGTGATCGGCCAGCGTCCAATCCTTCAAGGATGGCATCAGCCGCTTGGCCTTGTCCCACAACTGATCCCGCGCTTGCTGTGTGGTGGCGGTGTCGAAGCCTTTTTCCTGCACCGTGGCGCCAACCAGCAGTCGCCCATTCTCGCCGAGATGCGGACGGGGCACACAATAGACATCTTCGCCCCATACCACGGGCACTGGCAGCACGGCGCCAGGCGGTGGGGCCAGTGCGATCATCTCGCCTTTGACCGGTTGAACCGGAATGTCTTCCAGCAAGCCGCTCCAGGCGCCGGCGGCGACCAGCACGGCATCGGCCTCATAACGGCCATAGGGCGTGCGCACCGCAGGTCCGGGTTCCAAAGTGACCGCCGCCTCATTGGCGTTCAGCACCCCGCCCGCTTTCAGGAAGGCGATCACCAGAGCCTCGCCCAAGGCGCGGTTGTCGACATGAGCTTCGTGCGGCGACCACAGACCTCCAACCGTTTCGCCCAGCAGCGGGATCAGGGTGCGGGCTTGCCGTCCGTCCAGGATGCGCAGCTCTCCGGCCGCCCGGGTCCGCATCACTTCCAGTTCGGCGGCGTCGGCCGCCAGCAGCAAGGCACCCACCCGGCTGAGAAACACGCTGCGTCCGCTAGCCGCTTCCAGCTCGGCGGCAAAGCCCGGCCAAAGGCCATTGGCCCTGACCGCCAAGTCGCGCTCGGCCTGAGCGGCTTCTTCCAGCTCGGCGGTGATCGCCAGCATGCCCGCCGATGCCCAGGTGGCGCCGGCCGCCGGTTGTGCCCGTTCCAGGATGGTGACGGCCGCGCCCGCCTGTAAAAGCCGCCAGCCGATACCCAAACCGGCGACACCGGCGCCAATGATGACGACCCTCACCGGCGCCCCTCCCCCGTCAGGAGAATGTTTGATAAGCCAATGAGATAGGATGAGAGACTAAAGTAATTTCTCAGCAAAAGCGGGCCCCGAAAACACCCTGTGACAGTAGAAACATGCCAAGCCGGGGCTGCTGGGACGAAGTGGAAAACCATGCGCTTCTATAGCGGCTCAATCCCATCGGCGCACCAGCTTACCTCCCATGTCACGGCCGGGCTTGACCCGGCCATCCATGCTTCCACCGCGCGGGACTTTGACATGGATGGCCGCCTCGAGGGCGGCCATGACATGCAGAGCAGGGGTGTAACGCGGCGGCGTCTCGAACGTATTATGGGGGCAATTCAAGGCGAGGTTTTCAGATGGAAAAGGCACTGTTCGGCGCGGGCTGCTTTTGGGGCGTGGAAGATTTCTTCCGCCATGTTCCGGGCGTGAGTGACGCGGTCTCCGGCTATGCCGGCGGCACCACCCAGAACCCGACCTACAGGCAGGTCTGCAATGACGAGACCTACCATGCCGAGGTGGTCGAAGTGACGTTCGACCCCGCCCAGGTGTCCTATCGCACCTTGGTCGAGCTGTTCTTCCGCATGCACAACCCCACCCAGAAGAACCGCCAGGGACCGGACTTCGGCACCCAGTATCGCTCGGTGATCTTCACCCAGGACGCGGAGCAGGCGCGTATCGCGGCCGAGGAAAAGGCCAAGGTCGAGGCCTCGGGCAAGTGGAAGCAGCCGGTGGTCACCCAGATCGAGCCCGCCCCCACCTTCTGGAAGGCCGAGGACTATCACCAGCGCTATTTCCAAAAGCATGGCGGGTCATGCCATGTCAGCTTTGCGGAATTGCAGGCGGAGGGTGAGGCGCGTTAGGCCGGAGGCCTACGAACTGGTCCGGTGGACCATTTCGAGCGACGAACGCCACGAGCTTGAGCGAGCGGCACGCGACACCCCTGAACCAAATTGTCATGCCCGCGAAAGCGGGCATCCACTGCGCCGCTTGAAAAATGGATTCCCGCTTACGCGGGAATGACAGCAAGGGAACTACTTACCCGCCGCGTTCCGCACCTGGAATCCCACTGCCACTGCGGTGCCGTCGGATAGGTGCAGCACCACCGGCACCTTGGCGCCGATTTTCATCTTGGGCGCATCGCACATCAGGTGATAGCCGCCGGGGGCGAATTTGACCGTGCCTCCGGCCGGCACCTTGACGCTGTCGACCATATCCATACCGGTCATGCCGCCTTTGCTGGAAGACTGGTGCATCATCAGCATGCCGCAGGCATCCGACGAGACGCCGGTGATGGAGATATCGCGGCGGCCGTTATTCTGGGCGGTGAAATAGCCGCCCGCCGGCAGCTTGCCGGGTAGCGAACGGAACCAGGCATCGGTGATGTCGAAAGGCGCAGCCTGCGCACCTGTCGCCGTCATCGCCAGAAACACAAGACCGAATACTTTATTGGGCCGCTTCACGTTCCGTTTTCTCCTCATTCAGCCGCATGGTCACCAGCACCACGATCATGGCAGCGAAGCTGGTCAGGGTGCCCGGCAACCAGATGATCAACCCGCCATAATGTTGGTCGTTCAAGGCCGTCATGTCCAGCACACGGCCACAGATGGTGTAGACCGGATAAATATCGTGTTCCGTCAGGGACAGGACCGCTCCCAGCACCATCTGCGGCAGCTCGATCACCAGGATCAGAGCCGCGCGCATCAGATGTGACAGCCGGGCGGGCGGTTTGGGCCGACTATCCAGGATCAGGGACCAGAACATCACGCCATTGACGGCCATGGTCCAATTCATCAGCTCATAGAGATTGGCGTCCAGCATCACCCGGGTGTGAATTTGCGGGATCAGCCAGAAATACAGCAGCCCCACGAACAGGAAGGGCGCCATCACCGGATGCTGCAAAAAAGCAAGCGTCGCCCGCAGCGGACGCGCGGCGACAACCGGCTTGAGGAAATCCGGCAGGCCCGCCCATAGCACCCGCCCGCTCATACCCAAGGCGATCAGGAAAGCCCCGGCGTGATGCAGCACAAAATGCGCCCAGCGATGCACAAAGAACATGTGCTGGGCGTAATAGTCGATGCGGGTCTGCAGCACGATCCAGAAGCTGGCCACGCCCAGAACGAAACAAGCCAGACGCCAAAGCGGCGGATGGCGCTCCTTGGGCAAACTCTTCAGTCCACGGACGAACCAGGCCAGAGTCAGAGCGGTGGCGAGATAGATCGGCCAGGAGAATTCCCAAGGCAGCCACACCGGCAGATCGGCGGGATAGAGCCGGCAGACCAGATACAGCACGGCACCTAGCGCCAGCAGCCCGCCATACCGCAGCCAATCCTTGCCGGGCATTAGCTCAACTTCGTTTCAGCGTTGATCATCAACCGGGCCACGTCCTCATGGCCGTCATCCATCAGTCCATCGCGCGCGCCGGCGCGATCGGCGGCGTCGCGGTTCTGGCTGAGCTTCCACTTGCCTTCCAGCCTGTCGATGCGAAGCTCGAAGCCGACAATGGCGCGCAACAGACCGTCGATATAGTTGGGCGGCGCATCGCGGATTTGCCAGGGTGCGGGCCGGCCCGCCTCATGGAGATCGCTCAAAGCGGTGACATTGCCACGCAGCCAATCACCGTCCTGAATCCAGCGAATGGTCCCCTTCGCATGCACCGCAATGTAATTCCAAGTCGGAACCGCTTTGCCGGTTTCGGCCTTGCTGGGATACCAGTTGGGCGAGACATAGGCGTGCGGACCCAGAAAGATCGCCAGCGCTTCGCCTTCGCCGGATTTCCACACCGGATTGGCGCGGGCGACATGGCCGCGCAAGAAGCCGTCTTGCAGAAGCATGGGCAGGTGGTTGGCGTCCAGCCCTTGCGTCACAAGCGTGGCAAAGCCGATCCGCCGCACGGCGTCGTACAGCACCTCGGGTCTGTCTTCGCGGAAATGGTCGGGCACGTACATCAAAGTGGTCCTGGGGCGCGATACTCTTTCCAGCACATTGGGATCCTAAGCTTAGAATTCCACGTGGACAAGTTGTC
>JADMIO010806444.1_pt1 | contig 74890 bp, 69 predicted proteins | sample 8958161 | NCBI WGS metagenome assembly JADMIO01 (sample SAMN16585339, study PRJNA669376) | soil metagenome | isolation source: Crop rotation soil | place: USA: Cullars Rotation, Alabama | collected 2011 | reverse complement strand
GCCGCGACTTCAAGTCACGTGAATTCCAAGCTTCGGATCCCACTGTGCTGGAAAGCTAACCCTAACCCTAACCCTAACCCTAACCCTAACCCTAACCCTAACCTAACCCTAACCCCTAACCCTAACCCTTAACCCTCTAACCCTCTAACCCTAACCCTAACCCTAACCCTCTAACCCTAAGTTTTGTTTATTTTATTTTATCTTTACTTATTACGTATTTTTACATTTATTTAACGATTGCCAAATAAAGCACCGTAAAACCTAACCCTAACCTAACCCAACCTAACCCTAACCAACCCCTAACCCTAACCTAACCCAACCTAACCCTAACCCTAACCCTAACCCCCTAACCTAACCCTAACCCTAACCCTAACCCTAAAATCTATCTACAAAGACATATGCAAAAAGTTAGAAAGCTTGCAAAATGACAGTTTGGAATGGATATTTACCGCGAAACAACAAACAGCAATTTTAAGGTCCATGTCTGGTCTAGGACAATACAAAGATCGAGTTGAAGAATTGAAATTGCGCATGGCATGCTCATTCACTTTGAACGATTCAAATATCCTGTTGAAAAGAACGAAGGAAAGGAAGGCTCGCATAAAAGATTCACTTTTTACATTTTCATCGACACATCCCTACATCAAAGAATTATCAGAAATGATTAGTACAGATGAAACTCAAGTAATGAAATTAGTCTTATGTAATGATCCTCGCATCAAAGCAATCCTTGCTCGAAGAAGAATAGAAAAAATTGGTGAAAAGTCAAAATTGGCAAGAGTTATACCGTTCGAAGGTCGTCAACCGTTTAGCTTTGTGGATCCAGTGCTAGTCATTCAAGACATCAAAATTCGACAAATGGCGATTAAATGGCGTAGGAATATTATAGGTTTGTCAAAAATCTGTACTGTGTGCAATAATTTATTTCGAAGAAGTCATGTAAGAAGATGTAATTTAATACCGGACGACATGGACTTGGACGAACTGCTCAACGAGAAAGATTACGAATTATTCTACGAAATGATGCTATTGGTTCAATCTAAACTTCGAAGTCCGACTCGTCCAATCCCGTCTTAACATCTGATCGCCTTAATTATTTTAATCTTACATTTAATCAAATTCTTTATTTATGTTCAATGTTGATGTAATGTTTATTCATTAGTTTTGTTTATTTTATTTTATTTTATCTTTACTTATTACGTATTTTTACATTTATTTAACGATTGCCAAATAAAGCACCGTAAAACCTAACCTAACCCATCCTCTTTTAGAATGCATACCAATTGTCTTCAACCAACAAGCTATTATCGAAGATCGGTTGAAAAATGATGAAATTATTCCTTTCGAAACAAGGAATCCAAGAAATGGAGTCCATCTAAGTTTATATCAAGAAGAGACAATTCGTGTGAAAATACTTGATTGGATGAAATACCCATTGTGGAAGAAGAAATGTAGCAGATGTTCGAAGATCAACCTCTCAAGAAGGCATATTATGGAATGCACTTTAGCCGAAGAACATCGGAGTTCAAATTGTTGCCTATTGGACGAACTCCTTAAGTTGGGTGAGTTTAATAAATTTGAAGAATTATATGACATTTTATTTACTAGGATTTCATAATTGTTTGTTTATTATTGTATATTATTTGATGTTGTATATTATTTGCTGATGTATTTCTAACACTCCTTTAATGCAATAAAGCTCTATAACCCTAACCCTAAGATGTAATTTAATACCGGACGACATGGACTTGGACGAACTGCTTAACGAGAAACACTACGAATTATTCTACGAAATGATCCTACTGGTTCAATCTAAGCTTCAAAGTCCGACTCGTCCAATCCCGTCTTAATGTCTGATCGCCTTAATTATTTTAATCTTACATTTAATCACATTCTTTATTTATGTTCAATGTTGATGTAATGTTTATTCATTAGTTTTGTTTATTTTATTTTATTTTATCTTTACTTATTACGTATTTTTACATTTATTTAACGATTGCCAAATAAAGCACCGTAAAACCTTACCCTAAAACCGTTCATTTTGGGGGGGTGTATGAAAAATACATAATGCATAAAAAATAAGTGTGAATAAATAAAGTCCGACAAAAACTCTAAACCTAATCTCTTTATATAATGACATATATGACATAGTAAATTCATATGTAACCACAACCACAAAAAGTTGAAAAAAGGGGTACTGTATCGAAAAGAAAACATAATAGATACAGTTACATATGATAACATTAGATGAATAATCATCAATTATAAAAAATTTAATCTAAAGAAATATAAAGTGCAAAACTAATCATTGAGACATCTGACATAGGAAATTCATATGTAATGTCAACCACAGTAAAATGAAAAAAGGGGTAATATATGCAAGATAATATGAATGACATGTTTCTGATTATTAACATTGTTACAAATGGATTACAAGTTACATCTCTATATGACTTAAGCACCAAAGGGAATCTATTCATAAAATCTAATTTACAATCAGCAATGAAATACAACATAAAAATATCTCTAGTTCTAAAGAAAAATCATGCAAGTCGTATTTACTCGATCACACGAGATAGTAAAACACACATCTAAACTAAAACGAAAAGGATACTGCCAGTAGCCACAAAGGAGACCAAAACGGCCATTATGCCACGGTGGCATGTAGAGGAATCACTTTCCTTATCTCGTTTTCTTGTTCCCAAGAAAGGCTTGTCGCTCATGGCAGGCATAAATTGGCTGTCCTTGACACCACGGCGAAATATCGGCTCCTCCATTTCCTCATCATCCTCGGAAGATCTCGATGAGTGGAAGTCATTAAATTCGCCCATTGACGTAGAATTTTCCATGTCACTCATAGTCTCGGCTTCGCTACTAGCTAGACGACGACTCGTCGATGAAGAAGAAGAACGCCTCTTCATGTCCGATTTATAAGCTCCAATCGATGTCTTCCTTTCCGTTATCAAGGTCTCCGGGAAAGATGAAGTATCCAGGTCTACCTCCAACTCGTCTTTATCATCCCAGTCATTCTCATCTGAATTCCTATCTGACAAATCTGGTTCATCTAAAAATGCTAACGTGGATGAATGAAAACATAGTCTGAATAGCATCATTCCGACAAAACTAATCGCGGCCAAAAGCGTGACGCCAAGTCCTAGCAGGAAAAGACTTTTTGCATCATCAACTGTTAAACGTGTAAAAGATAATGCATCACGCTTAGAAGCAGTAGACGGGATAGACGGGATAGACGGGATAGACGGGATAGACGGGATAGACCGGGTAGACGGGATAGACGGGGTAGACGGGGTGGAAGCCGTGGAAGCGGTAATTGTAGGTGTAAAAGCATTAGAACCAGGTTGATCCGATCTCTCCTTTGACCTTTTTACAAATGACAAGGAATGACTATGCAACATGTTTTCCATTTCATGATTAAGAGGTACTTCATCATTCCCCAAAAGCTCCAAATTCTGCTCCAGGACCTGCTTTTCCTTAGGTGAAAGATCCTTTCCTTCAGACAAACGGGCCAGGCGCTTCAGGCGCTTGCCTGCTGAGAATACTAAATCTTTCGCAGCCTCTTGCATGCCAGCATCCTTGCTCTTGCTCGCGAAATTTAATATAGCATTACATCCCAATAAAGAGGATGCAGCTGTAAATACGTAGGAATCTGGGGCTTTGCGAGCGACACGATCGATGCCATCTTTCAAAGAACGAATAACCCGTCGATTGCTTGAACTCATCATTGTATTCAGGAAAGGAAGCCAACCTATTTTAAAAGATGAATCAAATAGGTCGGAGAGCATATTTTTAGGAATTAATTCTTCTTGTAGAGGAATTTTGAACTCATGTTGTATGGCTATTTTCGGAGCGATCAATTGAATATTCGAATCAACTTCCTTAAGAAAAAACCAACTCTCTAACATGGAAAAATCTCCAATACCGATGCACCAGTTAACAAAAATTTGAACTTCAGCAACAACACTTTTCGAGGAATCCTCCCAAAAACTAAATGGTTTTTCCATAACACTTCTCAAAACTTTCCAATCAATAAGTTGCGATGAAGCCTTAGTTTCGCTTGACAGATCTTCATACTTAATCTCAATGGCTGGCAAGGTAATGATAACAGAGTAAATTACGTCAATCTTCACCATAAAGCCAAGCTCCATCAAACAATGGTTCACACATAAAAAGTAAACCGCTGTTTTCACAATATTGCGCCATACTTCACGATTATGAACATAATGCTCAGATTTAAAGGGAGCGCTTTCAATGAGAACACGCCAAACACGAGCAAATTCATCACGACGATTTCGACAAGACGTTCGAACTATATGCAAATAAGAAGTTAACATAAGACGGGTTACATTTGCCATTGGATTAGCTAAAGCTCTCAAGCGTTTGTTCGCACTTCCAAAAGCTGCCCTATCCGCTGGGTCCAATTTGTCCATTATAAAATGCGAGATCTCATTGGGTAGGCTAGCAAGTGGACTTCTATCATCGATCTTTAAGAAAGATGACTCTGTCTTTTCATACAACATTCTCAAGGCTCTCACCCTCTTCTTATATTCATCAGATAAATAAATGAGTTTTCCTTTTTCAAATATTACAATCTCATCTATCCGAATCATATCTAAATCGCTAGCACGCACAAATCCAAAACCAGGCAAGTCATTAAATATGATATCAGCAAGTCTTCTGTCAATCTTACAAGTGCTTTCGCCTGGATTTTTTCGAGTCATCAAGGCAAGCACGCTGTAAAACTGACGCCGATGTTTGCATTTCGTACATACTTCCTTAATAAGAGAACTATCAACGACTGGGTTACGGTGATTTACAAGTAAATCATTCATGATCGCTATCGATATATCATACTCATTATATAATTGAGAAACGTTCTTGTTGGCTTCAAGGAAAAACTTACGACAATATTTTACATAAAAGTCAATCCAATCGAAGAGTAGGATATCATGCAGCCTTTCATGAACAAATATTAAATCGATATGATCGTACTTTTCTAAATTAATCTTTATAAGAGGAAAGTATGCCGAAAAGGCTTCCTGCCGTCCATCGTAAATTAAGCTGGCAACTGAAAGATTACTCAGTTTATGTAATATTTCCTTTGGACTAGAGTGAGACGTAACGGACCCGGGCATTGTTTGAACATACTCAATATAGGCGGTATAAGGGATGGAAGGATCGCTAACAACGGACTTTGGTTTGCATTCATCATCCAAATAATTTGTAAATTCATCACCCAAATAATTTGTAAATTCATCAATAAAGACTCTCTCGTCAATAAATGTCGAACGCGCTGGCTTGTCAAAGACCATTACGACCAAGGTAAACGGAAGTAGAAAAAATATCGCTACTACAAAGGAACAATAAGTAGCCAAATAGAGTTGTCGTCTAGGTTGATAAACCGTCATCCTAAGCTTATGCCATAGAAAAAGATAAAAGGCAAATATTTCCTAGCCGCTTCTTTCACAACAATACAAATATAGAAAAAGGAAGATAAAAATAAAGAATTAAGAGTGCCAAAAAAATTAAAATGAATTGATTGGTCCCACAATAATAGGAGTTAGCCAATCGGGAAGTAGAGAAGTGATGAAACCCTTGTGGCTCTTGTCAAAGTGAAGTTTCTGCTAGATTTCTTCATGATGCTCAGGAAAGCATATAATGAAGATGCTCTGGATAGTCCCTTGTCGTACTTTCAAAGATCGTTTTACAACTTTATGTCCATAATCATTTTGACGAATTCATTTAAAACAATATTGGGTGATTCACAACAAAAGGGATGTTTATTCAAGTGAGCCCTTGTATAGATGCAACGGTCATGTTGCTTTTCATCCACGTACGAAACGAGCGAACTATACAAGGCAATTGTTATTAGACTGAAACTTATTGTAAGACCAATGCAAAATGAACATGATTTTTTCTAGAACAAAACATCGAAAAAATACGTCAGCCTGTTAATGACCTACTGGATGGCCTTTACTTTCCTGGGCTTTCAACTAAAAGATGTGATAAGGATGGGTTCTTTTTGGATCGAGTTGTAGCTTTTAATATCTATTGAATAGGATGTGATTCTGACAATTTGAAAGATAATTTAATGGAAATTTATGTAAGCTTTGATCGATCAAGTAAAGCAAAGACTTGTTCGCGAATGGACAATGTGAAAATAGGCAGTGATCTGGCTTGTGAATATTTTGTCAACAAATGCTACTCATAATTACGTGGCTATTAGAGAACTTGAAGGAAAGAATGTCAGGTACTGTCAAGGTTAGTTTAATGATTCAGGGATCATGCAGAGCCTTTTTCTTTATGAATGGAAAAGAGAAAGTATAACTATGATTGGCCCTCATGATTAAGAAGCGTTGTTGTTTGTAATTCCCAACTGTCAATATATTTGGTGACATGTAGAAACCTTTTTCACGCCCTTGAAAGCCATTTGAAAAGTTAACTCTGACACATTTTAAAAAATCCATATGCAAATTCCTTCTGACATTGCAACTATTTGGCTCGAAGCTAAGCTTGGATAGAAGCGGAATCATCGTTTAGGGGGTCATTCTTGACGTCATGAGAAGTCTGCGTTGACTTGGAATATGGTACGTGCATTGGCGTTACCTCGTCTTCTCCACTCTGAAAATACGTCATCTAATATATATCCTTGCAGATCGTTGTTATTTCTGACATTGGGCTTCGTGGGCATTCCAGAAGATGATCAGAGCACGATAATGGCTCCGCTTGTTTTAATTATGCTAAAATTGTTGATGAGCCGTAAAATCAGAAATCAACACTAATCATAGTAAGTTAATTGTTATTACCATTGTAGATTATTATAAAGGTTCGAAACTAGCTATGAAGATGGATCCTTGGATTGCAACACTGATATTTGGGCGCCAGCATTGCAACGCTAATATGAAGAAGAGCATAAGCGATACGGTCAGCCAGCTAAAGGACCTACAACTGATCGTATTAATATATTAACATTATCGTTTTATTAAACATTATTATTGCTGTATGTGTATTCGGATATCTAATGATTATTTCTTTAATTGAGTGAATTTGTCAAGTTCGAATATTTGAATGATCTACTATTCAGTGAATATCATAATTTGTATGCACTTATGTACTATAATATTTCTTTGCTTACTTCTTAACTTAATGATGTTTATACGTTTATTACTTACTGCTTATTTTTTAGATTTTCTGTATCATGCATCTAAATATTGCGAAAAGGACCTATATTCCTAACGAATTGTAGGTAGCATTCTTAATATTGAATCAATATATAATGAATGATATGCAGTCAATAGTAGCAAAGGTAGTTCACGTCCAATGTTGAGCAAAGTGCCGCTCAAACATGAAACAACGTCACCATCAATGCTTCCAAGTCTTATCGATAAAGAGAATACCAGTTAAGACGCCCGGTTCTGTGTCTTTCAATGATAAGCGCAAGCCATTATGCGGATGTGCTAATACGATATTCACCAGAAGCTTCTGATCGAAAGTACGGACCAGATAAGAGTAACCTAAAACATGTCCATTATGCAAGGCAACGATCCTTAATTCGTAAACCCCCTTATATTTTGTCACTAAATCAAGAATTCATTGTTTGCATGCCAATCGCCTGCATAACGGTACGACTCTAAGTATCTATTCTCAACCACATCATAATAAAGGGGTCCAAGGTTATATGATGAAATGATGACTGCCTCTCCGGAAGCAATATCATAGTGATTCAAATTAAAACTGTACCACTGAAGGCCGTGATGACAAATGATACGCGTATGTCCCATTGTAAGACTGAAAAGTGGTCACACACATGATAGCCCCGTATAGAGGATCTTCAAAACTAACTCGATTGACCACGCGATCCATATAAGGAGAGCCATTATTAGGATCATAATTAAATACGCCAGGGCTTGATAAGGACATCAAAGGGCGAAGTGGGAGCACCAGAAGCTAATAAATGCCTTGAATTCCGATCGTAATCCAGTGTTGTGAATCCTTCCATATTTTCAATAGGGATCGGAGCCAATGACGAGCAGTTGGACAAGCTATGAACGGACACTTGAGATCGGGAAGATGTCGACATGTAATGAACTTTGTTTGTACTTGTCAAGATGATAGGACTTGTAATATTATTAGGATCGCTAAAGTAACAAAGATTGTGGTAATCGAACTTTGAAAATCTTCTAAAAACCATACCATTTCGCGTCATGCCCATGAACCATTTTGAAAGACTCTAGTCATCCACAGCTTTCGTGTTATTCGTATCTAAACTGCTTGGGCAATTTTATAGCGATCGAGGTCATACCGGTATATAGACATCTTTACAAATTCGAGCACGGTGAAAGGGGCTAGGTTCCGCAACTTTATATCGTTTGTACGCCGAGGATCAAAAAAAAAATGAGCCACAGCATCAAGATTTTCACTGTATTTCTTACTGGGAAGGAACATTTGTGGAGAGAAATGATCAAAAAGTGTTGCATTTTAACCTTTATAACATGTCCCATCTTTTGAAAGAAATTCTAATCGAGCATGAATCAAATTGGCAATGCCAATGAGTAAGGCTAGTACCAAGAGAGCACAAGAAAACCATTTATAAGTAACTGTCAATACAATTTCTACAAAGACAACCTGGCTGCTTAGGATACAGAAAAATGGTGTTGGCCTTTAATTTTTTTAACGTCATCCATCGAGTATTATAAGAAAAACTCTGGAAAGTAAAAACGATTGCTGTGAATCACAGTGAACAAACAATGAAGCCACCGACCCATCAGTAAGAGCTGATCCATTATAGTAGTTATTCAGTTTGACACATAATATCTTGCTTGAGACAAGAATGGATGAATAAATGAAATCAAGATTCTTTCCATTTTAGGAAATTGTCACAGATTTGAATCTAACCCTAATCCCCGAATTTTAATCTACGTACACCCCAAAATGCCTCTTCCTCACTGTTGAGTATTATCGTCAGCTAGTAAATTACGATATATTTCCAATAAGCTTTTTTGCATACAAGAGACATCAGCCTCTTCCAATACATGTTTCTCGAAAGACCAATTTCAATTGCCCACACACTATGAAGGGCAGCAGTGTATGAGAGTTGCAGGTGTGCAAATCGGTGACGGTTCGTCACGTGATAACATAAAATGATGATCGGAGATATTGCAAATATATCGGAAAGTGCATTATTTATTTAACAGTTCGCCTACGTTATTCATTCCAAAAGTGATCGCACGATGCGACTTTATCGTTTCCCTTCTTTTACTTTGCTCAGAAACCATGTTTTTGTACAGAGTTCGAAACGCTTCGTGTCTTTTTCTATTGACGGTGGTTTGTATAAAATCAAAACGCAGCGAGAGTTAACAGCTCTCCTTTGCCGACGTAGGGCAGTATGTCTTGTGCAACAAGGTGCTTCAAGTAAAAAAATTACAAACATTAAAGATATATTGGAAGGACAATCGTATGAGTTCGAAGTGATTGGAGAAGAGAAGAGCTGGATTGAAGTATTCATGTCTCGCATCAATGCTTTCCTTTTAATGACTTTTTTGTGTAGAATGAGAGCAGTGCCGCCGAGGAAGATGCTGGCTTGGCCTTGCAACGAATGCTAGAAGAGAAGTTTTCCTTCATAATGCGTATGGCTCGTAGTGTTTGGTCTTACCCACGGGAAAAGCCTTCGGTCGAGTTTGACTCGGTGTTTATGACCGATAGTATCTTACACTTTCTGGAAGTCAAGCATAATTTCAAAATGGCAAGTGCCTAGGATCGATTCTTTAAGCATGGAAGACTTATATATAATTTTTGACTAGGAGGATGTGAATGGGATCGACGATAAAATGAATGAATACGTGCGTTTGAACCGGGGGCTGCAATCTTTCGCGAAAATCAAGTATTTGGGTGGCGCCCAATTTGAGGACAGGGTGCTCCAATATGCCTTTGAGAATAACATTACGGTTTTTCTCCCTAATGGTGACCGTTATGGGGCCTTCAGCGGAGATGCATTACAGATTTTGATTGAAGATCGTACGAAGCAAAATGATAAGTAAATGTGAAGCAATGCACTATTAAGGCTTAAAGAGTAAATGGATATTTATCGTTGTTATAAATTGATTTTGTTGTTATTGTCATTAACGACCTCTTATAATAAAGTGGCGATTTGCCACTTTTCCATGTTTCTTGATGTTGCACGCAGATCTAGTGTATCGTTGATCCAATCTAAACGAAGACGCTGATAATAAATTAAAAAAATATATCAACTTAATCTTGCTGACATCATTTCATCATGCCTCCAAGCGGTTATTAATCCATTACAAGCTTTCGTCATCATGATTGATGTAATGTTAATATTTGCTATGTGTATATAAAGTCATTTCTTCTTAATCTTGCAATTTTCATTTTTTTTGATCGGCATTCAATGATGCGACAATTTTTAGACGCGATTTCTATACGAAAGATCCATCTGTATTCATATTGTTAAATCTGCTCATAACGTACCTGTCATAGTAGGTAAAAATTGCTAGTACTTTATTGAAAGGAATTTACATGAAAGTCATTTGACGTTGGATCCCTTGGACAATATTAGTGTGGCTTCATAAATTCAGGCTTTTACTTCATTGAACAATCCAATAATAAGTATGCTTCAATTTGATCTTCAAAATCAGGGCCCATCAACAGTTTTTTTCCATTGACTGACATCCCCAATAAAGGTGAAAGCACCAATCCCTTTATTTGATCTGTTTACTGTTGTAATCATCAAGACTTTTTACCTTAATATTTTAGATTCTGGTATGAAAATGCTTTGCCGTGGATTCACTCATGGGACGAAGCAAGCTTTGAACTTGCCATTCTTCTTTTGGCTGCAGTGAACATTTTATGATCTATGCTTATTGTTTTAGGCTAAGTGGAAAATGAAAATTTTATCTAAGAAAATTGTCTTTTTGGTTATTATGTTAGTTGGCATAGGTTTGTTGTCTTTATTGACAACCATTTTGCATGCCCGTCTTGTACGTGAGATGCGATTTGTTATTCAGGGCGAACATGATCTCCTGTCAATGTGTGTCAATCCTTTCAATGGAAAGATATTCTTGGGTTATGACTCTGAAATTCACCATTATGACGGTAATTTGAGAAATGCAGGACTCATTGTCCCCGAATCGGATGAAACTATCTTAAGTTTAAAAACTTATTTACCTCCCTATAACTCGAGCTTGACTCCCGCTGAAAATCGTCGACGCACCAATTCTCCCATGGTAATGGTCTCCTCCCACTTTGACTTTTACTTATATAATATGACTCGTCCTTTTAAGAAGCATTGTTCTTTGGACATTTTTGCTGCTTCCAAACCTGCTTACTCAAAAGCGTCCGGCAAAATTTACCTCTCTGATTACCAATCATTCAATCTTCTTGTACTGAACTCAAATTGTGAAATTCTTCAGAAGCTGCATGTCTCGGAAGAATTTGCTGATGATCCTGTCATTGACCAAGTTCATAATTTGATTTTCCAGCCTTTTAGATCAAGGGCCTATGTGGAAGTCTTTCAAAGTGTAGTTGATGGTGTGGATCATTATGTAAACAGCTTTTCCTTTCCAACCATGGATGTTCGCAATTTTGGGCATCATATTGTACTTGCCAGTCGTCAACCTCGTGTGGACGCCGTGGTCATGCTATTCATCGGTACCAACAAGGTATACTCTGTTTCTATTCCAATGGAGAAAATCATGTCTGGAATTCCCTTTGAAATTGAGCGAGACGATTGGTCGTTAGTATATTCCATGCCTATTATTTCGTTATCATGTAATTGTCAAATTCGAATTGTCCCAGATGCAGCCTATAAAAGGGATTATATTCTTTCGGCAACTTATATTGGCAATGATACCAGCATAGACTTGCAATTGATTCCGTATTCAAATGCTGATCGGAAGGAACGTTGGTCGATATCGGGCAACTTTGTGCGTTCTAACAGGGTGGATGGCGTGGTTCATCCTCACAATCATTGCATCTATATAACTTATAAAGATGGTCATGGTGATGGCATTTTTAAGGTTTGTCCTCGTCCCAATCGACCTTGATGGGCACAGATTGGTAGGAGAAGCTTAGATGCTTGCCTCTTTATTCCTGTTGTCTAAAATCAAATTGGCAGTCTCATTGCTAATAGTTATATATCAATTGTAAGTAAAAAAATTTCTCTTTTTCCCAATCATTTTTATACAAGCGTCACATGCCTTGATATTCTATTCACATTAAGCGCTCTTTGAAGTAATTGCAATGACAATAAACATTAAGATGCGTCAAATACGAATGCATGAAATTCTGATAAAATAATAAATCACAAACCGTACTTGTTAAAGGTGTTAGGGTTTTATATGAAATTGTGCCATGATACAATCCTCCATGACTACATCATTTTATTGCTATAATGATCATATAAGAAAGGGTCAAAACGAAACGTACAAGAAATTTAATCATTCGAAGATTTGGTCCATATTAAACAATACCTGAAGTATAATGTGTTTGTCTTCAGCAAGGGCCAGGGTTTGTGGTGCATGTGACGCCATTTTAAACACCCTGGTTGTTTGTTTACTGCTCGCCCAATCAACGCCATTGACAAAGATATCACATCGAAATGAGACTCTTTCTTTGTCTTGATACCCGCTAGCTTAAAATTAAATTATATACAGGATGAGTTCCTTTTCGGTGATTGTGCCACTTGGCTTGTCTTTGGTATTATCTTTATGGATGGCAGCCTTGAACGCTCGACTTGTAAAAGAAATGGAATTTGTTGTTCCTGACGTATTTCTTCCCAGAGGTTGTGTCGATCCTTTCAACGGCAAGATTTTCTTTGCACTTGACAACAAGGTTAATCGATATGATGGGAATTTCAAAAATGAAGAGCTCGTAAATCCTGGAAATGACGACTATATCAGAAGCATTGAGACTTATTTGCCACATCGTCAAACCAACTTGACTTCAGCTGCAAAGCATGGCACCCATTTTCCCATGCTAATGTTAGCCACCGATCGTGGCTTTGCTTTACATAGCATGCAGCATCCTTTCAAGAAGTATTGCTCTACAAACAATACGAGTATATGGAAACCTGCATATTCAAAATTAACGGGCAAAATTTATTTGGCCAATCATGATTCTCGTTCTATTAGTGTATTAAACTCTGATTGTAAGGTCATTCAAACACTGGGTACCACGGAGAGATTTCCTACAAGGCCTATTATTGACACGATTCATAACTTGATTTTCCAGCCTTTTTATTATAATATCGTTGTGGATATCTTTCAAGGTGTTGTTAGTGGACATGATCGTTATGTGAACAGTATTTCCTTCTATGATTCAGGTGACACTTATACTACTCAGATTAGCATTGCCACTTTTCAGCCGCGTGAGGACGCCATTGCCATACTACTCTCAAGGCAACACAAATTATATTCCATTTCCATTCCTATGGATAAAATCATGTCCGGTCAGCCATTTACTATTGATCCTCGCCATTCACCAGAAGTGTTCTCCATGCCTCCAGATAATCCTCATATTTGGGTTATTCCAGATAAAGCTTATGAACGTGATTATATTCTTTCATTATATGCAAGTGGTGGAAATGGTACTACGACTCGCAATCTCGACTTGCAATTCCTTAAGAGCTCAAGCCTTGTGCAGAAAGAACGTTGGTCGAGATCTGAAGCCGGAGAGATCTATTATATTTTAGATGGCATTCTTCATCCGCAGAATCATTGCCTCTATATTTCTATTTCCCATTCGCTTAATTGGGGTGCTGCCATCTTTAAGGTTTGTCCTCGTCCCAATCGACGGTGATGGGCACAGATTGGTAGGAGAAGCTTAGATGCTTGCCTCTTTATTCCTGTTGTCTAAAATCAAATTGGCAGTCTCATTGCTAATAGTTATATATCAATTGTAAATAAGAATTTTTCTCTTTTTCCCAATGATTTTTATACAAGCGTCATATTCCTTGATATTCTACTCACATTAAGCGCTCTTTGAAGTAATTGCAATGACAGTAAACATTAAGATGCGTAAATACGGATGTATGAAATTCTGATAAAATAATATATCTCAACCTTACTTGTTAATGGTGTTAGGGTTTTATATGAAATTGTGCCACGATATGATCCTTCATGACTACATCATTTTATTCCTACAATTATTACATACGAAAGCATCAAAATGAAACGTAGAAGAAATTTAATCAGTCGAAGATTGGGTCCATATTAAACAATGCTTGAAGTATAAAATTGTCTGTCTTGAACAAGGGCTAGGGTTTGTGGTGCACGTGACGCCATTTTAAACACCCTGGCTGTTTGTTTACTGCTCGCCCAACCCAATAAGGCTAACTGTATCACATTGCGGTTCTCTCAATCAGGCATCTGTATAACATCGCGAACTTAAAAATGACGTCCCACCCAATTCATTTACAACAAGGCCATTGACAAAGCTATTACATTGAAATAAGATTCTTTCTTTGTTTCGATACCGGCTAGTACGAAAAATATGTCCAAGATGAGTTCCTTTTCGGCGATTGTATCAGTTGTCTTGTGTTTGGTATTATCTTTATGGATGCCAGCCTTAAAGGCTCGGCTTGTAAAAGAAATGGAATTTGTTGTTCCTGATGTTCTTCTTCCCAAAGGCTGTGTCGATCCTTTCAATGGCAAGATTTTCTTTGCTCTTGGCAAAAAGGTTAGTCGATTTGATGGTAATTTCAGAAATGAAGAGCTCGTGATTCCTGGAAATGAGGACTATATAAGTGACATAGAGACCTATTTGCCACAGCATAAAACCAACTTGTCTTCAGCTGCAAAGCATGACACTCATTCTTCCATGTTAATGTTTACCACCGTTCGTGGCTTTGCTTTACATAGCATGCAACATCCTTTCAAGAAGCATTGCTCTACAAACAATACGAGTATGTGGAAACCTGCATATTCTAAATTAACGGGCAAAATTTACCTCGCCAATCAGTATTCTCGTTCTATTAGTGTATTAAACTCTGATTGTAAGGTTATTCAGACCCTTCATACCACCGAGGAATATCCTGCAAGTCCTGTTATTGACCCGATTCATAACTTGGTTTTCCAACGTTTTTATGAAAATGTCGTTGTGGATATCTTTCAAAGTGTAGTTAATGGACCGGATCGTTATGTTAACCGTATTTCCTTCTCTGATTCAGCCCTTTATGTTACTTTTCAGATTAGCATTGCCACGTTTCAGCCGCATGACGACGCCATTGCGATACTACTCTCAAGGCAGCACAAAATATACGCCATTTCCATTCCACTGGATAAAATCATGTCCGGTCAACCATTTAATATAAACCCTCGCCAGTCACCAGAAGTGTTTTCCATGCGGCCAGATCATCCTTATATTTGGGTTATTCCAGATAAAGCTTATAAACGCGATTATATTCTTTCATCCTATATGAGTGGTGGAAATGGTCCTACCACTTGCAATCTGGACTTGCAATTCCTTAAGAATTCAAACCTTGTGCCGAAGGAACGTTGGTCGAGATCTGAATTTGGAGAGTATTATTATATTTCAGATGGCATTCTTCACCCCCATAATCATTGCCTTTATATTTCTCATACGCTTAATATCGGCGCTGCCATCTTTAAGGTTTGTCCTCGTCCCAATCGACCTTGATGGGCCCGGAGGGGTAGGAGAAGCTTAAATGCTTGCCTCTTTGTTGCTGTTATCAAGATGACAATCGCAGTTTTCATTGCTAATACGTTGTATATCTAGCTGTAAGTAATAAATTTTCTCTCTCTTTCAATATCATTTTTAGTATTGATTTACAAAGATAACATGTCTTTATATTCTCTTCACATAATACGATCTTTGCTGTCAATCCAACGATAATAAATAGAATGAAGAGTCAACTAGGGTGGAATGATATTCTGCTAAATAATAAATCTCACAACTTGTAAAAAGGAGTCAGAGTTTTGGATGAAATTGGACGATGATATGATCCCTTACGATTGCTTAATTTTAATTAATTATTGTTGGTCTCGTGCAAAAAATTATATTTTACATGAAAGAAGTATTGCTGAAAGTAATACTAATCGCTACTAAGCTTTATACCAGTCATCTAGATGTACAAGTGTAGGTCATCTAGTCGTGAATGGCAATAAAAACCAAGTGATAGAATTGCTTTTATTATTTTTGGTATTGTTATTTTTTTCACATACAGTGTAATAATCGAAAAGAAAACACAACTATAATATTAACAAGGTGGAAAACACCACAAAACGTATTAAAAAGGGGAAATGTATTTCTTAAAGTCGGATTTGACGATTGCAATGCCATTGACGCATTAGCGTGTTTTACTCATTGCATATAATTTAGTCATTATTACTCAGCTAAAAGTAACATTAATTGTTTTGACAGACTCTGTAAAATCGTGTACAATCTTAAAAGGTATTCATCGTTATATAGGGATGGATCCTGAGATACGTGCACAAAGACACTGAAATCCATTCTGCAATACTATTAATCCGCTGTTTTACGTCCTCTGGTATATGGCAAGGTTGAACATTACGTTGAAACAAATCGAATTCGAGTTTTACTTGACGTGCCATTATAGCATTCAGTTGCCCACTCTCCTCCAAAAATTGCACAAGTTGTTTCCAAGCTATAAAGGAAGTGATGATATCTTGTGCTCCATACTTGGACAGCCACTTCTGATGTAATATGAATATTTTTCTCTCGAGAGAATAACTGATTCGACAAAGTAATGGTTTTATCATTGGTCTGCAATCCCAATAACGTGCACGCTCAAACAAATCATTCAGATTATCACCTGGCAATGTCCCATACCTTATGGAAGCTTCCCTGTCGACATTAATGTGAGCGGAAACCCCTTCAGCTAGCCATAGCAAAAGATTGGGTGCAGAATTGAGACACTCAAAACGCCGATGTTCGTCGCCTATACTAACGAACCAATGTGTCAAAACATGCAGCTCAGCAAGGGGCTTCTCGCCATACCAAATCTGCCGAGATTCCAATAGCTCCAATACTTCTTTCATAATTGTCCACTTAAATTCCACAAGTTTTGCCACCTTCCTATAAGAAACCAGACTGTCTAGATTCATTTGAAGGGGCGGCGATGTCAGCAAAACCGGTCTGAAAAGAAGTACTTTAAACATGAAGGCCAGTTCCATCCGACACTCATGATCATTTAAAAAATTGACAACGTTTTGCACGATACCGGTCCACTTCTGGCGATGACTGATTTTTGCAATATCAAGTTTACTAGAATCTATGATACTAATCCAAGTTGCAGCAAATTCATCCCTTCTATTTCGACATGTTCCCTTAATTCGCCTTAAATAATCTGTCAAGTGATGAATCTCCCTGGGAAGTGACATATCACAAGTTTTGCAAAACTGACGGTTAATTCGTTTAAGACCCGCCACATTACTGGAACATATATATCCAAATAGCATTACCATCATTTCGTCCGGCAAATTTTTAAATTCATCAAGACGTGCATCTTGATCTTGTAAATAGCAAGTTGTGTCTTTTAACTCTACCTCGGGTTTAGAATTTCTTATCATTTCCTTAATATCATCATGTAAAGAATCTGACTCCAATGAAGTGAAAATCTTATTTTCATCTATCATTTGCCAGTCCTCCGCAAAACTAAGGCCTAAACGCTTCAAATTGTCTCGCTCCAAAATGTGAAGGAGTAAACGCTCATGAATAATAATCCTGCCATTGACAGAGTGCCTTCTGGTAAACAAGGTCTTAACGTTGAGAAACTGCTTTCGAACGACACATCGATCAAACGCTTCTTGAATTATTGTGCTCCAGTTCAAGTGTATTGTATTATAACATGACAAAAGTAACTCATTTAAAATAAGTAGCGAAGGAGGATATTCACGGATAAACTCGGCAAAAGCTTGTCCGCTATTCAAATCAATCCGGGGTTTGACAAAAGCAAGGAAAAAGTCAACCCAATCAGATGTCATCACATGACGAAATATTCCATCGGAAATGCTAGCACTTTCCAAGATAATATTATTGATGGACTCCTTCACTTCATTATCAACGTTAGAAATTGTCACTTGAGAAAAATAAGGTATGAATCGATGAGTTTCAAAAATACAAGTCAATTTTTGCCACAAGTCGACATTTTGACAAAAAACAAAATCACACAAACTCTGCAAAGCCGCGACCCAAGTTGAATCCTTTGCAAGATATTCATCCAGTTCGTCAATAAACAGACTATGTTTAGGTCGATCAGAATTAAGCAATGAAAACCACTGATCGAGATCAGCAGCCTTGAACGAATTCACCCTAGCCATGATCGGGTTTTTTACGTTTTTCTCATAATCAAATTCGAAAGGAATCTTGAACTCGTCCTTTTCATCATTTACAGCAATGACGCATGCTTGGTTCAATAGCAACGACAAGACGTACCAGCCAATAAAGAAATGAAATAATTTATCAAACGCCATGATATCCATCCGCTAATTCGTATTACTGGATTATCCATAAAATACACAATCCCTCCATCGAATATATACTTTCAAAACGACTCCACATGGCAGAAAACATTGTACACATTTGGACCCCTTGCAAAGAGGTACATGACTCTTGACAAATGGGACCAATAGGATTGTGACAAAATTAGGACACGCGAAGGTGAAGTCCCAAGATGTAGCGTCAAGACGAATGAGCTTGCGTATTAAACAATTTCATACCAATATTTAATCGTGTTGTTGGCCCCTTGGGCGTGATTTTTACTAGGATGATGTGTCCGTACAAAATATATTTTTGTTCAAGTATTGCTCAATTTTTATTACTGCAGTTAACGACATGATGAGATTAATATAATTTGAAGGTAAAGCTTGATATTAATCTTGATCTGCTCAATTGAACTGTACACATTAATTAGCTCCAAGTAATAATAATTAAAGTAAAAATATTTGTTCTGTGTAAATAAATATGTATTGAGAGATGGAAACTTTGAATCATAGCAACAATCATCAAAACAAATTCAATAACGTTGCTGAAATGGTTCTAAAAGTAATTGTCCCGGAATTGACGATGAAATACATAACGACATGGCATATTGTCTCAAGAAGAGTGTCCTGTCTCGGACATTCATACAATTGGACGAAATGAGTAACTCTAATAGAGGACGATCTATGGACCTCGAGTATCAATTCTTGATCAGCCATATGTTCATTTTCATACTGCCCTACTATTAACTCCATGACAAAGATTCGTCTGATTGATTTAATATGCGATGGTAATGTCGTCAAGAAGTATTCAAAGGTGAGAGTTGAAGTTGGACACAGTATTCTTTATCAAAAGATTTTGGCTTTTATTAAAAACTTTTTTCCTCTATTGGTCTCAAATTCGCAGTTGAAAAAAAAAATCGTGGTGCATCTTGAGAATACCTCATTTTAGAACATCTGAAAAATAAAGATATTTTAGTTCAATCTACAAGAACCAGTCAGATGATACGTTTACACAAGGAAACCAAAAAATATTCATTTCTTTCCATAGGGGCATCTTTTAACGGTACAAGGTAACAAAATTAACAACCAAACCAAATATTTATTGGGCTTCGTTGGCCAAGGCCTGGCTTAATAATGAACTAAAGACCTGTTTCCTTTCGGTATCGAACCATATAGGTAGCCTTATCTATCATTTCGAAACTGTTTAAAAAGGCGGTCAACCGCTGATTGAATTCTTTTAGTGAAACTGGCTGCGTCGTTTGCAAGGAATAATGATCAGTGTGTTCATGCAGTAAAGTGAATTGAGAAGGTAATTCCGTGTCCTTTGGCAATACAAAAATGCATTGACCACGAAAATTGGCTAATATCTCGAAAAAGTTAGGGCCTGACGGACGCAAAGACATTCCATTAGGGCCCATAAATTTCGTTTCAGTGACCGGGATTGAATGAACCAGTCCATCTTCGTGCAATTTGACATCATAAGAAAATTGACCAATCTTCAATTGTTGCTGATAATCACGTAACTTCGCTTGCCATGTTGTTTGTATTCGAAACAAGGTAAGAGGTAGTTTATTAAATCTTCCAAAGATATTGGTCACGCCATGTGATTTAGCCATTGATCAAATTTCCAAGTAATGTTGTGAATGACCAAACGTATAACCAAAATGTCAGATGTAAGAAACAGCTCCAATGTCATCCGTATATAAAAAATAGGTGTACGTATTTTTAAATAACGGGACGACGACTTTATACGGAAATTCTTATCGCTTAAGGGGGTGTACGTAACAGAGGAGAACAAAATGAAATCTATTGATTCAGAAAATATTATGACAGAGCAAATTCCAATTTTAACGTCTAGCGAAGCTAAATGAATCTTGCAGAAAATGGATGAATCTATGGATGACTAGGAAAAAGTCACAATTCCATTACTGACTGAGTCATTCTGCTTTCATTCATGGATTTGTGACTTTTGTTAAAAACGCTTACTAAAATTGAAAGTAATATAATAAAACTGTTTTGTATATCTGATAGGTTTAAATGCAAAAATAAAGGTTTGAAAGTATTGTTGAAACTGGTAAACGTAAACGGGATTCGAGACTAATTGCTTCATACAATCCCGATGAAAATGATTGGTTCCCTTCAACCGTGGCTTTGCTTTGATTGGTCCCATACATTCATACTTCCGATAGCATCTAGAAAGAGTGTTCTAAATAAGCTCCATGAATGAAGATATCTCCGCCTACGCACAGGATACAGCGTAAAGTTATTATGTTTTTTAATTTTCAATCTGCTGAAAAGTTCATTATGCTCCATTGTTAATAATAATGATAAGTAATTATTTATATTGAACTGTTCGTGCATGATTATGACACTAGCTAAACCTTTTAAAATGGGCTCAATGCCCGTATTTGCCTATTTAATAGTAGTGATTATCATATCCGGTTGGTGTGCAGTTTATTGTTGCGAATCGAATAGTGATACTTTTATGGATAAAGTTAACAAACAAGATCCTGGAATGGATGGTATTAACCTTACATCATCCTCTCTTTTGCCTAAGAATGAGGTGGGCTTCTTCTTCCCTAACTTGTATGTGGACTTTGGCATATCATTTATATCCTCAAGTGCAGCTACATTGCTTTACCTTGGAAGTATCACACGCTTTCCCTTTGGAAGCGTATTAACAATGTCCCTTTTTTCGATCAAGCCAAGTGTTTCTGTTGTACTGAAGCTTTTTGCTTTATTTCACATTCTCACCCTCTTGACTTGTCAATTGATTGTCTTCTTTGCACCTTCCACCCTAAGATCTCTATACTTGGCCAACTTTGCTTTCATATATGGAGATTGTGCTGTTAGCTTTTTCTTGCTGATGCTGTTTGATCATTGTTTATCTGATCTTTTAAGGCATGAAGTAGCTATCCATCCAAACAAAAATATAAAGAAAACTCCTATAAAACATGTAGAAGTAGCAAATTTTTGTCTTGCGTTGCCCTTTGGTTTTTTCGTTGCCATGATGGTGCGACGCTTTCAACTTTGGCAGTTCTTGCAACGATCGATTAATGATCTTCGTCATGAAAGAGATACGGGATCATTAACCTCGAATTCTAGTGAAAAGTCTATGAAGGATAAACATACTGGCCTATTGGCGACTGATGAACATGCTAGGCCTATAATGACCACACCAGCTAGACCGGACATTAAGTCTAGTGACTTTACGCGTAATGCTGAAAAACAAGTAATTTCTCATTTGGATGCCAAGTCACCCATACCTGAAAAAGTACTGCAACTTGGACAATTTAAAGTCCCCTCTGCTCAAAATCAGATCAAGGAAACAAAAGGAGAACAACAATTATCAGTGAATCTTCCTCTAAAAGATAAGAGTCAAGGTACTTTGGCTTATTGTTGGCCAAATGTATCGATGCTCTTGAGTGGAATCACCGTCGTTGGAATAGCTTTCGTTTTTGGTTAGAACCAATTCGTACTCATCGAATGTTTTAACCGTTGTAATATCATTAATTGTAAGAAATGTTCAAGATGATAACTTTCATTTGAGCGAAAGTTGTACAAATCTATGAAAGTCCGATCATTGAAATATCATTCAGCTAGGCTGATTACATTGTATATCTCGTATGTATCTCATTATTACTTATTATATTAAACTATCCAATAGAGATATAACGGCGATCAAGAAACTAATCATTTCGGTAATGATCATGAATGTAAACTGTCAGTTTCAACTATTCCAAACAACACATTCATAAATATAAATGGTTAGAACTGTTTAACTATCGTGATTCAAATATCTATTAACACAATACAAATCATGTAAAGTATTATTTTGGAATTAACCCGAGAGTAAGAAGCAAATGCCGCAAGGTGATAATAAATGGTGATCTAGCATTTGATTGGTTCCAACAAACCAACCAATCATACGATAAAGTGAACGGATTTCACCTTCTTCCTCCACGCTTATTGATGGGCGATCGGTCGTGTCAAAGGCCACTATCTTCCTTGTTGCTGACGGACCAATCAGCCTTTTTATCCGACTTACGATAGTGCGTGGAACAAAAAGAAAGAGCGCAACGGCCAAGTTCCGATCTGATCTCTCCAAGACCTTCCATCCTTCTTGTGTGTGAAAGAGGAATTTATTGGTCCCTTTCCGTGCTTCATCAATATCATTTAGTGATAACAGTCATCCCTCCAAGTCATAACCATTACTTATTATTGTTTGTTTTCATTGTATGTAATCATTATTTAGATGTCACTGTATATTTATTGTAATTCTTTGTTGTTTTTCTTTTCTCTAGCTGTTAGCAAACTACATTCAAGACTATACTTTTTTGTCTTTGTCTTTTGGTGAAAATATTTTCAAAGTAAAATGACTTCCTCCTCATCAAGAACATGCTGTGAAACCATCGGCCATTCTTACTTGGCTATCGTTAATTTTATCACATTGGTAATGAATGACGCCATCCTGACTTGATCTAAATAAATGAATTTCTTATTTTTTCTTGTTATGCTTGTTCTTGGGCTAGGCTTGTGGTTTAATCGTGATGTGTGGGGGCATCTATTTGTTATGTTCCAGGTATGGTGCAAGTGAAGAAATACGAGTGATCGCTTGGTTTCTTACTGCATTTGGTTCTGCCGTTTCCATCATCTCCTTTTTGGGTTGCTGTGGTGTATGTGTTAGCAGTAAAACGATGTTGAATGTGGTAAGTCCCTTCTTAATGATTCGTAGATGATCATGCTGAATATAATTATATAGATATATCTATATATTGAGGAATTTTTTTTTGGTTAGTATGCTATTATTTTGTTTTTGTTGGTGATTGGACAAGCCGCGCTTGTTATATATGCAATTAAATCGACAGATACGGCATCGGTGGCAAGATCCATTTGGTTTGCCAATCATGAGGGTGTTGATATGTTTAGGAACCACTTTGAGCAAACACATGAATGTTGTGGTTATGATACCATTTTTGATGGTATTGTGAAGGGTAGAGGCTTAGATGCTGATATTAAGTATCATTGCTTTTTTAAGAGGACTTGCAAGGAACCCTTTCACGCTTACATTGAACGTGCCTTCTTAATTGGCTGCATTGTTCTCTTAAGTATTACTGGCTTGGAGTTGATTAATATGATTGTGGCAGGTTTACTTGCTGGTCGATTGGATCAAGTTGTACGATGCAACAAGGATGCCGTATTATTGTCACGAACCAGACAAGTGGATCGTCATCAAGGCGTGTAACCTAGATGTCCATATTATTTAATCTCTTGGTATGACATATGATTCATTTATTGGAGCCTTATTATTTTCAATCGATATTGCATTCATTCATTAATAAAGTGGCATTTGACTATCTCTGGTGATGATATCTTGTGATCATCATTTAAAATGTTTATTGTACCACTTAAAATGTCATCAAGGACGGCGGAGTTTAAATGATATTATATTGACTTTCTTTGATTCTCTTCTTGTTTATTCATGATTGCTTTTAATTCAAGATCTTGCCATTTAAAATCATCCTGAATAACATCAAAATATATATTAATGAATTTCCTGTTGGTATTTCAAAGCTTCATCATTCTTTTGAATTTACATTTCATTTAAGACGAGATCTCACCGTTTTTGTTGCTTTTTGGTTTTGCTAGAAATTGTGCAAATCAAAAGCTGGCCTGGCTTCCTTTCAAAGACGTCATTTTCATTTGGATTTAACACCAGAACAAGTTGAAATTCAAAATTTAGCAAGACAATTTACAAAAGATCATATCATTCCCAAGGCAAGTAGTGATGGTTCGGTTTTTTTTTATGTCAAAGATAATTGTCAACTGTGAGGATAGGCAAGTCATCATGATCAAACGGGTGAATATCCAACGGACATTTTAAAGCAAGCTTGGCGTCTTGGTTTACTCAATAATCACATTCCATCGGATTATGGCGGTATGAATTTAAGCGCTCTTCCTGGAACCCTGATCGCTGAAGAATTAGCTTACGGATGTGCTGGCATTTGGACCGCCGCTGAAGGCAACAACCTGGCCGTATGTGCTTTACTAGAAGAATTTGGTATTTTATATTAATTTTTGGTTTTGTTGAAATTAGGAAGCTCCTGTTATTCTTGGCGCAAGTGATGAGATTAAAAAGAAATTTCTAGGAAGAATGATAGAAGAACCCTTGATGGCTGCATATTGTGTCACGGAACCTTCTGCTGGATCTGACGTGTCTGGTATCACCACAACTGCCCGCAAAGTAGGGAATGAATGGATCTTGAATGGAACCAAAATGTGGATCACCAATGGATCCGTGGCTAATTGGTACTTTGTCTTGGCGAAAGCACTGGAAAGCTCAAGTGCTCCTGAGGGTAAAACGAGGAATGATACCCAAAAGGCTTCATTTGTTGCTTTTATCGTGGAACGAGAAGGAACGAAAGGCTTGACTGTAGGTAAAAAGGAAATTAATATGGGTCAAAGAGCATCTGATACCAGACAAGTGATCTTTGAAGAGGTCAAGGTACCTGATACACAAAGAATTGGTGGTATTGGTGAAGGGTTCAAGTTAGCCATGAAAGCCTTTGACATGACGCGTCCCGTGATTGGGGCAGGTGCACTTGGATTAGCAAGAAGGGCCTTTCATGAAGCCGTCCAGTATGCATTGGAGAGAAAAACGATGGGTCAAGCCATCATTCATCATCAATCTGTAGCCAATTTGATAGCAGCAATGGCCACGTCCATTGAAGCTAGTTCAGGGTTAATTAGAAAGGCTGCTTATGAAGCAGATCAAGGAAGACGAAATACCCTTTATGCAAGTATGGCTAAATGGAAAGCTTCCGAAACGGCCGTTTTTTGTGCAAGTACAGCCGTTCAAGTATTTGGCGGTATGGGATATAATACGGAAGGACCGGTTGAAAAGTTATACCGAGATGCCAAATTATTTGAAATTTATGAAGGAACGTCCCAAATTCAATCTTTAATCATCTCCAGAATCTTGTCAGAACAAGTATCAAAGCAAGGCGTGGATTCCTTGCGATGATTTCGTTTGTCTTGATGATATGGTTCCTGAAAAGATGATGAATGAAATGTAAAAACTGAATGCCTTTGAAGTAAAAGGAAAATGACCGTTTCATGTGATGAACATTAGAATATTTATGACTGTTATTTCTGAAAGAATTTATCCAAATATATATTTAAACATGGATCTTAGCGATGATTCTTTTTGTCCTTCTCCAGCCACTTGACTTGTGCCTTGTTGGAGTGCCTGCTTGCAACGAGTCAACAAGATGGATGTCATCAACTCCCTTTTTCCTTCTTGACTAACAATATTTGCAGATTATGGATTGTGAGGGTTGATCAGTTGGCCCATTTTCAGAATGCAATGGTTTCAGTGATGAGATTTAATTTATTTGGCTAGCATACAACGCCATAACAGAATGTTTCATCGTATTTTTTGGCTTGGCGAGCATGAATATTTTATTGGTCATTTGGTTGCTTGGAAGCTATCAAATACAATATTTACTGAACAGGCTGTCTTGTTTTTCATCCCGTTCAACATGAAAAATTTGCGCAAAATTTATGCTATTCAAAATTCAATCATTTCATCGCTTATTTCACGTTAATCCTTTTGCTTTGCTTGTCTTCCCTTCCCATTAGTTGACTTTAAACTAGCGCCAATCTAATCTATTCGTGTTTCCTTCGTTTAAATTGCAAAACAAAAACAAGAGACTTCATTATGAGGAGATTTTTACGGAGAGTGAGTTTAGCATGGTTATTTGCTGTGATCATTTATTTGTTTCAATGTCACATGCTTTTTGTTTCAATGACCATGGAACATGATCCTGATTATCGTACCCTCAATCCGACGCATTTGAACAATATGTCAGGAGCTAGATCTACAGAAAATGTGACAGATTCCGGTTCAGATAATGTTGGAATTGGTTTATCCGTAGGGAAAAGTGTTCCCTCCGCTGCTTTTCATACCTTCACTGGCTTTTCTCTTGGATATCTTTTCCTTTCCTCCTTCTTGACGATCCTCATTTATGTCTTAAATTAAATTGGAATTTTTCCAAATGATTGTTTGTCAGTTAATATATGACCTTCAAGTGATTTTCTTTTGCTGATCCAAAGTATGGCCACAAGTGCATATTTGTCTTGTACTAAACTAAACTAAATACATTAATTATATTTTAAATAAGCTCGTTTTTTCAAAAAGCTATTCTGTGCTAAGAAAAACAAAGGATCAATATCTTCATGATAAATTAACTTTCAATTTATTTGATGCTGAAGTTCATGATAATTACAGAGCCGTCATGCCAACATGTTCATCCATGTCAGCATGAAGAAGGCTCGTCATAATTTAAAACTTGTAAAGACTTTGACATGCGTTGCTTTTGTATCAAGTAATAAATAAAAACGGCATCCTTAACTAATATAAATAAACTACCCGCAAATAAATTACGTTGATAAGTGGTCAGTGAATAGTGAAGCCACCGACCAATACTATGATACGCCGTATGAAAAGGCAGCGATGATAACCAAGGCATAATCCCGAGCAGTGATTTAAATGGCAACTTCACTGACATTGAGCTACTTTCCGGTCTAAACAAAAAGAGCAAAAGGGAACCACAAAAGGACGAAATAAACGGTAACAGTAAGGACCCAGTCACAGATTCAATTAATGAACGCATAGGAATCTGGGAAAATTGAACATTTGATCGAGTCGTATTGGTTGCGTTTCTACTACTACCAGCGCCACCACCTTCATTAGAATTGTCTGTACTACGACGTGTCGTTCCTTCTTCACCTTCTAAAGGCTGCTCACCAGCAACGGAAGAAAAAGATGAAGTCTGGCTTCCAGGTTGTGACTCTCGAAAGTTGGGATAAACATCTTCTTCCTCTTCAGTAGCGGATGCTGATGCTGATAAGGCGTCATATGATGAGGATAAGGATGAAGTTGTAGATGTCTCAGAGGACGAATCGGTTGTCACGGCATTACCGCCTTGATCAAAACTAACAGATATATCAATGCTCCCTTCCAGGGATCTACTGATGGTTTGAAGAATGCTTCTAGATTGATTTGTAGAAATGGAAGAACTTGAATCTGTATCATTATCCTCTTCAGAGTCACTCATCATATGATTATCAAATTCTTCATCATGCAAATCCAAGCCACCTCCGCTGCTGCCAGATGTATTGGAGGGTCTACTTGATGATGAAGACAATAAATTTAACCTTCGCATCAGTAAAAATCGACTTCGTTGATACGACAACCAAGCAATGGGCATGAGCCAAATTAGAAATCGAGGCCTTCGAGGTACAAAAACATACGAAAAGATTAATAAGAGTAAAGTTGAACCAAATGATCTCGTGGAAGAGGAGGAAAGGCTGCTTGATGTAGAAGACATGAAAGAATAAGAAGCGAGCGTGGACGATAGAGAAGTCATGATCAAGGTTGTAGGAATGAGGGGCAGACCGATAAGAAAAATAAATTGTGATGCTAATGAGATAGGACCATGAGGCATAGATGTATCAGATTCCAGAAACCGGGAAGACGCTAAAGGACGGGTATTCCTAAGGGAACCGGTAAAGATTAAAGTGGTGGCGTCGTCATGACCCATCAAGCTATACAAACTAAATAAGCCATGTGTCCATAATAATATGTATGTACTAGCCACCAAACCAGAAGTAATCGCCCATAAAAATCCTTTTTCTTTTAACCATGAATACAAAGAGTGTAAGGAACGAAAGGTATAACTAGGACGCAAAAGACTTAATTGATAAGGTGTTCGACACTGAGGACAAGCCAACTTTTCACTCTTTAAAATAATACGACGACCCTGCATCCAAGCCGTCCAAAATCCCAAATACGAAAAAGGGGTTCGCTCACGGGTCGATAAAGATGGTGAAGATGAAGATGACGTTGAATGATCTTGATCTCTTTCAGGAATAACAGATGTTAAGCTATCATCTTGTAAAGGAGGATCGCTTAAATTAATATTACTGCCTTGAACTTCAATCCAAGCAAGTAAACAACTTTGATGAACCCATTTGGTAGAGCCACGACACTTACACGGCCTACTCCATTCATCCTTTGCATACTTTTGAATGTCATCATTGGTTAAAGTGGACGCATTGCTTGAACCTTCCGTACCAGACTCGTATGAAGAAAAGGGTTCATTTGAGAAACAAATCCAACAAACGCGTTCTTTTATATCACCCGTCATTTGATGTTACCTAACAATAAATTAATAAAAAAAAAGGAGCTTAAAGTGTGAATGTCATCATCATGAACTCAATTAAAGAGAGGCATTCATTTGGAAGTTGCCTGCTTACCTTTTGTATAAAATATTTACAACAAGAAGCACAACAAACAAATTTTCTATTTTTCTCAAAAATAATAATTCATGCGTTTTCTTTACTTTTTATTTTTTACATTCAAAAATTCAAAAATGCATTTTAATGATTTTAAAAACGCATGATTTAAGAAATATGATTAAAGCGAGGAGACGCAGCTTTGGTGGAACCATCTTATTGGTCAAATCATCCGCTCATGGCATCATAAGAGGGTTAGGGTTAGATATACAAATTTATTATTATCAGGATTTGAAGGATTGATAAGTGGAGGTCACCCACCTCCCAAGTGCCGACATCCGTTAGGACGCCAGACCTCGTTCAAGCTATCCAAACGAACTGATCAGATGAAAAGATCTTGATACGATTTGGCAAGTCCATTGATTTCAGCATAAACCATTTTGGGTTCAATCCTTTGATTGTTATCACAGTTGGGAAGGATTTTCTTAAAAGTTGTTGATAATCGATTTTTACTAAATTGGTTCACCCTGAAAAATTTCTGGGAAGATGGGTAGTCCATTTATGGTCGTTGAATGGCATTCTTGTTAGCTATTTAACTGTCACTGTCAAAAATGATGTTGTAAATGTCATTTTGGTTTTGGCGCTTACGTTGAGATTGTTGTTTTTGTGTTGACTCTAATCCCCCTCTCTCACTCTCTCACTTACTCACTGCTTCCCTCCCTTTAATATCTGAAAGGAACTTGTCACCAAAGATGAAATTTTTTACCGTTTGTTTGTTCTTGTGCTTGCTCGTCATTGTGACAGCTACTTGTATGAACCCTCATGAATTCTAAATATGTTGTCATGTTGAAGATGATATTCATTTCTTTTGATTGTTTAAAATGTTTTTTTATAGCTGATGGAAAGGACAAGGCATCTGCCGCAGGACACGTCAATCAGCTAGGTGACGCTGCTGATGCCAAAGTAGCAAGACTTCATATGGTAGAAGCATCCACGTCGTCATCATCTTCATCTTCTTCCTCTGGCTCCTCATCAGGCTCTTCTTCAGACTCCTCGAATTCAGTGACCTCCATCTTTAGCTCCTCCGAAGTACCTAACATTGTTGGCATCCTCAAAGATGTCATCATGAAGGGCTTACATATTTTGACTTTCATATTTAAAGAGCACGGAACTGTCATATTGATTGTTTCTGGCTTCGTCTTGGTTGCCTTTGTTATTTTCCCTTCTGTTGGACGATTCGTAGTTACGCTTGCTCGTGCCACCCTCAACTTTATATTGACACTCTTCTTGTTTGCAACGCCAAAGACTGAATCTTGGATCTAATGTATCATCACTTTCAAATGATATCTATCAAGTTTCAATTAAACTAGATGAAAATAACAATAACAATAACAATAGCAATATTATTATTATTAATTATTATTTTCTTATATTAATAATCCTAGACTTATTTCAAAAAGAATAAAATTGTCTAATTTAGATTAAAACCAAAGAATCGAATCTGCTTCGCATTCGCAGAATCACATTCAAGAAGGCCACGTCTATATTCTACAAGACCTGTCATGTACAAAGCAAAGCGTTTATTTTGGTTTCCATTCATCTAATTGCGGATCCCGAAAGAAGTGATGTCAAACGGATCAATTCATCAAAACGACGGTTATTTAACTGCTAATGGATGAATCACCGGTTCGTCGAATGCCCGATACAATCCAACATTATAAATAATTGAATTCCTGTCGTCAGAAACTATAAACAAGCAACTGTACGCCACTTTCCATTACAAACTGATTGCAAATATCTTGTCACAAGCCTCTTTGACCTATTTGTCCAGCATTAACAATATCAAAATCAAAGACGTTACCTCAAAACTAAAATGAAATCAATTGCACTCATTCTGTTAGGTTTAATTTCGGCCGTATGGGCAGCTGGTCCACCAACTGACAATATAACAACCCCAGCCACGACGTCCTCCTCCACCGTTGGTGATCTTTTGCTTGCAATACAAATGTTCCTACAAAAATGCCTGGTCATGGTACGAGAATTGACTTGGAGCGTATTGAAGGTGATTATAAGTTGGGCTCAAGCCACCTTGGTGCTCATTTCAAGCCATATCATTGAACTCGTCAAAGCCATCTTGAGTGTGCTACAAGATTTAATCATTTCTGCGCTCATTTGGGCCAAAAATCATGCTGTAGTCGTTCTCGTCACTGGTGCTGTTCTGGTTGCCACAACCCTCATCGTGGGAAAACTACTCTGGGTTCGTCATGTAGAAGCTGTCAAGATTGCCGAAGATCATGAAACGCGTTCAACTACTAAAGTCCAAACGTTTTTTACCACAAATTTCCCACGCCTAGCCCGATTCTTGAAATTACGTACAAATTAAATACCGGTAGCATGTTAGCCAAAACTTATTCCGGGTCTTCTTCCTTTTCCTTCATATTCGACTCTGGTCTGAAGGAGAGCCTGCTGTTGATAAATGATAGATATTTTGCTTATATGGCTTGATGTGAAAACGGATAGTTCTTTAGATTGTTTCATGTAGACTTTAGAATGTATAAATAAACCCCGAATTCGATCAATTAAAAACCAGCATACATACTAGACCGGCGTACTGGACGGGGTTTGCGGTTCCTTGGTCTCGGCATCAGGAACAGGCGAATTAACAATCTTGTCAGCCAACTGAACGTTTTCACCGGTCGTAAACGTGTCTGGAGAACCATTTAATTCCAGCTGTTGTGTCCACATCTGCCTGTACAATGGCGACGTTTTTAATAATTCTTGATGTCTTCCAGAAGCCACAATTTTACCTTGGTCCATAACGAATATTTGATCACAGTCTACAACAGTACTTAGTCGATGTGCAATAATCAACGTAGTACCTTCCTCTAAGAGCTTCGCAAGTTTATGTGTGTTCTTCGATTGTTTTCTAGCAGAGCTAATACCAAAGAGAACGGATTCGGTAACTGTATCAAGTGCCGAAGTGGCCTCATCAAGAAGTATGATTTTGGGTTGCTTCAGAATCAATCTAGCTAATGCTACTCTCTGCTTTTCACCTCCCGACAAAAGCAAGCCTCGTTCACCCACCTTTGATTCGTAACCAGCAGGAAATCGATTCACGATGGTGTCATGTATCTGGGCCGCTTTGGCGGCATCAATGACCTCGTCACGTGTAGACGACGGATTTCCATACAAAATATTGTCGTAAATGGACTGATGGAAAAGGGATGTATCTTGAGGGACAAGACCAAGATGAGACCGCAAGGACGATACAGTCACTTGCTGAATATTTTGACCATCAATTAAAATAGATCCTTGTCGACCATCTTCTTCAATATCGTAAAAACGATATAACAATCTGGTCAGTGTTGACTTTCCACAACCACTTGGCCCCACAAAAGCAACTTTCTGTCCCGGCTGGACAACTAAACTAATATTATCCAGGGCAAATTGCGATTTAGCATTAGGAGTAGAGTCTGAAAGAGATGAGGCCATTACAACTGACTTGTTAGATGACGCTACCGAATGATAAGTAAAGGAAACATTTCGGAATTCAATCTTGCCACCTTTAAAAATGAACGGCTCTGCATCCTTCGAATCTTTAATTGCCAAAGGAATTCTTTTTAAAGAAAACAAAGCTTCCATATCAATTAAACTTTGCTTCATTTCCCGATAAACAGTACCCAAAAAGTGTAATGGCAAAGAAAGTTGAAAAATGAGACCATTAATCATCACCAAATCGCCCAATGTAAATGTTTGAGGATGTGTCAATAGATCATGACACCCTAGCCACATGACGGCAGCCAAGGACAAGCTAAAAATGGCAGATTGGCCTGCATTGAGCAATGCTAAACTGCTAGCCGTTTTAAGTGATGCTGCTTCATACTTGTGTTGCTCTTGGTCGTATCGTTGCGCTTCGTACGCTTCATTACCAAAAATTTTGACAGCTTCATGATTAATTAAAGAATCCAGGCCTATATTGGCACATTCATTCTCTGCCGCATTCATTTGTTTTCTAAATTGAGTTCTCCAAGCGGTCAATAAAATGGTAAATGCAGTATAGGAAGCCATGGTGATCAAGGTCACGACGACATAGGGTGTACCAAAACGATACCCTAAAATGGAACAAACCAAGCCAATTTCAAGGGTCGTGGGAACCAAGTTAAATAAAATAGAGGTGAGTAAAAAGTTGATGCCTCGGGAACCACGATCAATCGACTTTGACAGCGCACCCGTTTGACGATTCATATGAAAAGAATGATCAAGATGCAATAAATGGGTATAAATTTGATGAGATAACGTTCTAATGGCGGAGGATGCGACACGAGCAAAAATAAAATTACGTAATTCATTAAATAAACTACTTCCTAATCTGGCGGCCAAGTATCCAAGCAGGACGGTCCCAGCCAGGGACATGACGGTGACATCATCCAAGCCATGACTCATCAAAATGGCGCTTGTTGTTGTAGCATCCGAAGTAACATCAGCTGTTGAAGATAGTTGGTTAGGATCCATTGCATTTGAAGCCAAAAGATCATGATGTCCTTGGAACTTATCAATTACTTTTTTAAACAAATAAGGAATTTGAACGTGACATATTTTACCCAAGATTAAGCAAGCCAAGGCGAACAGAACACGCATACGCAAAGCTTTGGATGATTTAGGCCAAAGATAGTTGGAAAGTGTCTTGAGGACTTCTAGCTCGGATAATTTTGACTTGGTAGACGTGGATGTTGACCGGGAAGGGGAATGATTGACCAAGGGAATGGTTGTTGCAAGCTTGGTTCGTTCTGTAACGTAAAAATATGGATTTATGAAGCAAATTTTGAAAGGAATACATTTTCCCTGAAGATCAGCCATATAACTAGGTTGAGTATAAAACTTTCTACCATGATGACTCCACCAAGCGCTAGTATCACCAACGAGAAAAGTAAGACAATACGAGTTCCTCTTGACGCATCGATGGCTAGAAAAGGAACAAAACACCTTTGAAATGGAGCAGACAAGCATCTTTGGTTACCACCAAGGACAAGAGAACCATTAAAAATAATATTTATACATACAATACTGTTTGCATCATGACCAAACGCAAGATACAAGCTATCTTTGACAAGATGCTCCTTGAATATGCAATGCTTGTGGAAGAGTGGTAGTTCTAGGGTTAGGCTCACAGCTATTCCCCTAAACCTAACCCTCTCTCCGTTGACCTCTACGCACAACAAGCCCAAAACCCCTTTTGCTTCACTTGTTCCCTTCCTGCCTTCAAAGAAATTATCATAATTAAAGCATGAGAAAGCATGTCAGCATGACTATTTGATCCCTTTCTTTATCATTTATGATTTAATATGTAGATTGGGGGACGACCCTACAACCAAATCAATAAAGAGGATACCATATCCCATGACATTTATATTTAGTTTATCAAATAGGTCATCTATAACTTCAATAATGGATAGAGAGATAAAATCAAATCATCCTCTGCTAGTTGTTGCTTTTTCATTTATTAAAATGAATGATGAAATTCAAACCAAAAATGAAAATGCTATAAATGATAGGCACCATCTGGTCCCCATTTTTGGGATCGATCCATGGCCTGCTAGCAGCTACCAAGCATGAGCAAATCATGTTCATCTTAATCTTACTTTTCATATCAAAAGTCATTTGGCTTCATTTGGCTTTGTCAGCACAATTCATTTGAATTTAAATTTGTTTGATTCAGATTCTCCTGGTCTAGTTCGTCCTTAAAAATCCATCCTCTAGGATGGAAAAATGGTTTGATGGTTGTGTTGTGATCGATTTTGATCCAGATATTGGTCCAAGTGAGTTTGTTACCCATCTGAATAAATGTCATTATGATATGGCCCTTTGAACACATTCAAAACATATTCAAAGAACAATCATTAATTTATTTGCTTGTTTTTGTTGCTTCATATAGAAATTGTGTCTTGTTGGCCGAAACATGGCTTATTTTTGCATGGATACGATGTCACCACCTTGTAAGTGAACTGACGGCCAAAATATCTTTGTAAAGAGGAACGAACGTACTTACATTTTTTCCTTGTGCAAATGATGCTTGTACTTGGATCATTAGAAAATTCAGCGCTTTTCCTGACTCTAATCCAACTTTATCAGATGGTGAAACGTTCGTCTTCAAGTTGATTTATCAAAATCCACTGGCTTCCGTCATTACATCAACGAACAACACCCCCCTCAATACCTCGACTTCAACTTCAACTACCATGTCCATGACTTCCTCAAAATCTACTTCTCAACTCTTTCCTTCCGAAAAACTACATTATTCGACGTCTTGTCATAAAACCCCTTCAAAAGGCTCTTTGGAGGTCGCTTTCTCCGATAAAGACATGTGGAATTATTGCACATTTAAACAAGTTATTGATGCAACATCTAAGCGCGGCTGTCATCAAGTAAACAACTCACTTCTTCGTTACGTCTTCCTGTTCCTGGGGCTTGATCTTTTAATCATGGTGTTCGTTTCTTTGTTAATATCTTCTCAATATGTTTCTGTATATATTGATTTAGAGGTCTTTTGTACTTTGTTCAAAAAGACCTTATTCTACGCTATTGAACCATCTATCAAAAATTCTAGCTGATCATTGCCTGATTCTTGATATTTCTGCCTTGGCTTTATCGAACAAAACGGAACTAGCCTTGGACGCTGCACAAGATACCAATACTTCCAAGTCATCTGAAAATGTAGGTCAAGATCAATTAGATATTATTTTTGAAGTGACCTCCAAAACTATATCATCCTGGCCTGATCCTTTTCCAGGAAAAGTTTTAGAGCTACCATTTTTTGGAAATTTGCTTCATGCATTCGTCATTCATAATCGCTTCGATCGTGACATGAATGACGAGGTCAAGTCTGTCCCCACGGACATATCATCAGCTGACTTGAATAGTAGTAGCAATGAGAATCCGAATCAAAAGGGATCTCATCAAGCGCTTTTAAACGATCGAATAGTTTACTTGCCGTCTACTGTATCCGAAGAGTTGATAGCACAACGTCAAGACTCTAGAATCTGTGATTTTTACGGTAGACCAGATCTCACATGGATATTACTCTGCTCCATGCCACCCTCTAAATTGTGGAACTGCTGGGAACTGATGGTTTTAAATGAGCCATTTATGGTTCATGGTAGCAATGTGAGCTGCGAAACTATAAGTTCCAGCGTTCTTTCATTGATTGAATTGATTAGCCCGGTAAGCTTTATAACCGAATTCATTGACGTCATTTCAATTTACAATTTTAGATTGTGTTCGGTGGAAGAGGACGACCTTTTATGACGATTCAAGATGAAGAATTCGAGTTTATGAAAAATAAATGCAAGTCTTACTCATCCATTTATCCTCGCCATTCCCATTCTCACAATATTGGGACAAGTGTTGGGAGTATCACAGCGATAAATACAAGCCATACAAATCCGAATCAAAACATGATGAATATGGGCACTTCAAGTGCCACCTATTACCGAAAAGAATATGTCATTGGCGTAAGTAATCCATACTTTTTAAGAGAGCTGGAGCCGTGGCCAAATGTTTTGAAGTTGTCCCTGACAAGGTCTTCACTCAACATGGTATTGGACTCGAAGAGAGCTTCCCATTCTAGTAGCTCATCCAAGACAAGCCCAAATACTGCCCATGGCATGCAGCAAATTCAAACATCACAACCTTCTACAACTTCAGGATCGGTAATAGAGCTGAGTGATCAAGTCGAGCAATCGCGACCAATTTCTGAAGATATTTCCCCACTTCAAATCCAATCATCCTCATTACATTCCTCTTTTCATCCTCCTTACTATTCACTGCCTTGCTCAAGTACGGCAACATCTTCAAATTCAAGCAGTGGACATTCTAGTCCAATACCGCTCCTCTCTTCACAAACCCTTAATGCCAATTCGGCTAGAAATGTGAATGCAACAAATGAAATCAAAACATCTCATGACACTACTTCTGATTACCATTCTCCAGGTCATTCGAGATCTTCTAGTCTTAGAAGGATATTAACGATGACACATCTCTCTGCTGCTTCATCCAATCAAGAGTCCACATCTAGCGCTTCTTCTGCACCTTTGCCGGGCAATGCATCATCGTCTACATCTCCTTCTACCAACTTACCATCTAGTTCCAGTAATTACATGAATATGGCCAATATGCTATCCTCTCCTACTTTATTTTCCTCCCTCTTCCTTGAATCTTCGCAATCAGACAAGACATTTTGCAGTTATCGTTCAAGAATGATTTGTAAAGATGAAAAAATTGTAAATTGCATTGAGAAATTTCGCTTAAATCATCTCAATTCGACAAGGAGTATATCCCAGCAGCAACTTGAACAAGAGCATACGAGAAGAGAATGTTTGATGACGATTTGGCGTCATTTTGAGGAACTCTCAGAGAGATTTTTAGCGCCTTTCGTTTCTTATTGTTCGACGTATTTGTTACAACCAACAATCCAAAGGTTGGACAAGGAATGCAAACTGGAATTTCCTAAAAAAGAAATCATTCGAGAAGAATTTGATCGTGTTTCATTCATACAATTTTTAGTCGAACGAGGCACGCCTTTAAAATTTCGAAAACGATATCGGGTTACGTCAAATACAACCGGAACATTTCACTTGTCATCAAGCGCGACTCATCTTGCTTCCAGTGGAACATCTTTAACGGCAGCATCTACTCATCATAGCTATTCGTCTCAATCGTGGGTATCATTTTATGTTCATTTTCTGAATTCAGCTAATTTTGAAATTTGGTGGAAGCATCAGCGAGCTCGATGTCAAGAAAGACTCAACGTATCCTTTAGAAATGAATTATCCCAGTTTGATATTCAAGCATGGACTTCGATGTCTTCAACAATGACCCAAAAGGAGGAACAGCTCCAGTATCATCGACATGAGGTTGATCTTGTTCAAGCACTCTTCACTTACCAGGACGAGCTAAAAACCGCCATCCAAGATGGAGCAAGTCATTCAGACATAATTATTACGTTTGAAAGAAACATTAAATATCTGAAGAGTCTCATTTCGGGATCGGATAGCTTCGGGAAAGAAGCAGAAGTTGGGTGCTAAACCCTCTTGTTAATCTCAGCTGTAAATATCCGTCGGGCCAAGCCCATTGTAACATAGTTTTTATTTTCGTGAATCATATAGAAGTGACAAATTCTGCTGCATGTCTAGATGCCAAATTATTTATTTCCTTGTTAATAAATAATTTAGATTTTCATCATTAAAAATCTTCCAAATGGAGGCGTTTAACCGATTGCCATCGGCAAGCAAATACATCTCCAAATCTTTAATTAAAGACTCTTTTGGAGAATGTCTTAAACATCAATCACATATTGATCAAATCTTCAAAGAGCATTAATTTTTCAATAAGCGACGACGAGATGCCTCATCGCAGATGTGGGACAATGAATACCTTCCTAAACTTGGTTTTGAGGCCAAACGAAACCAGAGTACGTTGAAGTATCTGGCAAGCTGCTATAGGGTATGTTAACATCCATCAACTGTAATCAATCAACGATTTCAAGTACACGTTAAGACCGTTCCAGGATGGACAAGATTCATGCGCCATCGTGCGGCGAATGATTGGTTTCCGATCAATAATAGACTTTTCGGAAATTCTAATTGTTCAGATTAAGAAATAAAGATTCAAACAAATGCGACAGGCAGCTCAACGTCATTTACAATTATCTACGTAGAGGCAGAAGCAAAAGTAAAAGGACAAACCACTGCAGAAATCAGCATGGGCGCATCCTCACTGTAACTACTTGCCAATAAATTCTTGTTCATTTCTAAGATCATTCCACTCTCGGAGTCTTCATGAGCTTCATTCTTACTGCTCAATATATCCGTCCGGTCCTCGCTCAAGTCTTGAGTACTTGCATCGGCCGACGGAGAGAAGGCTAATGATTGTGTATCAATTTTATCAAATTTAATCCTATCCAAAGCGACATTTGTTCCTTTCGACGATGCAGATTGGGATCGCGGAGGGTTTTTCGCTTCAGCGGGACCAATGATTTGTTTCCTAAGAAGATATTTTTCGATTACATTGATATGTTCGAATACGATATCCATACAGCCTAAAATGGCCGTTGGATCAGAAGACGGCAGCAACACGCCCGAAGACAAAAACGTTCCAGTTTCACTAAAAGGCAATACTTTTCCACGCTCTGTTAAACTAGGATATATCACTCGTGTATATACCTTAAACCAAGTCTGCTTATTTATGGATAAACTACTAGGTGGATCAAAATGATTTCGCTTCGTATTATTAGGAAACAGCACAACCAATTGAACTCTTTCTCCTAGATCGCTCTTCCTTCGAACCAAATCAGTTACATATTCGGTCGCGTCCGCAAAGGCGATAATCACAATTTTCTTGTTCAAAACATGTTTCAAATAGTTATCATATATGTACAATCCGACATGATAGGAATCAGCTGGAATCGCAGAGTCGTTATCGCCATTCAACTGCGTAGAGGCAACTGAAGGACTACCCATTAATGGCGAACAAGTCACATCAAGGACAGTAAAATTAAGTCCACAGGCTCGTTCAATGTAAGCGCCATAAGGAATTATAAAAGGGGTCGAATGATGTCTGACCATTGGTGAAGGGAAACATTCTGGATCAAAATTGGAATTACAAGTAGGGAAAACATACGACGAAAATCTTTCAGCTGCGGGACTGCTACCAATAAATCCATCCGGATGAAATAAAACTACTAAAACATTGTGATCAGGATCCATAATATCTGGACTCGCGAATATAGAAAATTTGCTTTCAGAGGGAGTCGGCGCTAATTTGATATTCGTATGGGGTGGTTTACTACAAGTGTCATATGGATTGTCATGGTTATTTCTTTTTCTCTGCTTGTATTCATATTCATCTAGATCAACAGGTAGCATAACCATGAAAAATTTTTCTTGTAAATATGACTTCCAAAATAAAATAAAAAAGTCAAATAGTTCAAATAAACAGAGACGCTCATCAAGCTTGTCCAACTTTTTCAATTCTTTTAACCTTTCAACCATAACCATATTCAGTTTAAGCTGAGCCTGAATATCCATCAAGGTCATTGGTGGTGACATTAGCTCTAAAGGAGATTGACCAGCTAAACATTTCCAATACTTTTTGTGAATAAAAATCACTTGCTCCATTGTAGAAGATGCAAACAAATTAGGGACTAGACTGGAATTAGTAGCAGCAGACGCGCTTAAAGGAGTCAAAGGCTCACCTAATAGTGTTTTCAGTACACTGGTGGCACAATCCTGTAGTGCACCCAAACAATAACCCCCTTCTAGTACCATTAATAAACGACCGCCAGCTAAACTTTTCAGCAAAAATGTCATATGAGCAAAAACAGATGGAGAAAGATGATAGCCACCTAATGGATCTCCTTCAGCTGCATCAAAACCACATGATACTACACAAAATGAAAATTGAACAAAAATAGCAAAACCAATCAAAAAATAAGAGCATAAACAATTCAATTACCGATCACAAAGTCGGGACAAAACTCATTTGCGATAGGCATAATGATACGATAGAAAGCAGCAATGTATTCAGCATCTCCCATTTCCGCATCTGACCATGGAATATTAATATTCTTTCCCAGTCCATGTCCATTTCCAACAAAGGTCATATCAGCATCAGCTTTAGATGGAAAGAATTTTCCGTGTTCAAATCGATGCAAAGAAATGTAAAGCACAGAGGGATCAGAATAAAAGGCGTTTTGCGTACCATTACCATGATGTATATCCCAGTCTACAATCAAAATGCGTTTGGAACTTTGATGGTTATCGAGTGCAAATCTTTGGATATGTTTGGCTACAATGGCAACGTTATTATAAAAACAAAATCCCATCGCGCAATGCCTTTCAGCATGATGACCAGGTGGACGAACAATAGCAAGCCCATTTTGAACGGTACCAGTCAATATTTGCTCAGCCAAGTTTAAGACACCACCGCAACACAACTTTGCGCAATCCACTGTCCATTGATTGTAAAATATGGATAGCTTGATAAACTCTTCTGGTTCAGCCTCTGAAGTTCTGTCAAACCAATCCAAGTATGCGGAATCGTGAATCAAAGATAACTCTTCACGTGTCGCTTCTCTCAAAGGAAACAAAATAACTTTGTGCAATAAGCCTAAAGCGCCAAATCGATCATGAATGCAGCGAATTCGATTCGGTTGTTCCGGATGATCGTTCATAGGATTTTCATGTAACATTAAGACTGGATCGTAAACATAACCCGTATTACAACTTCGTCTTAAACCGGATGATACACAAGTTTGAGGGGTACTATATGTTGGCATCAATTTCGTTCTGGACTGCAAGCTACCATCATTAAGTGGACTTGCTTTATCGCTTGCATTGTCATTGCCATCTACTTTTGATTTCCGCCGATTGACCTTTATTGCTTGATAGGGAAAGACGTCAGCGTCATGAACATCTTCCAACTGATCATCCACAACTTTTGGCAGTTTCTTGGTAGTAGTCATTGAGGGATTACGTTTCTTGCGATTGTACGTACCAGATTTCTCTGTGACTGCGGACGACGATAATTGACTTCGTGTAGTAAAAGTCTTGATTTCTTTCATTTTCAATCGCTCTGAATCACCAAAGCTAAGACTATGGTTTTGATCAGAAGTGTTTTCGCTATTCAATTTTGGTTGCAGCTCAAACTTGCTTGTCTCCAACAAACTTATGTTTGAAGGTGTTTTTGTATTTGGCGATAGATTGACTTGCTTCATGCTGCGAGGTTTTTTCTTCGGCAAGTCCTTCGACACAGGAAGATCAGAGATGAATGTATTAGGATAAAGCTTAGTAGAACAAGTGAGGATAACTGATTTATTACTTTTAGATTGATTCAAATTGGAAGAACCAACATACGGATACCTTGGTACAGGAATATTTGAAATATAACTCTTCTTGATATTTTCATTATCATTTCCGTAAGATCCTGGTTTGATATTAGGTTGCGCTGTCTTCTTGCCAATATTAGAAGCTTCACTACTATTCGAAACAGTACTCATTTGAGCGTTTTCAATAACTTGGTTCGGGACAGCTTGCCGCTTCATCGCACCTATACGATCATTTTTCCTCTCTATTTTATTAGGAATGGCTTGCTGCTTTTGTAAATTAACATTCAATGGAGGCGTTGTAGATGAGGTTGAAGACAAAGGTATTCGAAAAGGTTCGATGGAGGATAATGCAAGAGGATCATGTGAAGGTGGCTGTTTCAACTGGATTTCATGGTTTACAACTAGGTTCAAAGGGGACAATAATTGAGAAGGACGAAAAGAAATAGGAGAAGACGGTTGAACTTGATTCACGAGATTTGATATAGTAGGCAAAGCATTAACGGAGTATGAATTTTTATTATTTGATAATGTCTGGTCGGGCTTTAACATGTTTAGTTTGGCTTCAAGAATGGGCGGACCAGACAAGCCTGCAGAGAAAGTGTAAGGCAAACTCAAGAGAGATGGTTTCGCTGTCAATGGCTGGGTGAAACTAGCATCCGGGTTATAATTTACGGGAATGGACATGACATGATCTTGTCCAAGTAAAGTGGGTGACAATCGATTTGACATTGCTTGATTCCCACGGGGTCGCTCATCTTTACCAAGAGAAGAATGATGATAATGAACATGTTGCTCAGTCTGGTTTACCACAAGATTTTCTGACTTGAGATTATCTTGAACGATCCAAAAGGCTCTTTTGACTTCATGCGGTGTGGGCGTTGAAGGACGATCACTTTTCATGACATTGAACTTGTCATTATCCATATAAGTCTAAAAGAAAAGATGGCCATAAAGAAACATAAATACGAAAGTAAAACTTGACTTTAATGAGATAGAATTTACTGAATTGAGTTGAGGACATGTCCTTCCCGGCCGCAGATGCCGTTAATTGGCAATCAACTACAACCAACCAACGATCAATTTATATCACAGTGAGAACATGGCGATCATGATAGAGGAAGAAGGTGTGGCGGTAGGAAGGAGGTGGGTAACGATGCCATGAGGAGAGGGCTCCCACTTATCCTCTGACTCGCATGATATTACCATCACCGTTTTAATACAATTCTATAATATAAGTAAGAATCGACGAAAAATCTAACCCTAATCCCTTCTTCCAGCCATGCGTATGACTGCCAAGTTTAAAGAAGGAGGGGTGTACGTGTTTTCCATTTGAACCCCCCCCCCTTAGTCCCTAATAAAGGGCATTGCCGTAGAAGTGGGTTCCAAATAGAACAACATATATATATATATAAGAGGGGCTATCGTTCACTTTGTGTAATACTTGATCACGTTAATGTCAACAACTTATCTTTCTCATCCTTGTTAAAGCATGGAGTATTTATTTGATGACGTATTCGTGGTCAAGGATGTGGATGCTGACGGCAAGAAATTCGACCGAGGTAAGGAAAGCCTGCAGTAGTTGAAGTTCATTTGACCTCGTATGAATGCTAAAAAATTGGTTAATTACTTTGGTGTTAGTGTCTCGTATTCGTTGTCGTGGTGAAAATTATGAAATGGACTTGACCTTGGATATTGCTAATGAATTGTATCCTTTACGTGCGGATGATCGATTTCATTGTGTTTTATCTGCACATCTTACCTTGGGTGGACCCAATTATTCATCATCAAACAGTAGTAGAGGCGGGGTTGGAGGAGCTACATCACTTTCAGGAACAACGACAACAGGCTCAACCTCCACCACACCCGCTGCAACGGGAAGTGCCTTGGAAGAAGAAGCTACGTATGATCCTGCCAAATTTTCAGGTGATATACCCAATTTAGCGGATCGCTTTGATTATGTGATGCATGGTCGTATTTACAAAGCGGAAGAGGCTACCTTGACCAAAGTGGCATTGTATATTTCATTTGGTGGTTTATTAATGAGATTAGAAGGGGATCCGAGGCATTGGCGTGACTTGAAAGTCGGCAATTCCGTTTACATTTTAATGAAGAAGATTTAAGACTTCATTATGCCTTCAAATGTTCGTTCATTTTGTATGTTTAATGTGACATTTGTTCATTCATTTCCTGCATCGTCATCATCAACATTCACGATATATATCCATTATTTATTATTATTTATAAATGGCGCCTTCAAATACATGATTTGGCTGCATTTGAAAACATTTTCTTGGGGCTTCTTTTTTGTCGGAATCGTGAACACTGACTTGGCTTGCCAAATGTAACACAACGGTCATTGGCAGTTACTATTTGAAAGGTTATAAAATTGACGTTTCTAGCATAGCTTTTGGTTGAAAAGAAACTCAAAGCAAGTGACTTACTTTATCAAGAAAAGGCCATGATCGACGTCACGTTTTATCATTTGGCTGGGAAATTGGTCAAAGACTTGATCGAGGGAAAAGGCACCGTGAATTCCTTGTGTTTGCATGACTCTATTCGACAAAAGAAAAGGATGGTTGCATTGGTATCGGAAACGTTCAAGTATCGAACCCTATTAAATCAAATCATGGAAGCTGCCAATTTATCTTCCTGTTATAAAAACAAGAAAAATCCGGATCGTTTACCGTATCATGTGGTGTTAGTGGTGTTGTATGAATTTCTTTGGGGCGTGGTGATCGCCTCCTCCTCCTCCTCCTCCAAAAAGACACTATCTGAGATGGAAGCCAAAAATGCCTTCATTCAAGCTTTTCCTTCGTTAAGCTTACACAAGACAAGAATTAGAGCTGAATGGACAAAATTGTCCTTGAAACTTGCCATTCGACATCCAAGGGAAACCCTTTCAAGTGAACTGGCTTTGTTGGAAGACATACCAAAGTATGCTCGTGTTAATACGCTAAAGGCTTCTTCCTGTCAAGAAGTTATGGCTTTATTGGAACAAGAGGGGTTTGTTGATTTGACATCTTTTCTCACACAACAAGATAAACCCTTGAAATGGTTTAAGAAGGATGACTTGATACCCAATTTGTTGTTATTTCCAAGCAAAGGCATTTCCTTTTATAAGCATAAATTCGTGAAGAATGGATGGCTTATTTTTCAAGATAAAGCTAGTTGCTTGCCTGCTTTCGTATTGTCACCGCCACCGGGAGCCGTAGTATTGGATGCTTGTGCTGCACCTGGCAATAAAACTTCTCATTTAGCTAGCTTGATGAATAATCAAGGTGTTATTTATGCTATTGAAAAGGACTCGACTCGATTTGACACTATGAATCAATTGTTGGAGAGAGCAGGCGCTTCATGTGTGAAACCATTGAATCTTGACTTTTTACGTATAGATCCATTAAGCGAGCCTTTTCAACAAGTACAATACATTTTGTTGGATCCAAGCTGTTCTGGATCTGGCATGTTGTCCCGATTGGATTCATTTGTGAAAGGAACTGAGGAAGAGGAATTTAAAAAAGGTAATACATTGTGTTTTGGTTTTGCGGCATTCGTCTATTGTTACATTGACCAACGGTGCATATTTAGAACAAGATTTGCCGGAACGATTACGGAACCTTTCCAATTTTCAATTTCATGCCTTGATGCATGCCTTCAAATGTACGTGCATAATCGCTTTTTTTGGTTGTTGTTGTGTCAGCTTATGCATTGATTTATGCTTTTTTCCGTTTGATTGGTAGTTCCCAATCTAAAAGAACTCGTTTATTCCACTTGTTCTGTTCACGAAATAGAAAATGAAGGCGTTATCAAACGAGCCTTGGAAGCATTACAGCATGATGATGACGCTAAATCAAAGACATTTTCGTTTAGATTACAACGACATATTTTACCGGAATGGAAACGACGCGGTCTAGATGGAGCTATGGAAGGAAGTGAACATATGATTCGAGCGGATCCGAAACAGGACCAATGTCATGGATTTTTCGTAGCAAAATTTGAACGTTATGTGCCTGAACGATGTCATCCCGCAACCAAACGAATACTTGCGGATGATATCAAAGGAAGCAAAAAGAAAAAGTATGAACGATAGTTTGAATCTAAGCAGTATTGCATATCGAATGTCCGGTCAAGCTAGTAGTTTTTTATGGGTGATGGCAAGGTTATCAAGTATCGCCCGGCAACGAACGGCCATCTTGAAACCTTTGAAACGTTACCAAGTAATTAGGTTCATTGTTTTTTGGTAGAGTGCTGCAATAGCGAAGGTTGGGAATCATGCAAAGTCATTCCTGAGAGCGTTAGTTTTGAATCTTGTAAGGGTTCAGCAGATAGGGAAGGTTGAAAAGCTTGAAGTTGTTGTGAGCTGGTAGTGCTTAAGGAAAATTCCAAGTCTTCTGCTGTAATGGAATCCCAATACTTGTATACCATCATGACAGCAAGAAGGATGAAAAGCGAGCTGAAAAACATCCCATCGACGTAATGGACAGCCATTTTGCAAATAATCTGTGACGTGGCGATCAAGGTAACTTGGGAAGCCACAAAAAAAAGCACGCCAAAAAGGATGTCACCTAGGAAATACAATGTGTTTGATGCGAGTTAGTTTGTTGCCTTTTTTTGGAAGCGAATGAAAATGCAAGCATTTACCGAGAGGCCATAGATCTTCCAGCGTATTTAAAACTAGAATTGTTTGTAAAAGAATGTAAATGAATAAAGCAGCGCCATTAAAAATGTAATAAATGATAAATAAAGGAAGGGTATGGTTTGAAGAAAGGCCAGCAAAGCCAAGAAATGTAGCCAAAGTAAAGCAATACGCGATGACAAAGATGATTCCACTAGAAATTCGAAAACTCTACGAGCAAGAAAAAGAAAGAAAGATAGCTACAAAAAAACCAAAAACCAAAAACCAAAAACCAAAGGCAATCATCACACCCGTTGATTCCTCCTTACCCAAAGAGACCAAGGGGTGCCGTCTTCAGCCCATTGAAATCCAACAAAACCATTTAACATGAGTACCCAAAAGGTTGTACTAATGAAAGCTACGTGCATGGCTGCAATATACTAATGAGAAGCCGCATCCACAAGATGAGATGAAAAAATAGACACCAGATTCATAAACATCCATCATCAGATGCATTCACCAGGCTTACCGGATAAGCCACGGAAGCAACAGGTATCAAATTAGACACAAGCAAAAATTCCAATAACATATCGATGGCAAACAAGTAAAAGAACATGACCATTTCTTTTCTTCCAACGGCGGTATACTTTGACTTGATGTGACAAATCATGACAGCAGTCATGGAGATGGCCACCAAGTCAATGAAAAGGACACCAGGTTGAAATAAAAAAAAGTTACCAAAAGCCACATTTTTAGCATAACAAAGAGGTTCCGATAAATGCAAAGGGGCGCATAAAGTTAAAGGGGCTTGACTACACATCAAGTCAAACTTGCCAAAGGATAGTGAGGGTGAAGGTTGCTTCATGACCGCAGGTGATTGAGTAGAAGGAGAAGGGAGAGGATTTGCTTGGTATCATTCAATTCAACGACACTCTACTTGGGCATCTAGGAAGAAGGGCAACAATAAGATCCCTTTCCACTTCTTCCTTATAAGTGTTCAAACGAACCAAGACAACCAAATATCATCACATCATCTTCATCATGCGCATCATCAGTTAACTGAACGGGCAACGGGATACAAGGAGGTGTTCCATGGACAACAAAATTTATGAGATCTCCATCATAAAGGATAAGATCATTGATAATCTTTCAAGATGAGTCTATCATTTCTGCTTTAATCTTGAGAATCAATGCTTGTCAAGACAACCATGATGGTTTCGATTCCACCGGCAACCAGGAAGGAGGAGGAGCCAAGCGCACAGTTCTCAATCCCACTTTAAAATATTGTCATTGATTGGTGGCTGATTCCATCAAGTTTTGACAAAAAGACAAGCTAACAAAGTGAAAAAGAAAGTCTTTTGGCTCATATTGGATAGACTCTCCCGATATCATTACAAGCGAAACAAAGAAGGAAATTATTGCTTTGGATTGTCCGTTTTTGCTTTTCATTTGTTTTGGCTTCACAAGGAAGAACCACATGGCGCCCATTAATCTCAAGGTCAACTTGAACTTGGCCGTTCAACGCTTAAAGTTACTTCAAGCCAAAAAGACATCCTTGAATCAAGTCTCCAGAAGGACCATTTCAGAGTTATTAGCAAGTGGCAAAGAAGAAAGTGCTCGTATTCGCGTAAATACACACATATATGTTGTTTATAAGATTGAATGATGATTGCATTCTTTTGATGACAGGTGGAACATATTATTCGGGAAGACTTTTTAATTGAAGCCATGGAAATCATTGAACTGTATTGTGAGCTGTTAATCGGTCGGTTTGGTTTATTGGAGCAATACAAGCATTGTGATCCTTCCTTGTTGGAAGCCGTCATGACCATGATTTATGCGGCGCCAAGGTTAGAAGTGAAAGAGTTAATGAATGTGAGGGATGCTTTGGTACAACGATTTGGTAAAGATTTAGCTCAGTGTGCCATGGAAAATAAATCGGAATCTGTCAATTCTCGTATTGTGCATAAGCTTTCCGTTCAAGCACCTGATCCATTTTTAGTGGAGCAATACTTGCGTATTATTGCGAAAAGTTATAATATTGAATGGGAGCCTGCGCATCCTATTCCACAACCTAGCAAAACCAAATCACCTTGCTCTTCTTCTTGTTCAGATGTTTGTTTAGTGGATGACTCGGTTTCATCGGAAAACCATCATTCAGATCCTTATTATCAGCATCTGCATCAACAACAACATATGCGTCCGATCGTACCGCCTCCCTTTAATTGTCTTCCACCTCAGTATTACTCCACTGATTATGGCAATACTACTACTACCTCTACTAGTGGTAGTAGTAGTAGTCATCATGACCAAGTGCCTTCTCCACCTTCCCATCCACCCCCAATGCCTCCTCCCGCATTACATCCTGATAGCATGACCAAGAAGCAAGAAGATGTCATATCGCCGACATCTCCATCCTTGTTGCCATCCTTCGCTACTGATACATCACCTAGTGCACCTGCCGTACCTGACTTTGACGATTTGGCTAAACGATTTGAAGCTTTGAAAAAGAGAACATAAATGCGTTTTACTCAATGTCATGAAGAAAGAGAAACGCTTATAACTATGGAGTGTTGTTACAAAGTTCATGTCCATGTCATGATGGCAGATTGATCGATTTGGTTGTCCTCTTCCTTAGTTACATATTAGATTATATTAACTGAATCGCTTGTTATTATTTCTTAATATTCAATAATCTAATTATTTTGGTTTGACTTATGATCGGAAATATTGTCCAGGTTACGAATGTAAGGGACCGAACCCTTTATCCATTTTATTCAACTGAATGACTGGTGTTTCAGCAAGCATGATCTTGATGCCATTCATCGTTAAAAATACAAATAGGGATGATCATCATCAAAACAATACAATTGAAGCAGTGTCAAGTATTCATTCTGGCAAGAAGGGCTCCTCTTTATCCTTTCAGAAACACTTTATTCTATTTGCATTAATTTACAACTCTCCGACGGTTTACCATCCTCCTCGTCCTTTAATCCGACCAAACATATCGTTATTCTCTTGTTCGGGGAACCTTATCAAAGTTGAAACAGACAATCTCAAATAAGCATAAGATTGATCGATGGATCTCGTATGCATTCGAAAATCATCCGTCAATTTCAATCAACTTTTTTAATAATGACATACATTTATATACAAAACATATATCATATATACTTGCAAGATAATAACCATGCAAGATTCATATATATATTTGAAAAAATGATCGATTCTCGTTTATCCCGTTGTCTTTTACAGGACATACAAATAAAAGTAAAAAGCAAGTAAAGGGAAAGGAGAGAGAGAGACAATAAATATGGATGGACGTAATCCAGATTCAAAAGTCATGAATGATCTTTATTTATAAAAAAGTTAAAGCAAAAAAAACAATAAAAATCTTGCTTGAAGAAAAAATGAACAAAAAAAAAGGTATTTATAGTTCGTTTGCGTACACCCCCCCTTGGGTCATAACAAGAAGTGGGAAAGAGGCTCAATTTGTCTTCAATTGATCACATGTTCAGACATGAAGGATGATGCTTTGGATAAAAGTCGAAAAAGATCTTTACCCGACGACCAAGTGGATGAACAAGCTCACAAAGTTCAGTTAACGGATCGTGTTGGACATGAATACTTGGCCAAGGTCGTTTCGCAACATTATAATGCCATTCCGGAACGTGGTATCCATCAACGACTTCAATCTGAAATATATCGTTTACGAAGTTTTAATAATTGGATTAAATCTGTATTAATTCAAACATGTTTAAGCAAGTATCATCCTACGAAAGCAGAATCAAGTCAATTCGTGGAAATCGCCGTGTTAGATTTATGTTGTGGAAAAGGGGGTGATTTGACGAAATGGAATAAAGCAGGTATTACTAGATTAACCGGTCTAGATATTGCTGGCAACTCCATTGAAGATGCCATGGAAAGATACGTTGCTTTAAGACCTTCTCCCCAATTTGCTGCTCACTTTGAATGTATCGATTGTTTTCATGTAAGTTCATTTCTCTCTTGTCCTGCAGGTATAATTTAATGATAGCATGTTTTGGTGGTGGCTCTCCTTCAGGAAGATATTAGTTGTGTGTTAAAACCTCAGGAAAGTCCTTTTGATTTGATTTCTTGCATGTTTGCCTTTCATTATGCTTTCGAAGATGAGAAGACGGCGCGTCAAGCATTTCGTAATGTATCAAAGCACTTGAAGCCAAACGGCTTGTTTTTTTGTACATTACCATGTGAAAAAAGGTTAACGTAAGTAAACAAAGAGTAGAAATTTTGGTGGTTTTTATGTTCTTTTTTTTTTGGCTCTTTGGGGATATGTAGGAACTTATTGGAAAGATCAAAAGAAGAAAAAAGTTTTGGTAATTCAATATATCAAGTGGAATTTGAGGACGATAAGAAAACCGTATTGCAAGCAAGTGCGAATGAAGCAGAAGATATGCCTTTTACCACTTGGAAGTATTATTTCACGCTGGGAGACTCGGTGATTCGATGTCCTGAATATACCGTACCCAAGATGCTAATGATCAAGTTAGCTAAAGAGCATGACCTAGAATTAAGTTCCTACAGACCATTTTATGAATTTTATGAACGATATCGAACTGATCCCTATTTCAAAAATCTAATGATACGTATGAAAGTGGCAGATCCAAAAGGGAGCCAAAGCTCACCATCAGCCAATTTAAATACCGACGAATGGCAAGCTGCATGTAAGTATGAGAGACATGCATGAAGATACGTTCTATTTGCAATATCAAATTATCTAATAATTCCCTTTTTGTTTGATTTTTAGCTCTCTACGCTGCCGTGGTATTTATCAAAACACCGGCTTCGACGACACCTGTCACGCCTTCAAAAAAGGACAATTCATCTAGGAGCAATGACGAACCGGATACAAAAACAAAAACCAGTCCTGCTTAAGATACTAATCATCCAACATTCATTTCTTGTATGGTCTTTTCCTTTTGTTTTTCTTATCGATCTTTTTGGGCTTGAATGTGACAATACCAGAATCGCGTTCCTAGAAAGTAATCCAAAATGAGTATCGTGGCATCTTTCCGGAAAAGAGAAAACACTACCAGTTCTTTAGTACGTTTTTCTCGTTTAGCCGCTTTCTTTCTCATTCCATGCAAAATTGGAAAGGGCGTCTTTGGAGGTTTTGGCGCCTATTTCAATATATACAGACATGCAAAAGCAATACAAACATGACAAGAAGGAGAGCGACGCAGTGCTCTGGTAGATGAATATTGTAGCGTCTTACGATTGCGCCCAACTCTACCAACTTGTCCAATTGTAATTTTTTACGAGACCTGCCATCCAATTGACTGTGAGCTAGTCAGTCCAGCAAGCAACCATCATCATAAGCATGATTTTATGCCAAAAATCAAAACTACCAAAAAATATATACCCAAATCTTCAGTGGATTCTAGACGAGCAAGAATTTCGGTGATGCTCTTTTCATTCTCAAATTCCTGGTCCACGATTTTGTGAGAAAGAGATTTAACAGGACGTTTTGAAGGATGATCACGCGATTTCTACATTAAATATATAAAATATCATAATAAATTTTTACTTAAGGTACCACAAGCTTGCGAAAATCACTTTTAATTTAATAAGATATACCCGAACGGAAGCTGTCGTCGAAATGGACTGGGAAGGAAGACCATAAAGGGAAGGATCAAAGACAACCACTGAAGCTGAAGGCTTTGATTTTACATCAGTCAGACGCGTCAATGATGAGGTACTATTCGATGCCGGATTGAAGGCATTACTTTTTTTATGGGATGACATGCTTACAAATACAAATACAAATCAAAAATGAAAATGGAGGTGGAAAAGGTCTTTCTTTGTATCAAGTGCGCTTGGACAATTTTTGTACCTTTTACAAAAACTCAATCGGCTCTTGTGAGCTTCATAACCCTCATAAACCTAGAGCTGCCAAAAATAATACTATTATTATGATTATGTATAGTATACATGCTAGCCTTTCTTTACATTGTCTCTATTTTGGGGGGTTGTAACCCTGACCATTTTTGAATATATGAATTATTAAAGAATACATAGTTATGACGAACGAAATGTCAAGTAAGTGATCATCATCATCATCATCATCTTTAATGACTCTCCAAAATGATCATTCCATCATCCATTCCATCCTTAACCTCACCAATAACCAAGGCAAGTGACATTCGTTCCACTTGTTCAGGTTGATATCCAAAACAATATCATTTCTGTGATGAGATGGTTAGCCTTCCAATAGCACCAATACCAAGTGATCCTTTTGGTCCCTCCTCCACAAATACACAATACTTATGAATATAATTAAAGGTCATTTATTGCCCAAGCCATCACAACAAGTAAAAATTCCATAAACATTCCAGCTCGTTTAAATATGAGCACATCCATAAATTATTGTGAACCAAATGATTATCACATCATCAACATGTTATTTCCAACGGGGTAGGTGAAGACTTTGATGGGTGAGAGTGTGTGTATGCAAGTGTTTGCTCGTGGCTAGTCGTCACCATCAACCATAACAAAAGTAACAACAACATCATTATCCATGAGGGAAAGTCAAACAGTGACGGCAACCTTAAAGAGCAATATTAGCGACGATGAGGAGACCGTGACAATGAACGAAGTCGAGGAGAAGGTGATCGCCGAGGACCACGAGAACGTGAACGAGATCGAGACCTACAAATCAAAAAAAAAACAAAACACACAATGGGTGTCAATGAAGATCAACAAGTGATGATTCTACTTAACATCACTAACCTTGGTCTGGAACGAGGATCCATGTTTTTACGACCTGTTCCATACTCCCAATCCAAACGAATATTCCTTCCATCAAAGCGAACACCTCGCATACGATACATGGCTTCCTCGGCGTCTCGACGCTCTTCATACTCAATAAAAGCAATACTAATGAAGATACCCACATTTAAGCAAAAATAAATACATTCACAACAATAAAAGAAATCAATCAGTTGAGTCAATAAAAAGTGAGTCCAAGTTCAAAACAACTATCCAATTACCCTTTATTATGGCCTAAACTTCGATCCATCGGAAGGGTGATATCATAAATACGTCCAAATCGACCAAATTCATCCCTAACATGATCTTCCTTGAAATGATAGGGGATATTACCCACAAAGAGTGTTCTAGGTTTATCCGAAGATGATCCAGGTCTATTATACCCAAAAAATAAACACCAAATTAAAAACTGACGTTCAAGTAACAAAAGCGCTCAAATAAACAACATGTCTTAAAGGATCATTACCTGGCACCATTGCCGCCATGATAACGTGGGTCACGACGAGACATGGGCGGGGGAGAACGATGACGGGGTGAATAATCAGGTCGACGCATTGGAGAACGTGAGCGATGCATACGTCTTGGAGAATACCGCCTTCGATCATTTCTAAAAGAGTCCATAGGAGAACGCGACCTATTCCTACCAAAATCCAAAGATAGATAAATATACGCCACATGTATGCATATACACATAAAAGGATTATTCATGATAACTCACCTGTAAGAAGGGATATGACGAGGGGGTGACATGGGACGACCTCTCATACCATTCTCTGGAAGATCCCGAGGATGACGAGGTGGAGAAAGTGACATGACCATGAATAATTTCAGGAGAGGAAGCTTTCAATCAAAGGGAGAACAGCCAATCAATAAATCCAATAATAAAGGTACTGACTGGCAAGGGTTACTAAAACCGGGTGGCAAATAATCACGATAAGGAAAGATATGCATACATGATCCATGATCGTGGCCACGAGTAAGTAAGTATCCGTTGGAAGACAGGCGGGGGTGTACGTATCCAATAGAGGGTGTATAGTTCGTATTAAAGAGGTTAGGGTTAGTCTCCATTTGATGCAAAAGCACATTCAAACCCTAACCCTATTTCCTTTAGCGGACTTTGGTTCGAAGCCCACGCTCGCTTCCACATCTCCCATTCTCTCTCTCTGTTGTTTCTTTCCTACACCAATCCCTTCCATACTATTATCGATTGAATATATAGCCGGTGTAGTTTCTCATCCATTTTATATAAATATCATGCCACTACTCCAATTTAAAAGGTGGGTATCAAGATCTAGCTAAAGGATTCACTTTTATCTACTTGTTCATCGTGGCCTTTATGATGATGAATGAATGATGTGAATATGATTTGTATTTGTGTAGGTTTGCATCATCAACATCTCGATTTTCTGCAGCTTCCTTATTCAAGAAAGGATATGTAACGCTTGAAGTGGTACCGATTGTTGCTGTGGTTGGATTAGCCCTTGTACTTGCCTCCTTTCGCATTGCAACGCTTTCCTGTCAACCTGAAGTAGCCTTTGTCGCTAGAAAAGATGATGATGGATACTTGAAGGGTCTTCAACCCACAAGAAATTAGATAGAATTGGATCGTCATATGGATGGATCATGATATCATTTCGGTCTTATAAATATATCTCTCTACATTCTATTGTTATGGAAAATCAATAGATCTTGTTTTTCGTCTTTCCATTTGAAAATATGCATATTTTCATTGATATGTTTGAGATATCTAACATTTTATTTTATTTTATTAAGTATAAATAAGATAGTTCAAATCATTTTCATACAATGATTGATTTATTAATATTTAGATGCATTTCATTGTAAAGGATATCGTTGCCAGTGTCAATTTATAAACAAAAAATGATGACTTTTGTAACACCGACTCACTTTCTATGAGATCAAAGGAGGGGGGTGTACGTAACTGGCCGTTAATCTCTTATAACGCATATTAACAAATTTGGCACTTTTTAAAATTGATGCAAATTATCATAATCAAAGATCTTTCCTTTTGCTACTTGTTTTTCCGTTATTATTTCTATCAGATCGAGGCAAGCGTGATTTCTTTCTTGATTGGAGAAAATTCAGTGGACATTTGGATGAATCAGTGGCATTCGATCTCTTGATTGCATCTCTTGTGTGGGTGATTGTTATCGTTTGGATCGTAATTCTCCTTTATTGGATTTTGATGGATGGATATTTGGAACCATGGGTACACATCAAGCCTTTTCTGTCTTACCCTTATTAACCAAACTGCCTGTTAAAATTGATTGTATTCATGTTTCCGGTCAAAGATTATTTGTGGGTGCTGCAGGTGGAGCCTTGCTTGTCTACTTTATGGCTGAAAAGATTAGTTTGATTCAAAGTAAAAAAAATTTGTCAAAATCTAAAATTAATCAAATTGAAGCCCTGCCTGAGTTAGGCGTCATTTTTCTTTTGGCTGGTAAAGACACAAACGAACCCTTTCTCTTGTTGATATCAATGTCTTTTTCTTTTATAATTTGCATCCCAATGATCATAATTTTGTTGTTATTATTGTTCTTTTTTATATTTTTATCGGAAAGACAAGATCATTACCATTTATGACATTGAAACTTTGGTATTTGTATCTCAATTATCTGAATCTTTGGGTTGTCATCTGTTTGCAACGTTTCGATTGCCCTGTCTTGTTGACGGCATTGCTAAATTGAGAACCTTTTTATCCGTCGTTGTCAAACATAAACTTTGGATTTATGAATGGGATGATGCCCAAATTGTGAATAGTCGGGTGAGTCAGATATCATATCCTTGATAAGCTTTATCTTTCCTTCTGATAGATCTTAAAGGCTCACGTCGTTTTGTTTCTTGTTTCTCTTTAGGAGGTCAATTTGCCTCGTGGTTCCCGTCTTATCACCATGGTTTGGTGTAATGCAGAGCTACTTTGTCTTGGCTTTGCAAGCGGCTATTCCATGGTTAACATTATCACGAGTCAAATAGTCGATTTATCTAATTCAGCCTCAACTCCACACATTCTTCATTTATCACCCATGAACGAATTGTTCCTTTCCTTCAATGGTTATCTTTCATGATTCTTGTTGTAGTTGTTTTGCGATTTTTGGTAAAATCTATAATGCATTTCTTTACTTGTTAGATCTGGGAACGTTCGTCAAGTATGACGGCACGAGATCAAAATCATTTAATATTAGCTGGATTGAGACGCCAATTCATCTTGGTAAAAACTATTATTCTTGTATATCTTCAAGGCAAAGCCATAAATCCATGCTTTAATGTCGTGATCTAATTATAGAATTTGTTTTCCCTTATATTCTTTCGATTTGTGCTTCTGGTGTGGAAGTGAGATCCATTTTTTCAGATCATTTGGTGGAGATTTTGACGATTCCTTTGATTACCCGTATTACAACGTGCAACAAGATTGTTGTCATATCTTCTGATAGAGATATCTTTCAGTTGTGTCTTCGGCCAACGTTAGATCAGGTTAGTTTCTTTTGCTTTTACAGTACTTTTAGATTTGTTTCTGATTTAATGCTCCAATGTAGATCAGTGAACTTGTTCGTCGCAATTATCACGATGATGCGATTCAACTGTTGCAACTTTCTACTTCTCTTACAGCAGAAGAAAAGGTAATTTAAGTGATCATTTCGTCTTGGTTTTAATTGAAATAATTGATTAATTATAGAGTGCAATGTTACCGAATATTAAGAAAAAATATGCGCGTTGGCTTTTTGATTCGTTTTCATTTGATAAGGCATTGCGGTACCTTGAAGAGGCGGAAGCCTCGTTAGAAGAAATTCTTGAATTTTTTCCGTCGTTAAGTGATACTTCGGCAAATATAACGTCTCCGGAGAACGTTTTGCTTTTAGAGAAATCTCAAATGGAAGAATCTTATGTTAGTCTTCTTCCTTATCTTTCCGATCATCGCCAGAGATGTATTCGACAAAGAAATCAAGTGAAGTCGACAGATGTTGATGCAAATAAATTGTTGGATGATAAGCAAAGACTTATCGATACAGTCTTGTTGAAAATTTATTTAGCCATCCAAGATTACCTAGTAAGTTCCTTGGTTCGAGTCAATAATTACTGCGATGTAAAAGAAACGGAAACACTATTACTACATGCAAAGAAATATCAAGAATTAATGGATTTTTACTATGGAAAGTCTCTTCATGATAAGGCTCTGTCTCTCATTGTAAATAGGATAAAAAATGAAGATAGTTCTTTTACTCCAGATTCTCTATTGAAATATCTTTTACGTCTAGACAGTGAAAATATCGACCTGATTCTTGAATATGCTCAAATTCTTTATCCTGATCACCAAGAGCTCTTCTTACAAGTATTTATCCGTCAAGGAGAAAACGAGAATGACTTGAAGCCGCATGCAAAAGTCATTGACTTGTTTTCCTCTTTAGATGCAGTTGTATCCATTCCGTACCTTGAGTATATAATTGAAATACAGAATGACACTTCTGAGCAAGCACACTCAAGTCTTGCCTCGCTTTATCTGCAATGCATTCAACAAGGATTATCAGATGATCTTTCAGATATTTATCAATCAAAACTGCGGTCTTTTCTGCAAGAATCCGACTATTACAAACCTAGCTATATTCTTTCTTTATTACCTGTATCGACTTCTAGTGTTGTCTCCAAGATCTCTTTCGTTCATGAAAAAGCTATTCTTTACGGAAAAATGGGTCAGCATGCCAAGGCGATACAAGTTCTTGTGGATCATCAAGTGGATGATGACTACATTGAAAAGTAGGGGAAATATGCGCTGTTTTACAATTTTAATTTGACGCGTTGATATCGTTTTAGATTTTGCCTTTATTATTTCAATCGTGGTGTCACGAACATATATCTTCTCTTACTTGCCAATTATTTGGAATTAGGAGAGGAATACCTTAGCAGATGCTTCCAAATACTGACAAGAAATCAAAGCAGAATTGATCCGTTGGATTGCCTGAAATTATTTGTAATACAATTCAATCAGAAAGACTTGCTATATCCACCGTTTTCCAACTTTTTCCAAAATCAAATTCGTATGGCAAGTGAACAACGTCATTTTATTCAAATTCAACAACGGCTGCAGCATATCCGTATGGTTGAATTGCGTCAAATGTGGCTTTCCTTGATGCGACAACGTGTAACAGTCCAGGAAGATTCAATCTGTCCCATTTGTCGAAAGCGACTAGGCAATCTGTAAGTAAACAGGAAGAGTTTGCATATCATTTTACGGGACCCTTCTTCTTAATTTGTTCCATTAGTGCTCTCATATTTACGTACAAGAACAACCAGCTAGTCCATTTTGTATGCAAGGAAAATTCACAGCGAATGCTAGAAACGAACTAAGTAGATGCCAATCTTTTCATCAACATTGTACATTGAGAGCGTACTGTCTTGCCAATGCATTACTGCAAATTCCAATGCAAGGTCAGTGCATGTCAAATTCATGCAGAAAAGGTCAACTTTCATCGAACGAATCATCAGCTTCTTCTTCTTCTTGACAATCCATGGCTAAGAAAGAATACAAGCAATTCATCATGATACACAAATCAAGCATTGTCATCATCATCATCTAAGACAACGCTTACCAAAGAGACCTCTCGGCCTTAACGATCCGTTAGATGGTTTTCCGTCAAATCGAGCACGACTTTTGGTAGCCTCGACTTGATTCGTAGATGGAGATAACTGCTCGGCAAACATATCGTTTACCTCTTTGACAAGATCATCCTCGTCAGAATCTGTATTAAATGGAGGGGGATGCGAGCCCAAATTTTCATGCATGATGACAGAGGTGTCGTGTGAAGAAAAAGACGTTGAATCAGAAGAGGCTGGAACGACCAGCTTTTGATGCATAGCTGTAGATAACTGACGAAATTGGGACCTAGATTTTCGCACATTTCTTAAATTGATAGAACTATGCTGCTTCTCCAAGACAAACGCCTGAACAATACAAAAATAAAGGCCAGAGAGGGTCAATTGTAAGCTGAATAATAAAAAATCACAAGAGCATATACATGTATCCATACTTGTGAATCAGGACAATAGAATAAAAAATAATCAAATTCTTTACAAGCGGCTTGATTGCCGGAGAAGCCGTAAGGTTCCCCACCTTGCAAGTGAGCAAATTGAACGGTCACTTGACCTTGCTCATCTTCCAATAAAGCACCTTTTGTCTTGTCAATGGAATCAGGCTCAAAGTTGTCTACAAAAACGCAAAGTATTGAAGGATAAAAAAGAAAAGGAAAGTTTGATATTTCTCGTGTATGACGGACAAGCACTCACATCGCAAAGAATGATATGTAGCAGTCGTCGAAGTAGAGGTAGATAAGGAGGATGCAGATCTTGGCTTGAAGCCAGTATTAACAGTGGTAGCAGAAGGCCGATGACCTTCCAAACCAGGCAAAGATGTAATGGAAGCACCCAGTTTAATGGGAATGGGTTTATTTGTTTCAAAGGAAGTCATGACAAGTGAGGAACCCCAAAAAATATCAATAGATCAAATCCACCTCTTTCTTGCTTGTCAATCTACTTTTAAAAATAGAATGAGTATTTGAATATTTCAGAAAGATAGATAACAGAACGGAATTCAAATGAGAACAAGGTATTTACCAACAAGTTGTACCTTTCTCAATCAAATGTTAGAAGGGAGCCGATGATCGACTGGCCCATTCACATGTATTACTTTACTGGTGGGCAAGGAGCTTTGCTCGACACAACACGCACATACAAGTCATTGTCTGTGAACATGATATGTTAAGGTGGGTTTCCTTTGTGTTCTTCTCTTGTTTCGCTTGTTATTCGTTATCTTCAGGTCATTGTTAGTTTTTCAGTTTGCAACTAGACTTTAAAATGCCGGGTTGCTCCGGTGAATGTTCATTCGGGGAATCACATAGTCATGATCATGGTGAGGCTGGTGGCGATACCTCCTCTGAACTGTATCCATCTTTATTTCCTTACATTCATGTGGATCAGGTGACATGTTTAAATGAAGTAGAAGTGGGTTCCATTAAGAAAATTTTAAAACCAAGTGATCGAAGGTTTGACCGTAGTGACTTTGTGGAAAGTAATGATGGAGATCAGTTAATTATTTATGTACCTTTTACGGGTTCCATGAAGGTGATGTCGATTTCGGTGGCAGCGGGAGGTCCCTTGGATGATGCACCCAGTGTCATGAAATTATTTACAAATCGAATGGACGTTGATTTTGGTAATGTGGAAAGGTTAATTCCTGTGTATGAAATGGCCATGGCACCTACCCAAGATATCGTTCAGTATCCACTTCGTATTTCCAAGTTTACCAATGTTCACTCCATCACTTTATACTTCCCCAATAGCTTTCTAGGGGAAAGGCTTCGACTTTTTTATCTTGGCTTTCATGGCGTTTATTCCCCTTTAACAAGAGATCCGCTCATTACCTTGTACGAATTACATCCTAATTTAGCGGATCATACCACCTCCAAAGCAGACACGAAAGTGGATTATGGTATCTTTTAATCATCATTGTCTCATAAATATATATATATATATATTTGTATTATTGTAATTGATTTTCATGTTATTTTTCATATAAAAGCCAGAAACATTCACCCTCTTTTCCATGGAGGAGGCGTAAGGGGGGAAGGGGGGGGGGGGTTAACTGAGCCCCATTCCTCCCGTCGACTTGCTTGAAATGACAGTGGGCGCCTTCTTCAAATGATGGCGACCAGTTCAACCTTTCAAGCTCATGTTTTTTCAAGACGAATATGTAGCTGATAAAGAACTGTGGTCAAGTGAAGCAAATCAATGTCCATGTTATCATTTAAAAAGTTAACGTCAAGACAAGCAAGTGATCCTACGTTTCCTACTTCACTTGCGGAAGAGGTCAAGAAACCAGTTCATGTGAAGCCTGCTTCCGTGGCAAGTCATATTTCCGTATTGGCTTCTGGATTGCCAGAATTGGATACGCTATTATTACCTGGTGGAATTCCTTTATCTTCCTCTTTATTACTGGAAGAAGACAAGTATAAAGTTTTTACCAGTTGTATCGTTCGTTTATTTGGTTCTCAAGGATTACTTCATGACCAGCATGTTTTTTATTTGGCTGCACCTCAAACTCCCTTTGAATCAAAAGAAAAGGTGTTGAAGAGATGGCCAGGAACCTTAAGTGAAATGACTTTAAAACAACCTTCCCTACAAAGTGAAGAACAAAAAAGAAACATCACTTCTGCTGATCATTTGAAGCCAACTAGTGATGCCCAGGATCGAATGAAAATTGCTTGGCGATATGAGCGATCCATTCCTTCCTCTTTTAATATGCTCGCTAACCCTTCTTCTTCTTCGGCATCGTCTTCTTTTTCAACCTCTTTTGATTTAAGCACTTCTCTTCAACAACAAAATCCTTCGTATTTTACAAAGTTGACCTATGCTTCCCTTTGTCCTGCTTCAAGTGAAGATACAAAGATGTCTTCGTCAACGCTAACTGATTTACTTGTAAGTATAGATCACTTTTTAGGGAAAGTAAGTAAAGCGGACAAGCAAGCCACATCTCCGTGTCGCGTTATCATTGAAAGTTTTGGTGGAAGTCTTTGGAACCGTTGGCAAGAAGACGAGTTGATCCTATGGCTTGACCGACTTGTACGAAAGATGAAAAAGACCAAGGCTGTTTTACTTTTAACGTATTCATTGTCTTATTTACAATGCAAAGGATATAGAACTCTTTTGGATGCTTTGTACCATATGGGTGATTGTATATTATGTGTGCATGAGGATAAAGGTGTAGGAGACAATGGAAGTAAAGGAAAGTATCGTCAAGAGGGAAGCATGAAATTTGTGAAGCCAATGTATTGGAGTCATGTAGCGCCTTGGATTCCTTGTCATACGTTATGGCGTGTCGTGATGAATAAACGAAAGTTAAGTGTGGAAGTGTACAGTTTACCACCGGAAGGCTTGGAAGATGATCGACCTTCCAGATCTTCCAGTAAATCCTTATTTGCAGGTCCTCAACAACAAGTTGGATGTGGCACTTCCTTGACATCATCCTCATCTCCCATTGATTTTTAAAATATCTCAAGTTTGTTTTCATGGTTGCATTTTTCATATAGAATAAAATGACAAGTATTGAATACTTTATATTGTATTGATATTGAGAGGGGTTGGGTCAATCTCAAGATGGGTTCCCTATCTGATGATTGGCTCCCGTCTGACTCATTAATTTTTTGGCTCATTCTCGAAGTCTTCTTTTAAAGGATGGCGGAGGCCAAGATATTACTTTGAAGGACAAATATCGTTGTGTATCAAAAGTAAAAGAAAAAACAAAGTATCAAGTCTTGTGATTGAACAAGAAAAGATCGAAACTTTAATTTGGATTGTCATTGTGAAAGCGTTTACCAATGCAAATTGCCAAGAATATCATTCAATCCCTTTTTACGTCAACGGCGGGCTTGTCAGCTGCTTATCGTATTCGAACGGTTGGATGCCCAGAGACCTTGGCTTACCGAACATTTCTTGAAAATGAAGCTGGTCATTTAATATCGCCCTTTCATGATATTGTCCCGATTGTTAATGAAGAGCATGGTTTAGTTCAAATGGTCGTGGAAATTCCACGTTGGAGTAATGCAAAATTGGAAATTGCTACCGGAGAATTCATGAATCCCATCAAGCAAGACATTAAAAAGGGTCAATTAAGATACGTTAAAAATATCTTTCCTTTCCATGGCTATCCTTGGAATTACGGTGCTATCCCGCAAACCTGGGAAGATCCAAATGAAGTATGTGTTCATACAGGGTATGGGGGTGACAAGGATCCGATTGACATTTTGGACATTGGTGAAGTTGTCGGATTTACGGGTCAAGTAAAGACGGTCAAGGTTTTAGGTGCCATCGTGTTGATTGATGAAGGTGAAACGGATTGGAAGATTATTGCCATTGATATTCATGATCCATTAGCGGAAAAGTTGAATGATATCGATGATGTGAATACATTTTGTCCTGGACTTTTGGATGCCACGCGTCACTGGTTTAAAGTATATAAACGTCCGGATGGTAAGCCTGAAAATACCTTTGGCATGAACGCCGAGTATCAAAATAAGGTATAAAGAAAATAAGGGTCATATGATCTCAGCTTTAAAGTTGCTTTTGATGATTTAATGGAATCTGTTTTTCTTGTTTGTGGTGGCTGATATTAGTCATTTGCCATGAATATTATCAAGTCAGTTCATCAATCCTGGTTGAAATTGGTTAATGGAAAAACTCTCTCAAAGTCGTCTCTTTATGACATTGATTGTTCAAATATGTCATGTCAAAATAGTCCGTATAACGTGGAATCAACTGATCCACGTGTTTGTTCAGTCACTTCTAATGTAAGGATCGAACGAATTGTATTACTTGTTTTTTGATGATGGCCCCCAAGGCTCGCATTGTGATCTTGTTTTATTTTTATTTGCAGGGCGTTTCTGTATCGAATGAAGAAAAGAAGAATGAAGTCTTGTCCGGTGACGGTAAGATGCTTGAATGGGTCCTTTCATAATAAAGGTTTTGTAACATTTTGTGTTTTGTTTAGTTACCCGTTCGTATTATGGCTATTTTGCGAGCTGTCATTAATCCTGTTATTGTATCAAGGGCAATGATTTCATGATTTGATTGTTTGAAATTTCGAATAAATGAATTGAATATTTAATTCCTTGTATTTCTCGATAGACAGATAGATATTTAGCTGATTTGGCAAGTTTTTCTTATGTGCCAATAAAGACAAAATAGTAATTGATATGCTTGATAAACAAAACGTGACCGATTTCACTGCGGTTGGTTGTGGAAAGGATAGAATGTCGAGCATCAGTAAAGATATATCATCATCGTGCATACAAAATTAATGATCACCATGTAGAAATTGTAACACATGCAGTATTAATTTTAAAAAGAGAAAAAGCAACTCAATCTTTTATTTTTATGGAAGTATTCCCAAATGAAGCAATATTGAAAATATACAAATAGATACAATTACTTAATATGAAACAATGATAGCAGGCATTCTAAGAGATTCAAAATAAAAAAACGGTAGTGATAATCACGCGAATTCCAAATATCGTTTCGTTTCAAAGTCAGTGATCGCTTGAGAAAATAACTTTAATTCCCATTCTCTCGTTCTGATAAATCGTGTCACAAAGGCATCGCCAAAAAGAACACGTGCAAGTGACTTTGGATCCTTCATGCGAGCTACAGCAGAGGCCAGATCCAGTGGCACAAATTTCGTATTAGGGTCATTCATTAATTTTTCTGGGGACTCTGAAGGTGGACCGGGAAGAATGCGATGATTTATGCCATACATACCTGCAGCTAACAATGCAGCTACAGCAAAGTAAGAATTCAAGTCAGCTCCTCCAATACGAACTTCAATGTGATTCATTTTGGCATCCTCCGAGGCAATCCATCGTATAGCCGTGCTACGATTGTCTCTACCCCAGCTCAAAGCTACCGGAGCCCAATAGGTTGGATCAAGACGCTTATAACTACGCAATTATAGCAAAAATACAATACATTAAGTAAATCCGGTACACTCTTAATTGTGAATCTGAATCAGGAAATAATAAATTGTTACGAAGGTTGCCTACCTGTTCACGTTGGGGCCCAGCATAGGCATAATATCAGGCAAGCATTGAAGAATGCCGCCCATGAAAAAGAGCATCATTTCATTGGGCTCAATCGATCCGTCCTCTTTCTTTTCACTTGCAAATAAGTTACTTCCTTTGGTCAAGGTACCATCCATGGACCAAAGGGAAATATGAATATGACAGCCTGAACCTGGTAGCTTTGCAAAAGGCTTTGCCATAAAGGAGGGTAGAATATTATGCCTTGCACCGACAATCCGAGTCGCGAGTCTTAATAATTGATTCCTATCTGCAGCTTCCAAAGGACGACATGGGCTCAATGCGGCTTCATATACACCGGGACCTGTTTCCATGTGAAAACACTCCAAAGGAATACATAATTGTTTGTAACTTCGCAAAAGATCCGTACAGAATTCAGATTTTGTTGTGGGACGCTGTATAGAATATCCAGTCATCCCTTGTGTTAAATGGCTTAAATTTTGATAATTTTTTGCTCTAATACTTTCAGGCGATTCTTGAAAATTATACCATTCCAATTCCATCCCAATCATGGCATCATAGCCTGCATCATGAAGTGATTTGATGACGGATTTTAGTAGTTGACGAGGACAAAGTACGAAAGGTTTCAAGTTGCCATCCGAGTCAAATTCACAAAAATCCACAATCATGGTGGGGATGGCAGGTTCCCAAGGGGGCTGAATAATCAAAGTGGAAGGATCTGGAACGACAATCAAATCAGGATAAGAGGTTTCTTTCTCTGCGCGAATGCCAATTGTATCATCCATACAATCCCAATCAAAAATAACGCTGCAAAGTCCTAAACAAAAAAAATTGAATCATGCATCATTCAAAAATTATCATAATGATTATCATCATCCTTGACGATGATAACAAGAAGCATCCACTGAAGGATAAAATGCATACCAAAGCCCTTCTCAAAGGAATTCAAACTAAATTTTTGTTGAGCAAGCGCTTTTCCACGCATTTGACCATCCACGTCCGTGCCCATCAATTGCACTAGACCAAGAGAATTTTCTTGGGTTTTCAACTTTCTTAATTCATTTAAAACATGTTCTGCATTCATCGTCATCTTGAGACCTTGAATCTGTTTGCTTGATGATAATGATGATGACGAAGATACCTCCAACAATAAATGAATACTTGATCAAAAACAAAAATGAGTGGTATTTGACCGTGCGATCGTTGTGATTATTAAATACAAAATGAAACGTTGGATAAGGAAAAAGAGAACTATCTAGTCAAGTATAAACAAGTCAGTCTGCCCGTCATCCAAGCCAAGATTCGTGTGACCTGCGGCTTACTTACCCACAAGTGTCTCAATGATCAAGAAAAGTTATCCAAAATGGTAATTTACCCGAAAAGGCAATTGTGATCAGAAAACATGGCCTGAACATCCATCCATATTTTACCAGTCAACAGCTGCATCCCGCCCTTTATAACAACATACAAGAAAAAAACGTTGCATAAAAGTACTTCCAATGCTTCCACAATCTTCTCGAAAGATCTTGAAGTAAGTAAGGAAGCACGACCACTTCTAATCCGCGGAATACTTGTTACCGCCCTTCACACGATCTCGTTTAATGGAAGCGCGTTCCATTTTCTCCTTTTTTACACGAAGTTGTTGTTTTCGGTGAAGGGCATGGACATGTGCTTTTTGAGCATCCGACGTTTCACCAGGTTCTTGACTAGCTTCCAGGATGTAAGTCTTTAATTTTTGAAGACAATCCATTCGATTCGCTTCCTGGGTCCGATATTGATCCGATGTAATACAAAATTGTCCAGCTGCGTTTACTTTATGTTGATGTTGTTCAATTAACCTTGTCTTGACTGATTCGGACAACCAAGAAGCCTTATAAATATAAAATCTCATATCTACCTTTGTATTCACTAACATGGAAAGCACAAATAATCATTATTCATGGTTCACGTATAACAATTGCATCTTAAAGTCTTTGCTCTTCTCAAAATTTACCTTTATTCGTATTCTGACCACCGGGTCCAGAAGCCTTTACAAATTTGAAAGTTAACTTATCTATGATGCAAACAACTTGTATGAATTCATCCATCACTTGCAAGTGTTAACAATAAATAAAGAAGACACAGGCTCTAGTTTTGTCACCTAATGGAATATCTTCCAGTTTAAATTGACTTGTCCATTTGTTCGGCGAGGATAAATGTCGAAAGAATGAAACTGTTGAATGAAGCCAAGACAACTGACTACAAACCGTCAAGAAATATTTGCTTTCCAAAGAGATCATATATAAATGTTGCTTCTATGAATCCAACAAGATAATACGTGGTTGAATATCTTTCATTTCTCGCTTTTGCCCTTTTTGACCAAAGCTGACTTTTGCTTTTACTTTCCAGTGCATGATGATGACACATATATATATATGTGTTGGAAGGGAGGCGCTGGCTGAGGACCAGTCAATCTCACACTATGAAAACAACAGTGCAGTCTATACTTGTGTTTGTTATGCCTTTACAAAAGGACATATATATCCACTTTAGTATTCAACCAATGCTATTAACATATTTATTCATTAGAAAAAATGAACGAAAAAAGATAGAGAAAAAGGGAGAGAGAGGCATAGAGGAGAACAAGATAATGAACATGCATGCATCTTAAAATGTGATTTGAACACCGTTACTATAGTTTAGCTAATAATCATCACCTCGACTTAACACTTCTTTACATGTTGGACGTAACAAAATGGTATGTTCATATTGAGCTGTGTAAGATCCGACAACGTCACAAAGGGGTGGACAAGGATCCACGACACCTTGTTCCGTTAAGTGCTTTAATGCCAATAAATACTTACTTTCTCCTACCCGATCCAAGTATCTTCGACAAAATGCAAGTGTACCAAAGTGCTTATTAATCGTACCTAACAATTGCTTCGCTCGGGGTAATCTTACACTCGTATCTTTTGCATCAAACCGTTTCATGTAATGACTACATTCTAAATCTTCATGCACGTAGCCTTTACCAGTGGATCCAAAGGTTTCAATGGCATACAATTCACCCTCTTCCATGAACGTATTCATTTCTCTTCCTTTCACAATCGGTACCGTTTTACCTGCATGTATCAAGTAAGGCTCAATGGAATGTCCATTTAAATTTCGAATGGGTTTCACCGGATACACTTTGCCATTCAATTCCACTTCATACGATTCCATGACTTCTTGAATTAGTTCGCCAATTTCTCCTAGTCTTGCATCAATACCCGCCGCTTTTACGCCTGCATTTGTTGCTGCCCGAACCGCATTCAGTAATGGATCATACTTTCGATCAAATGTCACTGTAAATGCAGAATCAACAATATAACCTATCATCATAAAACAATAATTAGCAAAGCATGAACATCTCATCAAGTACATAACAGAAAACTTTTATCATGATCAACGTTATGCTTACCATTCACATGCGCGCCAAAGTCAATTTTACAAACGTCCCCCGATTTTAATACAGTTGTGTCTCCAGCATTGGGCGTATAATGAGCTGCCACATGATTTAAAGAACAACCTGTAGGAAAGGCAATACCCGCCGCCAAGCCATTTTCTTCAATTAATGTTCTCGTTGCATTTTCCAACTTTTCGCACAAGTCGATCATGGTGATGCCAGGCTTGACGACTTCCTTTTGAACGTAACGACGAACTTGTCGATGCACTTCCGCTGCCTTTCTTATATCATTTAAAGCATCAAATTTTAACCGATCCATGGCACGTTTTTCTTCATTTGTCGTTCTCCATCGATTATTGTCTGCATATTCACATACTTCTCCTTCTGGGTACAAATGATTTGGATATTGAGCTGATACTGGCTTCAAGGTTGTCGAGTTCTTGGTCGACTTGTCCTGTTGTTGCACATTTGCTTGAGTGGGTTCCTCTATTTCTATAACACATACCATAAGATCACATTTAAAATTCACAAAATGAAATATGGAGTTGTGCTTTGGACTTGAATTCAAGGAAGGGCACATCAACAATCAATATAAATATTATTCTTACTTGGATTATCGGATTCATGAGGGCAAGAAGAAGGGTCCTGTGATTTTACTTTCTTCTTTTTTTTCTTGTTCTTCTTCTTTGCTCCACTTTGACTAACAGTTATATCCTGACTAATATCAGCATTTGAAATTAATTGGTTAAGCTCTTCCTCTGATTCAGAGACTTCATTTTCAAGCTTTTGGTTCATGATAACAATGAAAGCGAATCAAACATCAACGTTAACAACTTCTCCTCTTTCTTCTCTTAAAATCACATAACGTACACAAGCAAACATGAATAGTCAATCAGTTGACAACGTACTTGATCATTTGTCGGCTGTCTTGATTTCCACTCACTTTGAAACGAATGAACCAGTCATTGATAAGTTTCCGTGTTAAACGTTACAGATTGAATTTATTATTGCCCTTTAAAACAATCAAATATATTTTTTTTATAAATTGCTCTCTTTTTTTACAAAAAAAAAAATTAGTTCTAAACAAAATAATGATCGTGATCATGGTAGCGAACCAGCGTTAGACGGTTATATCACAAAGATCCCGTTCTTTCTAGCTTTTAGACCTTTTACATTTTTTCAAAAGTAGAACAATGTATGCATCTTTAACATTCTGACAAAGCCAGTAAAGCCAATTACTTTGCAGGTAATCATTATCCCCTAAAAATAGCCTTATTCTCTACCTATTGCTGGCAAGCGGGATTAGGTAGTGTAAGAACCATCTAATCATGTCATAGCCGTCCGGGTAAACGTCATCAAAAGGTAAAAGTTTTCCCTGCCTGGTAAGAATTGCATCAAAGAATAAGGCGCTATAAAGGATTTTTCCAAAAGAGAATTGCGGACGGAGGGATTCGAACCCGCAACCGCTTGATCCGAAGTCAAGCGCGCTATCCATTGCGCCACGCCCGCTCCATTAAATCGATGCCAGCTTGTTCTTCTGGACAAAACGCTTTCGCAAATATTTATGAACTTATTACGTTAATTCTGAAATAATGAAAGAATTTCTTACAATTAACACTTAATAGCATTTATACACAGATCTTCATTCTAACACTACATGCGCGCTCAAGATATTATCGTCCATAGAGGCTAGCTTTTATCATAACTTGCAATATTTGCATATTGGAATCTTTCAGCAGCATCGGCAACAAATATATATATATATATATATATATATATATATATATAACTTTACCTGCTTTGAGAAAATTATAAATAGCCAGGTTTGTAAAATATTTTTTTATGCAGTTTATGAGGAGAGATTACCCAATCTTAATATGGGAGATAACTAAATGGTCCGATGCTGCTGAGGGAGGTGTACGCAATTTGGTTGTTGATTCATTCTCCTAACTTATATGAATGCTCCTACTGGTCTCCGGGGTTGACTACTGTTACTATTTCCAATAATGGGTAAGTTATTGATAGGATTGTATACATGGCTTTCATGATTTTCATCCATTAGTAGACAAGCGATTTATTCGTTTATATTTTTATTTTAGGCAAGGGAAAACCAAGAGGATTACACGCAGCTCGCAAGCTTCGAACACATCGTCGCGATAACCGATGGGCCGATAAGGCTTACAAGAAGCGTGCTCTTGGAACCGCTTTCAAACACAATCCCTTTGGTGGCGCTTCCCATGCGAAAGGCATCGTCCTTGAAAAAATGTAAGTTTTAATCGTCAATAAATTCCTTTGATTTCGTGGGGAACGTTGGCACCATTTTCTAATGGTGCCTGTCTATTGAGGCGCGGTCTTTTTGCTTATTTCGTTTGTGCTTGATCAATTCTTCAGATATACTTATTTATATGATTTTCTTTTGATTGGTAGTGGTGTGGAATCCAAGCAGCCAAATTCTGCTGTCCGCAAATGTGTGCGTGTCCAATTAATTAAAAATACCAAGAAAATTACGGCTTTTGTGCCGAATGATGGTTGTTTAAATTTCATTGAGAACAATGATGAGGTATTAATTGCTGGTTTCGGTCGAAAGGGTAGAGCTGTCGGAGATATTCCCGGTGTTAAATTCAAGGTCGTGAAAGTATCAGGAGTTGCGTTACTATCACTTTATAAAGAAAAAAAGGAAAAGCCCAGATCATAAATACACAATGTTATATTTATTCAACGTGAATATACAACGACTGTGAACGACTTGTCTGTTCAGATGTCATCGTCATTTTTTATGCACACATGCTAACTAACTTGATTTACAGTAAAAAAAATCAAAACTTTATTGTTTGCCAGACTTTTTCCCTTGTTTATCTTCGGAAGGTCTAGTCGATTTGCCTGGAAGATGATCCATCACGGACGTTACAAAAGTATTCCTTTCTTCAGTTTCAGTATTGTCATTGACGGATTCAGAAAGAGACATGGCTATGGCACGAGCAACTTCTTCATCTTCATTCAAGTCATGCATGTTAACATCTTCAATAGGGTCTGCCATCTTGCCACTTGACACTTGACTGGACGTATGTAAAGCAGCAGCATTATTATCTGTGGGAAGAATAGGAGCAGATGTGGTTGACTGACCAGTAAGACCTTGTTGACGTGCTTGTTCCTCTTCCAGACTCATGCGTAAAGCAAGTGCCAATTCCGGATCCATATTTGGATCTACACCAAATTCATAATCATCTCTTCCCATCCCGGACGCTCCTTCCATTGACACAATCGGACTACTCACTAACACATCACTTAAGATATGTGGGCCAAGGGGAACCATCACCAAATGACTATTATCATTATTATTAACGGCATTCATGAAAGCTTCCAATTTAACGGAATTGGATTCAATTTCACCAAAGAGAACAATATCAACAGCTAAACCATTTTTCTTAAAGCCTTTTGCTAATTTGATCAGTTCAGCTTCATCTTCCAATACTGGACTTGCCACAAAGCTAATAATGCGTTGCTGTTGATTTTTATTTTGACGATGTTTTAATGCCAACTATCAAAAAAATAAAGAAAGTATAAGCTCGTTAGCAACACTTATGGTACGATCAAGTATATAGTTAGTGAAGTTGATTTACTTGAGCAATTTGAAGGGCAGTTGAAAATTGACTTTGTCCGTGAATTTTGACAGTATGTAAAGCTTGAATAATTTTGCCTTGTTCAGAGGTTAACGTAACCAAGACTTGTGGACTACCATTCATAAAAAGGGATATTAAAATATTCATGACAAAATACAAGGCATCCGTGATGGTCAAGGTACCTTGATCCAGACATGATAGCCAAACCAACCACATTTTCAGGATGACTTTGCTTTTTGGCATTAAATAAAAGATGAACAGCATCTGCTTGAGCTTCCATTCTTGATGGTACATAGTCTGCATTTCGCATCCACTCTGAATTGTCCAATCTATTCAACATGAGAGGTTATTCATTTTATTTTTATGACGTCCTACAAATCATAAGCAACAATACTTACACGATCATAGTAGCTTCTAATACCATTGTTACTATTATCTTTATATTATTATACAATAAGAAAAATATTCAAGGAAGATATCAATGCACGAATGAGTTGTTTTACTATATATTATGACGGCGTAATAACAAAATGGAACAATGAGAAGAATTAACACAATCGTCATCATGCAAAATCAAGACTTGCTACATTTTATATATGGACTTACATATCTGGAAGAGAAGGCTGGCTCTAACCCAAACCCTAACCCTACTACTTGCTAAAGATTGTCTGCTTGTTATATTATATCGGAGTTTGCTTATAAAGCTAGTAGCCCGGGTCATTATGACCTTTGGAAGACTTTCACATGAACAAACTTTCAAGCATCTTCCTCTAAGGGAAAGATTTTCAATTTCATCCATTGAATAGTTGGTCTTAATTATCATCAAAATGGTTTGGTCGAATCATTGTTCAAGTTGTTGAGTATTCGTTCATGACTTGTGAATCATTGTTTCGTCATCATCGGTATCATTGGTTGATCATGTTCAATCCGGTTTGACGTATTCAAGATATCAGTTATGGACGTCAGGTGACTAAACCAATCATCTTGGTTGATTTCTTTTCTCCGTTTTCCATGGCCATTTTTAGTCTCTTGAAGGTCGTTCTCCACATGCTGGTCTACCTTTGAACGTTTTATTTATTCACATGCCCTGGTGGAAGCATACGTTCATGCGTCCAGGTTAAGATCTAATATTGAAACCGTAATCTTTACACAAATCTGAATATGGGTGGTCAAACCGGCGCCACATGCCCTCCAGCTGCGCCTGCACAGTCTGACTTTCAAGCTCAATCCCAGTTATTAAATAGATTAATTCAACAACAAGAAGTAAATCGTGCTGTTAATGCTCCCGCTGGTGCAAATAGACCTGGTGCCCCGACGATTGTCTCCAATCGATTTGCAACTACCACAATAGGCCCGGAAGACATTCACGTTGAGGATACCTTGGTACCTCCGATGGATGAGGAGCCATTTGATTGGGAATCATTTGAAGAGCCTGATCCCGCGGAACAACATCGCCGGAAAAGATTAGGTGGTCGCTTTTCACAGACCCGTCAAAAACCTGGATATTGTACAAATTGTCCTGAAATTATTCAACTACTTTGGTCTCTTTTAATCACTTGTGGACCCTTTTTGTTGATTGCCGCAATCATTTATTTTGGCTTCAATTTTGAAAAATATAATTTATTGGTATCCCGCAATGGTGCTCCTCTCAATTTTAGAATGGAATGTATACGAGCCATGCTCTTCATGTCTGCCTCCATTGCCCTTTACTTATCCTCGGTTTATTTGATCGATTTGGCGATTCGCACGATCACTTTCTTGGCCAAGAATATTCCTTTTGTCACAATATCACCGAAAATGATGAATTTGTTAAAGTATTTTGACAGTACTAAGCGAAATTTTGGTTTCATGTTTTTTTGTGCTGGGTTGATGTTTCTGTCCAATTTTTTAATTGTTGACAATTCTGCGCCGGCGATGATTGAAGTTTCAATGAATCAAACTGCTGTACCTGCCAATAGGACAATTGCCAGTTCGAATGTGACATCTGTCAACTCTACCGCATCTATTCCTTCTAATCAACCTAACTATAACTTACTCTTTTATTTCCGTCGAGCGATTTATATCTTATTTGTGTTTTCTTTGCTTTCGGCCATTGAGAAGCTGTTGATGCAAGTTATTGCTGTTGAGTTTCACAAGAAAGCTTTTGCACGTCACATTGCTGATATTAATCGAAGGTTTAATATACTGAATCAACTTGTGAGAGTTGCTAATCAAAACAACGTTCTTCGTTTTGGCAAAGTGCTCGTCCGTCTTGGCAATGGTGCGAATGGTAAAGAATCAGAGAAAGAAAAGTCGCAAGATGCCGATGGAGGCGATATTTATGCGATTCGATTAACAGAACCTAATCCAGAAATGCATTTCACAAAGGGCGAAGCGAACAAGACCGCCAAGTTGCTCTTTAAGTATTTGACAGATGGTAAAAGTAGAGATTATTTACTCAAGGATGATTTCAAGCCATTGTTTCGAGGTGAACGATATCTTATCGCATTTAGATTATTTGATCCGGAAGATACGGGTCGAGTCTCAGGTCATCGATTTCGTGAAACGATTGTTGATCTATATCGGGAACGATGTGACTTGTTTCAATCCATTGAAGATCATGGAAAAATTGTTTCAAAGTTGGACACCATATTCATGGCTATTATACTTGTTTTTCTGGCAGCAATCTCCATGACTTTCTTCAATGTTTCTGTATACGCTTTCATAACCAGTTTTGGCGCCATGACTCTGACCTTTACGTTTGTATTTGGTGGTTGTGCGAAATTGCTTTTTGATGACCTTGTGTACATTTTCATTACGCACAGTTATGATGTTGGCGACAGTCTTCTGTTAGATGGGGATATAGTTGTAGTGGATAAATTAGAAATTATGACTACAACAGTAATAAGAACGTCTGATGGTCAACTGATATATTGTCCTACTCAGATGCTGATTCCTAAGAATATATTTAATATTCGAAGGTCTGGTTCTCAAAGTGAGATGTTTGATATCACTTTGTCATCGACTACTTCATCTGATAAGCTGGCCGAGTTTAAAAATGCAGTTACGAAAGTGCTAGCTGAGGAGCATAATGACTTTACAGGTAAATTAACCTTTGTGAGTATGCTTTCCAGCACATTGGGATCCTAAGCTTAGAATTCCACGTGGACAAGTTGTCGCG
>JADMIO012796693.1_pt1 | contig 74895 bp, 68 predicted proteins | sample 8958161 | NCBI WGS metagenome assembly JADMIO01 (sample SAMN16585339, study PRJNA669376) | soil metagenome | isolation source: Crop rotation soil | place: USA: Cullars Rotation, Alabama | collected 2011 | reverse complement strand
CGCGACAACTTGTCCACGTGGAATTCTAAGCTTAGGATCCCAATGTGCTGGAAAGTTGACCTGCGTCCGCGCCTTGAAGATCATTTTGCCCTTTTCGGCACTGACTTCGGCGACGTCGCCGGCCTTGAGATTGCCGCGCAGGATTTCCTCCGCCATTGGATCTTCGAGGTAACGCTCCACCGCACGGCGCATCGGACGCGCGCCATAGGCGGGATCGTAGCCTTTTTCGATGAGGAGATCCTTCGCCGTCTCGTCGAGGGCGAGGGTGATCTCCTTGGTCTTGATCCGGGCGGCGACCTTCTTGATCTCGAGATCGACGATCTGGAGTAACTCCGGCTTGCCGAGCGTGTGGAAGACAATGAGGTCGTCGAGACGATTGACGAACTCGGGCTTGAGCACCTTTTTCGTCTCGTCGAGGATTTTATCCTTCATCACGTCGTAGGCTTGCTCGTCGCGCGCCGAGGCGCCGAAGCCCATCACGTTGGACTTCTTGATCAGCTCCGCGCCGATGTTCGAGGTCATGATGATGATCGTATTGCGGAAATCGATCTTGCGACCCAGCGAGTCGGTGACTTTGCCTTCCTCCAGGATCTGGAGGAGGAGATGCATCACGTCGGGGTGCGCTTTTTCGATCTCGTCGAAGAGCACCACGCTGTACGGCCGGCGGCGGACCGCTTCCGAAAGCTGGCCCCCCTCTTCGTAACCCACATAGCCGGGAGGCGAGCCGATCAGACGCGAGGCGGTGAACTTCTCCATGTACTCCGACATGTCGATCTGGATGAGCGCGTCGCGATCGCCGAACATGAACTCGGCGAGCGTCTGCGCGAGGAAGGTCTTTCCGACGCCGGTCGGCCCCAGGAAGATGAACGAGCCAATCGGGCGGCGCGGATCCTTGAGGTCGGCGCGCGAGCGGCGCAGCGCCTTGCTGATCGCGATGACCGCTTCGTCCTGGCCGATTACCTTGCCCTTCAGTTCGTTCTCCATCGACAAGAGCTTCTGCGTCTCGGCCTGTTCCATGCGGCTGAGCGGCACGCCGGTCCACTTCGAAACGACGTGCATGATGTCGTCCTCCGTCACAAAGACTTCCTTCTCTTCGCGCTGTTCCCGCCATTCGGTGAGAATGCGCTCGAGCTTGTCCTTGGCCTTCTTTTCGTCATCGCGTAGCGAAGCGGCTTTCTCGAAATCCTGGGCCTTGATCGCCGCTTCCTTGCGGCCGCGGATCTCCTCGATCTCCTTCTCGATTTCCTTCACGTCCGGCGGGCGGGTCATCGCTCCGATGCGGGCGCGAGCGCCGGCTTCGTCCATGACGTCGATCGCCTTGTCCGGCAGGAAACGGCCCGTGAGATAACGGTCGCTAAGCTTGGTCGCGGCCTCGAGCGCTTCGTCGGTGAACTTCGCCTTGTGGTGCGCCTCGTACTTCGAGCGCAGCCCTTTGAGGATGAGAATCGTCTCGTCCACGCTGGGCGCATCGACCTTGACCTGCTGGAAGCGGCGTTCCAGCGCGGCGTCCTTCTCGATATACTTGCGATACTCATTGAGCGTGGTCGCGCCGACGCACTGCATCTCGCCGCGGCTAAGCGCGGGCTTGATGATATTGCTGGCGTCCATCGCACCCTCGGCGCTGCCCGCGCCGACGATGGTGTGCAACTCGTCGATGAAAAGAATAACGTTCTTGGTCCGGCGAATCTCATCCATCACCGCCTTGATGCGCTCCTCGAATTGGCCGCGGTACTTCGTCCCCGCCACCATGAGCGCGAGGTCGAGCGTGATCACTTTCTTGTCGCGCAACAGTTCCGGGACATTGCCGCTGGCGATTTCCTGCGCCAGGCCCTCGACGATCGCCGTCTTGCCCACGCCGGCTTCGCCGATGAGCACGGGATTGTTTTTCGTCCGGCGGCAGAGCACCTGGATGACGCGCTCGATTTCGCTCGCGCGCCCGATCACCGGATCGACTTCGCCTTTCTTGGCCAGTTCCGTGAGATCGCGACCAAAAGCCCGCAGCGCGGGCGTCTTCACTTCCTTGCCGCTGCGCGCCTGCTGTTCCTGCTGCGGCTCCTGTTCGGCTTCGGGCGGGGTGAAGTTGGGATCGAGTTCCTTCAAAATTTCATTCCGCGTGCGCTCGATATCCACTTCGAGATTTTTGAGCACGCGTGCGGCCACGCCTTCGCCCTCGCGCAGCAGGCCGAGCAGGATGTGCTCGGTGCCCACGTAGGAATGGTTGAGCGATTTGGCTTCCTTGCCGGCGAGCGCGAGCACTTTCTTCACGCGCGGGGTGTAGGGGATGTTGCCGACCATCTTGGTCTCCGGTCCGCTGCCCACCTGTTTCTCGACCTCCATGCGGACGGTCTCGAGATCGAGGCCCATCTTTTGGAGCACATTGACCGCAACACCCTGGCCCAGCTTGATCAGCCCGAGGAGCAGATGCTCGGTTCCCACGTAGTTGTGGTTAAAGCGATCGGCTTCCTTCCGGGCAAGGGCCAGGACCTGTTGCGCACGCGGTGTGAAGTTGTTCATCATGATTAGCTCAAGCGTTCTCCGTGCCCACCACGCTCCTCGCACGTCGCGGAGGCCGCAGTCGGTTCAGTGAACAGCTCAATCTGTCGTGGAAGCATCGCCCGTGCAAGGTAGGACACGAGATTTCTACTGAAAAGTTACCCTGCCGCAATCGCCACCCCGCCTGGTAAATATTTCGGGCTGAAGCTTGATTGTCGCTCGCTGTGCCATGCACGGCGTCCCGATTTGTCTCACATGCACCCCGACTGGGAAGGAGAAGGACGCCAATCTGGCGCGATCAAGATGCCAGTGCCGCCCCCCGAGCCAATATGATGCGCCGTCGCTGGACGGGTATCGATTCGCTCTAATTCTGCGATCCGTTACCCTCGGAGGACGCGGAGTTTCCCTCACCGATGTTCGGCCGGGGAAATTCGGCGAGCTTGGCGCGGATGATCTCAGCGCGCAGCGAGTCGCGCTCGTCGGCGGCGAGCTTCTGCTGCGTGCCTTTTTGCAAGTGCGCCGGCTGCGTTTCCATGAACAGCTCGTCGATGGGCTGCCGGCAGTTCTCGGGGAAGAACCCGAGGTCGATGCCGAGCTTCATGAAGGAAAGAAGGTTGAGTGCTTCCTTCGAGTTCATCGAGTAGGCGTGGAGCAGAATCCCGTAGCCCCGGCCGACATGGTCGAGGAGCGTGTTGGGCTTTTTCTGCAAGAGCATCTGCCGCGCGTTCTGCTCGTGCTCGATGATCTGCTCGATGACCTTGTGGAGCCGCGCGATGATGTCCTCCTCCTTTTCGCCCAGCGTCGTCTGGTTTGAGACCTGGAAAAGATTGCCGAGCGCCTCGGTGCCTTCGCCATAGAGGCCGCGGACGGCGAGGCCGATCTTGTTCACCGCCTGGATGACCTGGTTGATCTGCTCGCTCAAGACCAGCGCGGGCAAATGGACCATGGCCGAGGCGCGCATGCCGGTGCCGACATTCGTCGGACAGGCGGTGAGATAGCCAAGCTGATTGTGAAACGCGAAATCCAGCTTGTCCTCGATCGCGCTGTCCACCTTGTCGATCATCTTGAAGACGCTCTTGAGCTGGAGCCCGGCGCGGATGGCCTGCATGCGCAGGTGATCCTCTTCGTTGATCATGATGGAAAGCGTCTGCCGCCGGTTCATGACGACGGCCGAGCCGACGCCCTTGGCCGCGTGTTCGCGCGAAATGAGATGGCGTTCGACGAGCACTTGCTTCTCCAGCGCCGACAGGTCCTGCGAATAGACGGAGAAAGCGTCGTTCATCTCCGGCAAAGCCTCGACCTGCGGCTTGATGGTCTCGAGGATTTGCAGGCGTTCGTGCTTCTTCGCCCAGCCCGGAAACGCGCAGCTCTTCAAATTGCGCGCCAGGCGCACGCGGCTGCTGACCACAATCTGATGGTGCGGCCCCTCACCGCGCATCCATTCGCCGGGGCTGTTGAGAATGTTGTGAATCGCCATGGCTACTCGACCTCAAGATGCCGGATCTGGTCGCGAATGCTCGCCGCCGATTCGTAGTTTTCCTCCGACACCGCCTTGCGCAGGTCGCGCTGCAGGGTCTTGAGCTGGGTTTCACGCTCCAGCGTCTTGGCGAGCCGGGCGGGGACCTTGCCGACGTGGGAGGTGCCTTTGTGCATCCCCTTGAGCAGCGAAGCCAGGCCATCCGCGAAGGTGGTGTAACACATCGCGCAGCCCAATCGGCCCGTCTTCTTGAAATCCGCCTGGCTGAAGCCACAGCTCGGGCACTTTTGCACTGCGCCGCCCCGCTCCATTTCCTGGGCCGCGCCCAAGCCGAGCAGCAGGTCGGCCAGCGCAAAACCGGTCGGGTCGGTGACGCCCTTTTCTTTCGAGCACGACTCGCACAGGTTCACTTTCTGCATCTTCCCGTCCACGATCTGGGTCAGGAAGACCGTGGCCTGATTGTTTTTACAAACATCGCAAAGCATGGCGGGGGAAGGGACTAACCGTAGATTGGCGTGCCCGTGCTCTGCGTCAACTCGCGGAAGCGCGCGATGATGCGATTCGTCACGGGGCCGGGTTTGCCGTCGCCAATGAGGCGACTGTCGAGGTTTACCGCGGCGATGACTTCCGCGGCGGTGCCGGTCAGGAAGAACTCGTCCGCCGTGTAGAAATCGTAGCGCGTGAGCGGTTGCACGGTCACTTTCAGGCCCAGCCCGGCGGCGATGTCCAGCACGGCCTGCCAGGTGATCCCGCGCAGCGAACCCGCATAAATCGGCGGGGTATAAATTTCACCCCGTTTGACGATGAAGACATTGTCGCCCGTGCATTCGGCCACATAGCCCTCCTCGTTGAGCATCAAGCCTTCATCGGCCTTGGCGAGGTTGGCCTCGATCTTGGCCATGATATTATTGAGATAATTGAGGGATTTCACCGCGGGGCTCAGCGCGGCCGGCGCCATGCGGCGTGTCGCCACGGTTACCACGGTCATTCCCCGCTCGTAAGCCTCCGGCGGATACAGCTGGATGGTCGCGACGATGATGATCACCGAAGCCTTCGGGCAGCGATCCGGGCTCAGGCCGAGGTTGCCTTTCCCGCGCGTCACCAGGAGGCGGATATAGCCGTCCCGCAGCTGGTTTTTCCGGATCGTCTCCAGTGTGGCGGCTTCCATCTCATCGATGGTCATCGGAATCGTGAGCATGATCGCGCGGGCGGAGTCCCACAGCCGCTCGAGATGTTCGCGGAGCTTAAAGACGCGGCTATTGTAGAACCGGATGCCCTCGAAAATGCCGTCGCCGTAGAGCAGGCCGTGGTCAAACACGGACACTTTGGCGTCAGGCTCCGGCACAAACTGGCCGTCGATGTAGATGATCTGTTGCATGGAAAAGTGGGTCAACGTGCCAGCGCTCCGCTGGGAATTCAAGCTACCAGCATGCCATCGCGAATCTCGAGCCGCCGGTCGCCGCGGGTGGCCAACTGCGCATCATGCGTGACCACGACCAAGGTCTTGCCGTGTTCGCGCACGAGGCCGAGCAGCAATTCGACAATCCCTTCGCCGGTTTTCGAGTCGAGATTGCCCGTCGGTTCGTCGGCGAAAATGATGCTCGGGTCATTGATCAGCGCCCGGGCGATGGCCACCCGTTGCTGTTCCCCGCCGGAGAGTTCCGCGGGCAGGTGCTCCGCCCGGTCCGCCAGCCCCACGCTGGCCAGGGCCTGTTGCGCCGCCTCGCGCTTGATCCGGCCATTGATCATCGAAGGCAGCAGCACATTTTCCAGCGCGGTCAGTTCCGGCAGGAGAAAGTAGCCCTGAAAGACGAAGCCGATCCGCTCATTGCGCATCCGCGCCTCATCTGTCTCGCTGCCGCGATACAACGTGCGGCCCTCGAATTCGACCGACCCCGATTCCGGGCGTTCCAGTCCCGCCAGCGTATAGAGGAGCGTCGTCTTGCCCGCGCCGGAGGCTCCGCACAGGAACACCGCCTCGCCGCGAAAAATATCTGTGGTGATGCCCCGCAGCACCTCGATCTTGCGCGGACCGAGTTGGAACGAGCGGCGCAAATCACGGGCGATGAGCTGCGGAGCGGTCGATGGCGGGTCCTGGATGGTGGATGGGGTCATGCAGCGAGTGGCACGAGGTTCTGTTGCTCTCCCCCAACTATCAACTCTCAACCGTCAACCCTACCTGCCGCACCGCCTCGTAAAGCACGATGCCCACGGCGGTCGCCAGATTCAGGCTGCGCGTTTGCGGCTTCATCGGGATGGTGAGCAACCGGTCGGGATTCGCCCCCAGCAGCGGTTCCGGCAGCCCCTTGGTTTCGCGCCCGAAGACCAGCCAGTCGCCATCGCGAAAAATGGCGTCCCAATACGCGCGCTCGGTCTTGGTCGTCAGATAGAAATAACGCGCCGGGGCTGGTTGCGCAGCCTGGAGCGCGGCCAACGAATCCCACGTGCTCACCGTCACGTCCTTCCAATAGTCGAGCCCGGCGCGTTTCAATTCGCGCGCATCCAGGGAAAAGCCGAGCGGCTTGACCAGGTGCAAATGCGCCCCCGTGGCGAGGCAAAGCCGGCCGATATTCCCGGTATTGGGCGGGATTTCGGGTTCAACGAGGACGACGTGAAGCATGCGCTGGCATTTGGCCGGAGCCCCTCCGCGAGCGCAATCCCGCAGTCGGCGGCGAGATCTCGCCGTAGCGTGGGGGTTGCGCGCGCCTAGGAATGCGTGCTAGATGCCCTGCTACCCGTGCGTTATCTCAAAGTCACCATTCTGATCGGCTTCTTCGTCGCCCTCTTTGCGGCGATCCTGTTTGAAGGTGAAGTCTTTCGCCGGTTGGACCTGATGCTGGCGGATTTTACCGGCCAACCGGTGGCGCCGGCCTTGCAACGCGCCGTCCAGTATCCCCTGTTTGTTTTCTTCGCGTTCGCCATTGCCTGGACGACCATCGACATCCCGCGCAACTCGCTCAAAGCGGTCGTCGCCGCCGGCGCGTTGCTCCAGATCGTCAGCCTCGTCTGGGTGCTCAAGCTGCTCAGTGTCTTCTTCTCCCCGTTCGCCAGCCTGCTCGCAATCATCGCCAGTTTTAGCGCCGGCATTCTCTATTCCCGCAGCGAAGCGGGCGGACGCAAGCGCGTCATGCGGCAAATCCTCGGCGACCGCGTCTCGACCAAGACGTTCTACGCCCTGCTCAATTCCTCGACGCCGCTCAACCTCGAAGGCGAACGCCGCGACGTCAGCATCATCGTCTGTGAAATCTTCAATCACGACGAACTCGAATCCGCGCTCTCCGCGCCGGATTACGTCGCGCTGACGAATTCTTTTCGCCGGAATGCGGCGGACTTTCTCGTCGAGCGCGGCGGTTATCTCGATGAATGCGACGGCGAGAGCCTGCGCGTGGTCTTCGGCGCGCCACTGCCCGATCCACAGCATGCCATTGTCGCGTGCGAATCCGCGCTCGCCCTCACCGAGCGGCTCGACGAGGTGAACGCCGAGTGCCACGGCGTGTGGAAACAGATGTTCGATTTCCGGATCGGAGTGAATTCCGGCGAGATGGTGATCGCCGCCTATGGTTCCCACCGCCTCGGCACCCTCAGCGTTGCCGGCGAACCCGTCGAATTTGCCCGCCGCCTTTGCCGGGCCAACCTCATTTACGGCTCCCGCATTCTGCTGGGCACCAATACCTATCAGGGCACCGAAACAGCCATCGAAGTGCGACCGATGGAGTTGATCCAGCGCTACGAGGATGGCAGCCGCGAGGAAATCTACGAATTGCTCGCCCTACGGGATGTGCTCTCCTTCGAGGATCTCGAACGCCGCGACCTCTTCTGGCAGGGCGTCATCCACTATCGGGAGCAGCTTTGGGACGACGCCCTCGGCCTCTTCCACAGCGCCCGCAGCGCCAATGGCGCGGATGGACCGGTGGAGTTTTACATCCGCCGCATCGAGCAACTCCGCGCCGGCACCCCCGCGCTGGATTGGAGCACGGCGCGCCTGTGAGCGGCTCCTCTCATTGGATGTTGGATGTTGGATGTTGGGCGTTGGATGTTCCCACACCTTACCCATGAAGCGGGCCGCCTATCCCGCCGCCATCCAGGCGCTCATCACCGAACTCAAGCGCATGCCCGGCATCGGCCCGCGTAGCGCCGAGCGCATCGCCTTGTGGATGCTCCAGTCGCGCGATTCGCGCCCGTTGGAAATCGCCCGCGCCATCCGCGACGTGCAGGAAAACATCCGCGCATGTCCCCGTTGCGGGTTCTTCACCACCGGGACGCTCTGCGAACTCTGCGCCGATCCGGCGCGCGATGCTTCATTGATTTGCGTCGTCGAGCAACCGACCGAAATCCTGCCGCTCGAACGCACCGGCGGATTTCGCGGGCTCTATCATGCGCTCGGCGGACGCATCTCGCCGCTCGATCACATCGGCCCCGAAGATCTGCGCATCGATGCGCTGATCGAACGCATCAAGACGGACGCGCCCTCGGAAATCATCCTCGCGCTGGGAGCCGACGTGGAGGGTGAAGCAACCGCCAATTACCTCGCCTCGCTCTTGCGGGAATTGCCCGTCGCCATCACGCGTCTCGCCCAAGGCATGCCGGCGGGCGGCGGCCTTGAACAAGCGGATGAATTGACGCTGAGCCGCGCGCTCGCCGGACGCACGACCGTGAAGGCATGATGTCCGCACGCAAGGGTGGGCGTGTCCTGGCCACATGAGCACTGCGATCCATTGGTTTCGCCGCGATCTGCGCCTCACGGATAATACCACCCTTTCCGCCGCGGTCGCGAAGCACGATCACGTCGTCCCGGTTTATATCGTCAGCGATTGGCAGGGCGAACACCACTGGTGCGGCGCACCGCGGCAGGAATTCCTCTGCGGCTGCCTCGCATCGCTGGCGAAGAATCTCACGGCCAAGGGCGGACGTCTGATCATTCGACACGGGCGCGCGGACGAAGTGCTGGAAAGGCTGGCCCGCGAAACCAAAGCGGAGGCGATTTACTTCAACCGCGATCCAGACCCCTTCGGCCGCCAGATGGAGGGTCGAATCGAGAAGATAGCGGCTCGGCACGGCCTGGCGGTGTGCGCCTACAAGGACGTGGCCCTGCACGAACGGGACGAAGTGCTCACCGCCTCCGGGACACCATTCAAGGTCTTCACCCCCTACGCCAAAGCGTGGCACAAGCTCGAGAAGGCCACTCCCCGGCGCGCCCCAGCAAAGATCGCGACGCCGCCCAACATCTCCAGCGATGCCTTGCCGACACTCCAGACTTGGGGATTGCGCAGTGAGGCCAGGATCATCGAACCCGGCGAAGCCGCCGCACGCCGACGGCTCGGCGCGTTCCTCGACGGGCAGATCCTCGACTATGCCGGCCGCCGCGACATTCCCGCCGTCGAGGGCACCTCGCGCCTCTCGCAGGATCTCCGCCATGGCACGCTGTCCATCCGCGAAGTCTATGCGAAGTGCGCTACACTCGCAGCAAAAGGTACGCTGGCGCAGCGGCGCAGCGTCGGCATTTTCACCAACGAACTTATCTGGCGCGAATTCTACATGCAGGTGCTCTGGCACTGGCCCGAGGTCCTCGACCGCGAGTTCCAGGAAGACACTCGCTCGTTAAAATGGCGCAGCTATTGGCGTCCCGAAAAACGGCCGGCGGGCGAGGACTTCGAGCGCTGGTGCCGCGGCGAGACCGGCTTCCCCATCGTCGATGCCGGAATGCGCCAGCTCGCGGCCACCGGCTTCATGCATAATCGGGTGCGCATGATCGTGGCCATGTTTCTCACCAAAGACCTGCACGTGTGGTGGATGCACGGCGAAAGCTGGTTCATGCGGCGGCTGGTCGATGGCGAAATCGCCAGCAACAATGGCGGCTGGCAATGGAGCGCCAGCACCGGCACGGATGCCGCGCCATACTTCCGCATCCAGAATCCGTGGGCGCAGACCAAGCGCTACGATCCCGACGGCGAATACATCAAGCGCTGGGTGCCGGAACTGCGTGACGTGCCCGCGGCGAAACTCTGCGCGCCATCCGAATCGGAGACCCCACTCGCAAAAGGCTATCCGCTGCCGATGGTCGATCACGCGCGCGAACGAGACATCGCGCTGGAGATGTTCCGAGGTTAGCCAATTCACAAATTCCTATTCTTCATCGCCAGCAGGCATGGAGGGCCAAAGGCCCGCAAACAAGCCAGCCCAGGGCAAGCGAGGCACGAGCGCCCCCCTGGGTCTGCGGCAAAACCAGCCACCAGCCCCAACGGGGCAGAACAAACGCCCAATCGAGCGATGGAGGTTCAGTCCCAAACGTAGCGTTCGTCGATCTCCATCCCGTGCTTGCGGCACAGCGCACGGAACTCGTCTTGGAATGAGACCTTGCGATGATGTTCCTCCTGCGTCGCGATGTAAGCGCGGACCTGCTCGACGTTCGATTGGCTGACGGAGAACGCGCCATACCCACCCTGCCAGTAGAATTCGCGATAAGTCGGCCCCTGTTCCTTCATCCACTTCGAGGGAGTCTTCTTCGCTTCCTCAACCAGATCCGCAATGGTGATGGTTCGGGACAGGTTGCAGAGAATATGAACGTGATCCTCGGTGCCATTGATGAGGATCGGCTCGCTCCCAATCTTTTGCAGAACACCCGCCATGTAGGCGTGCAGTCGAGCGCGAAGATCCGGTTCGTTGAGAAATGGAACGCGGTTCTTCGTGCTGAAGACGACATGCAGGATGACGCGAGCCAAAGATTGCGGCATACGACAGGAAGTTGTTACGCCCCTTCGGGGCTTTGCCCATTCTTTCTTTCAGACCCAGGGCGGCGCTCGTGCCTCGCTTGCCCTGGGCTGGCTTGTGACAGGCCCTTGGCCTGACCTGCCGTTTCCTCTACGGCAAGATTCGTGGCACGACCTAAAACTGCGCGAGGAAGCGCTGGTCGTTTTGCGTGAAGTAGCGGATGTCGGGGGTGCCGCTCATGATCATGGCGAGCCGGTCGAGGCCGAAGCCGAAGGCGAAACCGGTGTATTTTTCCGGGTCGTAGGCGCGGTCGGCGCGCTTCGTGTTGATGTGCTCGAAGACGGCGGGATCGACCATGCCGCAGCCGGCGATTTCCAGCCAGCGATCGGGGGCATTGGCGTGACTGCCCTTCAAAGCGGCGGCTTTGATATCGACCTCGAAGCTGGGCTCGGTGAAAGGGAAGAAATGCGGGCGAAAACGAAACTGGGCATCATTGCCGAAGAGTTCGCGGAAGAAGAATTCCAGGGTGCCCTTGAGGTCGGCAACGCTGACGCCTTCGGCGACGTAGAGGCCCTCCATCTGGTTGAACTGCGCGAGGTGGGTGGCATCCACCTCGTCGCGGCGATAGGCGGCGCCGGGGGCGATGATGCGGATGGGGGGCGCGCTGCTTTCCATGGTGCGGACCTGAATGGTGCTGGTGTGAGTGCGCAGGAGGCGGCCCCCAGGGCAGCCATCCGCGGGGGCCATGTAGAAGGTATCTTGCTCGTTGCGCGCGGGATGATCGGCCGGGGTATTGAGGGCGTCGAAGCAGTGCCACTCGGTCTCGATGTCCGGGCCGTCGGCGAGGGCGAAGCCCATGCGGCGGAAGATCTGGATGGCGCGGTCCTGGAGCTGGGTGATGGGATGGAGCGAGCCGAGACGCGGGGCGGTGCCGGGGAGGCTGACATCCACGCCGGCAAAGGCGGCGGCATCGACGTCGGCGAGAAGCCCGGCCTTGCGTTCATCGAGCGCGGCGGTGACGGCGTTACGAACGTCGTTGAGGAGTTTGCCGATACGCGGTTTGTCGTCCTTGGAGACGTCTTTCATTCCCTTGCTCAGCGTGGTGAGCGCACCGGACTGGCCGAGAAACTTGATGCGCGCCTGCTCGATAGCCGTTTCATCGGCGGCAGCGCTGATGGCGGCGAGGGCTTCAGCGCGGAGTTGTTCGAGTTGCTGGTCCATGGTGGGAAAGTTGATGGTTGAGAGTTGAAAGTTGAGAGCCGCAGGTTCTGGAAGCAGTAGTCGCAGGCGAGGTCGGCGCTCCGGAAGGCGGGAGGGAGAGAATGCAGAGAGTATGGCTGGGTGCAAGTCTGGTGGAAGCGTCTCCGCGTCCCCGTGTCTCCGTGTCTCCGCGTCCCGCATCTCCCCGCCCCAGCACCCGCACCCTCCCTTACCTCCGTACTTGATTCTTCCCGGTGGCAGCGTTGCTTGTGCGGTGCCCAATCCGTCCGATTACTCCGCGGTTCCACCCTTGCCTCAGCCGCAATCGTCTCAGCCGCGCTCCTATCCGCCTCCCTTGATCGTAGGCATGGGGCAGCCCGAGCCGGAGTCCGGCGTCTGGAAGAAGCTCCTCGGGCCGCTGGCGGCGGCGGGACTTCTCATCGCGAAGTTTTTCGCGCAGTTGAAATTCCTGCTCCTGCCGGCGCTGAAGTTTCTCCCACTGATTTTGAAATCCGGGGGCTCGATGTTTCTGATGATCGGGCTCTATGCGATGCTCTATGGCTGGAAATGGGGCGTGGGCTTTGTCGTGCTGCTGCTCATCCATGAGTGCGGACATCTGGTGGTGGCGCGTTGGTTTGGCTTGAAGGTGGGCGCGCCGGTTTTCATCCCATTCATGGGCGCGTTCATCGCGCTGAAGGAAGCGCCGCGCAATGCGTGGATGGAAGCGTCCGTCGGCATTGGCGGGCCGATCCTCGGTTCGCTGGGAGCGCTGGCCTGTCACGGACTCGGCCTCACATTGGATTCGCCGTTGCTGATCAGCCTGGGATTCACCGCCTACTTCCTAAATCTCTTCAATCTCACGCCGCTCGGCCAACTTGATGGCGGCCGGATCGCGACGGCGCTTTCGCCATGGCTGTGGCTGCCGGGCCTGGCGATCATGGGCTACATGGCGTGGCGGCATCCAAATTTCATCATCATCCTGATCCTCATCATCTCGATCCCGCAGGTGGTGTCGCTGTTTCGCAAGCGCAGCGACGAGCAGCAGCGGTATTTCGAAGTCACGCCGCTGCAACGCGGGTCGATGGCGGCGATGTATTTCGGTCTGATCGGGCTGCTGATTTTCGGCATGCACGCCGCGCAGAACAATCTGTGGCAGCGCGAGGAAATGCGCCAGCATCGGACGCCGGTGGTCGCCACGACATTGGGCAACTGAGGATTGGGACCGTGGAGCAAGAGGTCGGAGGTCAGAGGTCAGAAGTCAGATTCGCGACGGCGTCTTTCCATGAAACCACCAGGCGTTCCGCGATTTTCCAACGCTATCTTTCGCGTCTTCTTCTGACCTCTAACCTCTGATCTCTGTCTTCCGCCGCCATTCACCTTCGCCAACGCGCCCGGCCCGACAAAAGCAAAACGGCCTCGAGCGCTTTGAAACGCCCGAGGCCGTTGGAAAAGGGTTGGACTGAAAACTACGCGGCTTTTTTGGCGGCCTTTTGCTTGCCTTCGAGGGCGGCTTTCGCCTGGTCGAAGATGGCCTTGAAGGCCGCGGTGTCGGTCACAGCCAGGTCGGCCAGGATCTTGCGGTCGAGTTCGATGCCGGCAGCCTTGAGACCTTCGATGAAGCGGCTGTAGGTGAGGCCGTGGGCGCGGGCGGCGGCATTGATCCGCTGCTGCCAGAGCATGCGGAAATTGCGCTTGCGAGTCTTGCGGTGGACCGTGGCCCAGTGCTGGGCCTTGTACATTGCATCTTTCGCGTAGCGAAAGAGCTTGGAGCGGCGTCCGCGGTATCCGCGGGCTTTATCGACGACTTTCTTGCGGCGCTCCCGGCTGGCGGGTGCGTTGGTGGCTCTGGCCATATGTTGGTTAAACCCGGTTTAGTCCGGGCCTCCGGTTTCTTTCAGCGAATCGTTCGTGTAGTGAATGATCCCGCCGACCTCATTCGCTGAGGGACTCCGCGAGGCGGAGCAGGTGGCTGGATCGAAGGGGCCGGGTGGCCCGGGTCTTAATCTTCCTCTTAATCTTAATCCCTGCTGGTGGGATGAGATTACGATTAAGATTTCGATTAAGAAGGGAAAGTTAAGCGAAAGGCAGGCACTCTTTGACGCGGGCGACCATGGTCTCGTGGACCTGGCCATCCTTGCCGAGCTTGCGCTTGCGCTTCGAACTCTTGCTCGAGGCGAGATGGCGAAGGCCTGGCTTGCGGCGCATGAGCTTGCCCGTTCCGGTCACTTTGAAACGCTTAACGGCGGCTTTTTTCGTCTTGCGACGTGCGATGGATCGAGGCATGGGGCGGGCACAGTAGCGGGCGAACTCGAATCGGCAAGCTCTTTTCTCGGGCCGCATCGCCTTCTCCGCCCGATGGCGGGAAATCCCGAATTCCTGCTCTCCTTACTCTCTGCGGGAGCTTTGAGAGTAAAGGCGTTCCATAGCCGATCAATCGCGCCGGAGGGACGTGAGGCGCGCTTCCAATTCGTCCAGCGCCTTGGCCCGGTCCCGCGTCCACGGGCCCTTGGCCTTGAGCTGCAACAGCGTCCGGCGCGCCTGCTGGTAGGTGGCGCGGGCCTCGGCGGTCGAGGATAGCTGGTCCTGGAGCAAGGCCAGCTTGCGAAGCAGCATGACGACATGGTCCTTGTCCGCCGCTGTCGACCCCTTGCGCGCGGCATACTCGAACGCGCCGTCGAGCGCGGTGCTGTAGAGATCGAGCGCATCATCCACGCGCTTCTCAGCCATGATCTCGTCCCCACGGCGTTCGAGCGTGCGGACCTCATCGAGCAACACGGCATCCTGCTGCGGGGTGGTGGCCGGCGGTTGCACGAATGCGACCGGCACCGACACCGGCACCGGAGTCGCAACCGGCAATACCACCGACGCGCTCTGCATGGGAGTGACCCGCGACGTGGCGAAGACGCCAGCAGGGGCGATTTGCGGGAGATTCGAGCGGACTGCATCGGGAGGCGCGGAGGGCAATTGAACGGGGGCGGGTGGTTCGGTCGCGGCGATGGCGGGTGCCGGTGGCAGCGGCACGGCAGCCGGCAGCACCGTGGCGGAGAGTTCCGTGGTGGCGGGCTCCGGAGTAGGCAGGGCAGATTCTTCCTCCGCCGGGGTCTCTCTCGCCAGCGGTGAAATCGTATTCGCATGCGCCGTGGTGAGCCGGGAGATCGGCTCCTCGGCGGTGATTTCCATGAAGCTCCGGGTGCCAAAAAAGCCGGCCAAAATGATCAAAACGACCGCCGTCCAAACGGTGAAGTTCGAACCGCGCGTCGCGGGAGCGGGCGCGACTTCCGTCTCAACGACGGCCATCGGAACGGAAAGCATCGGGAGGGAAGTGGTGGCGGACGCCTTGGCGACCATCTCGACCGGGCGGGTGAAACCGCCGAGGCGTTCGAGTTCGCCGCCGTCCATGTCGGCGAGCATGGTCAGCAGGGCATCGCGCACTTGCTTCATGCTGCGATAGCCCGGACGCGCATCCACGACCCGCGGCTCAGTGCGATCCGCGGTGCGAAATCCGTCTTCCTCCAGCCGCCAGGACAGCCACGAGGGAAGCCAGTCGCATTGCGCGGCTCGCGGGAGCTCACCGAGCCGGGCATCGGGCCGGCCCTCGACGACCAGCACGACGATGCGCTCCTCGCCGCCGGCGCCCTTGAACGTCCGAATCTGCTCATCGACAGTGGCCGAGCGGGCGGAATTGGGCGAGCACACCACGATGAGATAGGCGCTGGTCTCCAAGGCGCGATCCGTGAGGCTCTCGCTCGCGGGATCGCGGCGATCGGGGAAAATCGAAAGGCAGGTGGGACGCGGGAATCCATGCGGCGTCGGGCGATCGACGAGCGAGGCCGGCAGCGGATAGCCGTTAAGGTTGCGATAAATCCAGTCGCACCAAGCCGCGTCGGCCGGGACGAAGCTGATCACCGCCCAAGAGGAACCCGAGAGTTCGGCCGTGAGCTGTTCCTCGAGATCCGGCAGCGGCTCGGCAGACTGGCGGGTATTCGCGCCACCGAGCACTCCCAAATCGGGAGCGAGCGGATCAGAGGTACGCCAGCGCGGTGACATACGCGGGGAGAGAAGCAGGGAGAGTGCCTCTCGCAATTTAGAAATAAGCGGAAAATCAGCCACGCTCAGATGTCGGGTTCGACACATGGAAAATGGAGCAATATAGGCCCGATGCAACGGTTTCCTCACGGAGCACCGGCACGCCGAGCAAGCGTTGGAACATGTCGGACTCCAGCTTGGCGACGAGCGGGAAGGCCCGGAGCAGGTCCAGAATCGGCGAGTGATGCTCGATGATTCGCACGGCGCCGGTCTCGTCGGTCTGGCATTCCGCCATGTAACCATCGTGATCGCGCAGCCGGGCCAGCCAGGTCGCCCGCTCTGCCAGCGCGTCGCCTTTCAATTTCACGAGATAGCGCTCCCCGATTTGCTGATAGACGACCAGCAAGAGCTTTTCGGGGGCGGACGGCCCGAAGAGCTTGCGGGACGCTTCGAGGGCCTGGATGGTCATCTCGTTACTCGCCGTCGGGAAAAGATCGTGGGCGCGCTGCGTCAGCCGATAGATCATGTGGGGCCGGCCGATCTTTTGCGGCTGCCGCCAGGTATCGAGAAGGCCGCGCTTTTCCAAATCGAGGCACACTCCCTTGATCCCCATGTAGCTCATGTTCAAGCGGGTCGCGAGGTCATCCACGCAGAGACCTTGCGTGCGCTTGAGTTCATTGAGGACGCGCAACCGGGCACTGCGACCGACCTGCTGGATGAGCCGCTGTTTCATGAAGGATGCAGGGCTTTATATGCGAATATCTTAAATAATGTAAATAAGAAAAAACGGCTGCAAGTTGCTTTTATTTCAATTGGTTGTGGAAAGCAGCCTGCGCATGCCGCCTATGTTACGGAGGCCGGGCCGTGAGGTGGAAGCTCAGGCTACTTTGCCCGCCCCGAAATGTCGCAAGGCCTCGACGATGCCCGCGCTGCAGACACCCTTGGCCACGTATCCCCCAGCCTGCTGCACCGAGCGCTTCACCGCCTCCACTGCATTCCCCGGACAGGCCACCCAGGAGGCGTGTCGTCCGTCGAGCATGGGAAGGTCGTTGTAGTGGTCGCCGGCGGCGAAGACCGCATCCCGCGGGATGCCCGTGAGCCGGGAAAGTTCCCCGAGCGCGGTTCCCTTGCTGTAGGCCTCATGGCAAAACCGGACGTAGATGCTGTTCCGCATGAATTGGAATCCAGGCACCCGCACGCATTGCTTCGCGAGGAATTTGACCACCCCATCCATCTCGTCATCCGATTCGGCGGCGAGGCCGATGAGGCGCTCCCCTTCGTAGATCGGGTGCGCCTTGGTGTGCTTCGCCAGATACTCCTCGATGTCGGCGAGCAAGGGGCCAGCCTTGGCGAAGAGAGTATCGTGTGCCGCGATGCACCGGGCATTCCAGTCCCCAAAATCCTGCCATCGCCCGTCTGTCCCGCGATGAAAGACTTCCCGCTCGGAGGTCAGCACGTAATCGGGCTCCAGCGGAAACTTCAAGTCCCGCAGCCCTTCCTCGATGTGCCAGAGCACCCGCCCGGTATTCACCGCCCAGACGACCCCCTGCCGGCGGAGCCGGCCGAGAAGCTCGAAAAAATCGGGATGCACCTGTGGCGTCGCCTCATGATCCACGACGGTTCCATCGAAATCGGTGCTCAGCAGCCGAATGGGAGACTTGAGTGCGGTTGGTGGAGGTGGCATTGAATCGGCCATGGCGCGGCGCACCTTATGGCGCGCCGCTCAATTGTCCACCTGCGCCCTCGACATTTTCACCGCGTATCCCAACCTTCCCCTTCCCATGAAAAGCGCCTACCAACTCGCCATGGAGCGGCTCGAGAAGCAATCGCCCTCCCAACAGCTGACCGCATCGCAAAAGAAAGCCATCGCGGAAATCGAGTCCGCCGCCAAGGCCAAGGCCGCCGAACAGGAGCTGTTTCTCAAGGACAAGATCGCCGAAGCCGCGGCGGAAGGGAAATATGAGGATGCCGCGCAACTTGAACAACAGCTGGCCCACGAGATCCGGCGCATCAATGAAGATGCGGAAGCAAAGAAGGAGAAAGTCCGAAAGGGGGCGGCGTAGCCTACGCCACCGAGCCGGCCTCGACTGTCTTGAGGGCGTCCCGTAATTCCGCCAAGCTCACCGGTTTTTGCAAGTGGGCGGAGGCCCCGCAGCCGCCGACCAAGGGATTCTTGCCATCCACCTGCCCGGAAATGAAAATGATCTTCGCATCGGGCTTCCGGCTGATGAGCGCATGGCAGACGGTGAGGCCATTGAAACGCGGCATCATGATATCGAGCAAAACGACATCCGGCTCGAAGCGCGCGAAGGCCTGGATCACGGAGAGACCGCCGCCGGTCGCAACTCCCACGACTTCGTGCCCACACTCACCGACGTACGACGCCAGCACTTCCGCCATGTCGCGGTCGTCGTCAGCAATTAGGACACGCATGTGGTTATGCCGCGAGAAGATAGGAACGCACGTTGATGAAGGCAATCATTTCCAGCAGATCATCAACGTGGAAAGGCTTGGTCAGGATGGTGCCGTTCACGCTGGTGATAAAATCATTAACTTTGGCGTTGTTGCGGTGACCGGTCATGAAAATGAAGCGGTCGCACAGATGCGGGCGCATGCGCTCGACGGCGCGGAAAAACATGTCGCCAGGGAGCGTGGGCATCATCATGTCGCAAAGGATGACTTCAAAGTCGCCGGCCAGCACCTGATGCACGCCCTCGACGCCGTTGACCACGGCGATCACTTCGAAGTCGCTTTCGCGAAGAAAATCGGTCATGATTTCCTTGAAAGCGGGGTCATCTTCCAGAAGCAGGACCTTTTTCTTGGGTTCCACACCCGGGACAGGCATTTCAACAGAACGCAAGCCAGAGGGAGCCGCATGATCGACGGCATTGAAGTCAGGTGAGGTGATAGCAGACATATATTAGTATTCGCAGAATTTAGAATCTCCATAAAGCAGCCGCCATGCCCACCGAAAATAATATCTTATCGAATGTGTGCGTAGGACTACGTTTGTTCAATTCTTGAATCTCGGCCCACTCTAGACCGTCTTGGACACTACCGCCACACTGCTTTTCGACAGCGCCTTTCTCACCAAGCTCGAACAGCTTTATCTACTCTCCCGGAAGCTTTTCCGGGGAGCACACCGGGCGGAGCGGCGTTCGCGGCAGGTGGGGTCGAGCCTCGAGTTCGCGGACTATCGCAACTATACCATCGGGGACGACCTCCGTTCCATCGACTGGAATATTTACGGGCGGCTCGACCGGCTGTTCGTCAAACTCTTCGAGCAGGAGCAGGACCTTGATATTTCCTTCCTCCTCGATGCCAGCGCCTCGATGCGCTGGATGCCCCCCGACAGCCAGCGCCTGAGCAAGTTCGACCAGGCCCGCCGGATCGTCGCCTCGCTCGCCTATATCGGCCTGGCCAATCTCGACCGGGTGAATGTCCACTATTTCGCCTCGCGGCTGGAGGAGGATCTCGGCCTTTGCCGGGGAAAGAGCCAGTTTCACAAGGTGCTCGATTTCCTCCGCGCTGCCCCCGAACTGGAAGGCACCACCCGCCTGCTGACCACCGTGCGGACCTTTGCGCAGCGCATGAAACGCCGGGGCCTCGTCTTCGTACTGAGCGATTTGTTTGACCCACACGGCTGCGAAGAGGCACTGGCCTTGCTGCGCTACCAGCAATTCGAGGTGCATGTCATCCAGGTGCTCGATCCGGCGGAATTGCGCCCCGAGGCCCGGGGCGACCTGCGGCTGATCGAGAGCGAGACGGGAGAGGCCTACGAAGTCACGGCCAGCGAGGCCCTTTTGCGCCGCTATCACGAGGAGATCGACGGGTTCATGGAAAGAACCAATGCCTACTGCCTCAGACACGGAATCGGCTACGCGCAGGCCACCACGGCGGTGCCGTTTGAGGACCTCGTGCTGAGTGTGCTCCGCGATGGGAGGATGATTCAGTGACGTTTCTCAACGCGTGGGCGGCGGGCTTCGGGATGATCGCGCCGGTGATCGTCCTGCTCTACCTGCTGAAGCTGAAGCGGCGCTCGATGCCGGTTTCGACGCTGCTTTTCTGGCAGCGCATCCTGCAGGAGAGCCGGCGGCGCGCTTTTTTCCAGCGGCTGCGCCAGCTCTTTTCGTTGCTCCTGCACCTGCTCATCTTCGCGCTCATCCTCGGCGCGCTGCTGCGGCCCACGCTCGATCGCCAGGTGCATGAAGGCGCGTCCACGGTGCTGATCCTGGACACCCGCGCGCGCATGCAGGCGACGGAAGCCGAAGGCGGAACGCGCTTCGCCCGGGCGAAAATCGCCGCAGCTGGAGTCATCCGCCAAGTGAGCCCCTTGCGGCAGATGGCGATGATCGCCGCGAGTGCCGAGCCGTCCGTAGTAACGCCCTTCACGGACGACGAGAAGGCGCTGCGAGACAGCCTCGACCCTCTCGCCGCGACCGATGCCGCCGGCGACCTGAACGCCTCCATCCGGCTGGCCGAGGAACTATTGAAAGCCCGCGAAGGCGAACGCCGCATCATCATCTTCACCGATCGCGCGCCGGAAACGGAAGCGAAGGCATCACCGATTCCGACGGATTACGTGACCACCGGCACGGCGGGCGACAATGTGGCGATCACGCGATTTGCCACCCGGCCCCTGCTCAACAGCCCGCAGACCTCGGAGATTCTTCTCGAAGTGGCGAATTACGGCCGGGCCGCCGTGAATGTGAATGTCGAACTCGCGCTCGACGGCAAGGTCCTCGACGTCAAGCCGCTCGCGCTCGCCGCCGGCGAGCAGAGCATGCACGTCTTCCCGATGGTCCCCCGCCCCACCCGCACTTCCAAAGGCTGGCTCACCGCGCGGCTCGACCACACGGATGCGCTCCCCGCGGACAACGTCGCCTATGCCGTTCTGCCCATCGAGCCGCCCCGGCGCGTGCTGCTCGTCAGCAAGGGAAACTGGTTCCTGGAAAAGCTCCTCGCCGCCGACCAGAGCCTCGCCTTCGAGTTGCTCACGCCGGATGCCTTCAGCCCAGCGCTTGCGGCCAAATTTGACGCGGTGTTGCTGGATAACTTCCTGCCGGAGAATTTCGATTTTACCAAGGTGCGCGGCAACTTCTTCTTCCTCAAGCAGACGCCTTTCAACTCCACCGAGCCGGCGCTGGAGCAGCCCTTGATCTCCGATCTCGACAGCCGTGATCCCGTGCTGCGCCTGGTCAATTTGCAAAACGTGACCCTGCTGCGTGCCTCGTCGCTCACCTTGCCCAAAATCCCCGACTGGAACTGGCGCGCCCCTGTTCGCTCGTTCGATCATCCCCTGCTCGTCACCGGCGAGCGCCTCGATGGATCGCAGCGCATCGCCGGGCTGGCGCTCGATATCGCGGATTCCGACCTGCCGCTGCGCGTCGCGTTTCCGTTGCTCATGGCCAACACCCTCCACTGGCTGGCCGGAGAGGAAGCGGCGCCGGTATCGAGCCGGCGCGCCGGGGAAACGCTGCCCCTGACGGATACGGAAAGCATCGCGCCCGAACCGCAAAATCCGTGGTCACCCGCCCCGGCAGCGAAGGCCACCGCGAACGTCCACGGATTCTTCCAGCCATTTGCCAATGGCTTCTACGCGCTGACCACCCGCGACGGCCTGCGCTGGCTGGCGGTGAACACTTTCAGCGAAAGCGAATCCGATCTGCGCGGGGCCACTTCTCCCAAGGTGGCGCCTTTCAATTTCCCGGTGATTTCGCTGGCCCGCATCACCGGCTGGCCGCTCTGGCAATATCTCGCCGCGGCGGCGCTGGCGTTTTCGGCGCTGGAGTGGTGGCTCTTTCATCGGAGGCGCACGGAATGAACGGCACGGTCAACCTGGCGCATCCGTGGTTTCTCAGCCTCGCGCTGGTCGTCCTCTTTCTCGCGTGGGTGCAGCGAAAATCACTCGCCGACATGACCCAGCGGCAGCGCGGCGTTTGCTTCGCCATCCGTACCCTGCTCATGCTGCTCCTCGTGCTCGCGCTGGCCGGTGTGCGCTGGCTCATCCCATCGCGGGAATTGGCGGTGATTTTCGCGGTCGATGGTTCCGCGAGCATTTCCGCGGCCGCGCAAAAGGAAGCCCGCGATTTTGTCGTCGCGAGCCTCTCCCGGCAACGCGGTGACAATACCGCCGGCGTGCTGGGCTTCGCGGAAAGAGCGGCGCTCTGGCAGGCCCCGGCAGCGAACCTCAAGCTCGCCGAATCCTGGCCCGAACTGGCCAATCGCAAGGCCAGCGACATCGGCGAGGCGCTCGATTTTGCCAGCGCCATTTTCCCGGCCGGCAAAGCCCGGCGGCTCGTCCTGCTCACGGATGGCAACGACACCGACGCGCAGGGCGTCTCCGCGGCGCTACGGCTCGCGGCTCAGGGTATCGAGCTGTTCACCGTGCCGCTGCACAATGCGTCCGCGCCCGAGGTGCTGGTCGAGAAAGTCGACGTGCCGCGCCGTTTGAAATCCGGTGAGCCTTTCGATCTCGTGGGTCACATCCACAGCAACGTGGTCACGACGGCCAAGGCGAAACTTTACCAAAACCAGTTCCTGATCGAGCAGCGCGATCTCGACGTGAAACCCGGCGACAATGAATTCCGCGCGCCCAACCTCAAGGCGGATGGCAGCTTCATTTCCTACGAGTTGGAAATCATTCCCGCGCTGGACACCGCGCCGGAGAACAATCGCGCCAGCGCCACGGCCAGCCTGCGCGGTGAACCGCGCGTCCTCCTGGTCGATTCCGAGGAGACCAATAACCGGGCCCTGGCGGAGGTGCTGCGCCGGGAAAAGATCGCCGTCGAGATGCGCGGCCTGGGTGGCCTGCCGAAGTCGCTCGAGGACCTCCAGCAATTCGACCTTTTTCTGCTCAGCGATGTCTCCGCGCTCCATCTCGGGCGCGAACAAATGGAACTCTACCGCCGCTGGGTGCAGGACTTTGGCGGCGGATTTGTGATGATCGGCGGCGAGAACAGCTACGGCGTGGGCGGCTACTACCGCACGCCCGTCGAGCAGATGCTGCCGGTCCGCATGGAGCACGACGACCGGCAGGACACACCCACCGTGGCCATGCTCGTCGTGCTCGACCGCTCCGGCTCGATGACCGCCATGGTCGCCGGGCAGACAAAAATCTCACTCGCCGACCAGGGCGCGGTCTTCGCCATGAATGCGCTCCAGCCGAAGGATTATTTCGGCGTGGTTTCGGTGGACATCCGGCCGCACACCGTCGTGCCGCTTCAGCAGATCACCGCGAAGGGTGCGGCGGAGCAGAAGATCCTGTCCATCAATGCAGGCGGAGGCGGCATCTATATCTACACTTCGCTGGCGGAGGCGTTTCAGCAACTGCGCGACGTCCCGGCACGCGTGAAGCATCTCCTGCTCTTTTCCGACGCGGCGGACGCCGAGGAAAAAGTGGCCGGCGAAATGGGTGATGGCACGCGCAGCGGCGGAAGTTCGCTCGACCTCGCCTCGGCCATGCTCGCCGCCAAGATCACCACCTCCGTGGTCGGCCTCGGCACCGAGCAGGATAAGGACACGGCCTTCCTCCGCCAACTCGCCGAGCGGGGCAACGGCCGGTTTTACCTCACCGACGACGCGACCACCCTGCCGCAAATTTTCAGCACGGAGACGATGAAAGTGGCGCAGAGCAGCCTCGTCGAAGAGCCCTTTCTCGCCGTGCCGGCGGCGAAGAGCCCGATTACCACCGGCTTCGATTGGGCACAGTCTCCCCTGCTCCTCGGCTACAACGCCACCAAGCCAAAGCCGACCGCGGAAATCCTGCTGGCCACCGAGCGCGGCGAGCCGCTGCTCGCGACCTGGCGCTACGGGCTCGGCCAGGCCGCGGCCTTCACCAGCGATGCCAAGAGCCGTTGGGCCGCGGAGTGGCTGACGTGGCCGGGTTACGGGAAATTCTGGACCCAGCTGGTGCGCGGACTCATGCGCAAAAGCGACCAGGCCGCCTTTCAAGTCACAACCAATGAAGTCGGCAACCAATTGAACCTGCTCATCGATGCGATCAAACCCGATGGGACATTCCGCAACCAGATGCCCGTCAGTGTGAGTGTGCGCAACCCCGACGGCGCCACGGAAAATGTCGCGGCCCAGCAGGAGGGCCCCGGTCAATATCGCGCGAGCATCAATCTCGCGCCGGAGGGAACGTCGATCATCTCGGTAAGTTCTCCCGATCTGCCGGAGGGCGGCTATGTGTTCGGCCATACGCGCAGTTATCCGAAGGAGTTTCTCCGCACCGAAACAGATGAGCCATTCTTGCGCACCTTGGGGTCGCTCGGTAGGGGCAAATTTTCTCCATCGCCGGAGGAAGTGTTCACCCGCCCCCAAGCGGCTGTGAATATTCATCGGGAATTGACGAACGACTTTCTGATCGCCGCGCTGGTGCTGCTACCTCTGGATATCTGGCTCCGGCGCCGCACCTGGAAGGCTTGAATCGGGGCTGGGCGGATAGGGCGCCAACGAATGGCACGCGCCGTGGGAGAGGTAAATCAACGGTGGCACGTCCGGTGCTCATTCATGGCAGGTGGAAAAAACAAAGTGAGACCAACCCAACGAATCCTGCTTCACCTGCACTGCATTTGCATGAAATGCCTGCAGGGTCGGAGTTGCGTCTGGCACTGGCAGCATCTGCTCCGAGAGTTTCGCCTCGGCGAATACTCCACCCGGAAACCTCGTCAGAAACGATATCATTCATTGGAGACCTACCGATGCTTTACCTAAGCCAGCAGCCCAAGACACAGACACACGAGACTCAGCGCGCCTTGCATGCCGCGGATGGGTATCTTTATTTCGGGATGGTGGACGAAGCGTTGCAGGAAATTGAATCAATCGAAGTTTCCGAACAGGACGAATCCTCTGTCATGCTGGCCCGCATCCGCCTCCTTCTGCACAAGAAGGCCTGGCGCTCCGCGGAATCCCTTTCCGGGCGGGGCATCGATCTGCACCCGAATGAAGGCGAGTTCACCGTGCAGCGGGCTTTTGCCCTGCACCAGATGCGCAAGGCCAATCTGGCCGTTGAAGTGCTGATGTCGGCGCCAGAATGGATCCGCCGGACCGGCATTCTGCATTACAATCTCGCCTGTTATGAAGCCCGGTTGGGCAGTCTGGATACGGCGCGGGAGTGCATCGATGCGGCGATTCAGATCAATGCGGGCATCAAGAAAAGCGCGCGGCTGGATCCGGATTTGCAGGGGCTTTGGAATTGAGCGAGCGGAGAACGCAGCGGAGCGCTAGAAAGCGGCTCTGGGAAGAGCCGCCTACGTTGGACCGACCCACGAAGTCCGGATGTAATCGTTGACGGCTTCCTTCCAGGAACGCGGGACTGCGCCCGTCCATTGCGTGAGCTTTTCCGTCGCGAGGATCGTGTGCGGTGGGCGCGGGGCGATGAAGGGCTTGAAATCGGCAAGTTTAATTCCCTTTACCCGGCGGGCTCGCACGGACACACCTGCGGCGATCGCGCAGTCGAGAGTGTGTTGTCCATACTCCTGCCAACTGCACGAGCCGGCGTTGCACAGATGAACGATTCCGCAGGCCGCTGGATCGTCCAACAGCGGGCGAAGAATCCGGGCGGCATCCAGGGTGTAGGTTGGCACTGAAAACTTGTCGGCAATCGCCTCCACGTTCTCGTCCTCCATGGCGCGCCGGAGAATCTGGTCGACAAAGCTTGGCCGATCCGGGCCAAACACCCAGGAGACACGCACCGCCAAATGCTGCTCCGAGGCGGCCAACAAATGCTTTTCGCCGCTCCATTTGGATTCGCCGTATTTTCCCAGCGGCCGCGGCGCATCTTCCTCGGTATAGGCCTGCCGCTTTTCTCCGTCGAAGACATAGTCGGTGCTGATGTGGACGCAGCGACGCTTCTTGCGGGCACAGATTTCAGCCAGTGTCGCCACCGCTTCCGCGTTGACGCGGAATGCTTCCTCCACCTCCTTCTCGCATCGATCGACATTGGTCTGCGCCGCGCAATTGACCAACACGTCAAACTCCAGCGGTTCCAGGACCCCACGGACCTGGCGATCATCCGCGAGGTCAAGCCGCGCGCGATTGAAACCGTTGATCTCGTCTCCCTGCGCCCGCCATTCCCGCTGCAGCGCGGCGCCCAGCCGCCCGCCGCTCCCGACGATGACGATGCGGCGCGACATGAATCACAGCAATGGTTGCCACCACTCCCGGTTGTGGACATACCATTCGATCGTCTCGTGCAGGGATGAAGCCAGGCGATGAAGCGGTTTCCATTCGAGTTCACCCCGGGCCCGGCTGCCATCCGTCGCGGGTGGCGCGGGCCGCCCGGACGCATCGGGAATCCACTGGATGAGGTCGCGGCTCTTGCCCAGGTGCTCGATGATCGAGTGCGCCAGGTCGATGTCGCGCACCGGATCCTCGGCGGTGAATCCATAGGTTGCGCCCGGTTGCCCGTTGAGCAGGGCCGCAAAAATTCCCGCGCCCAGATCGTCCACATGAAGCCAGCCGCGAGCGCGTGAACCATCACCGTGGATTTTCACCGGGACGTCACGCAACGCGCAGATAATGGCGCTCGGGATGAATTCCTCCGGGGCCTGACAGGGCCCAAAGCTGTCATCGGATTGCACGATCACGGTTTCCTGTTCGAAGGCGCGGCAAGCCTCGAGGACGGCGTTTTCCACCGCGGAAAAATCCGGACGCGACGGGCCAGCCGATACTTGCACAAACCGGCGCACGCCGTGCTGCCGGGCCCGTTCCAGCAATGTCTCCGTGCCCGCAACGTCCGCCGTCGCGGCAAAATGGATCACCGCGAAATACTGGTGCTTGGCCATCAGGGCATCCATCCGCGGGCCATCGGCAAAGTCGGCCTGGAAAAACTCGTAACGATCACCGTAGGTCTCCGCAATGCCCGCCGCATTGGCGAGCTGACCGGTGGTCAACGCATCCACATTGGTGACCATCTCGGGTCCGTAATGCTGAAGCACATGACGCATGAAATTGCTGCCGAAAAATCCGCAGCCGCCAGTCACAAGGAGTCGCATCGGCGATTCGTTACCAGCGTCGTCTGTGCTTGGCTACCGATTTTGCGGAGGTCCGTGGTCGATGACTGGAAAATGAGCTTGTTGCCCGGCCCGTTCCGCCGCTATCTCCAGCGTCCCGTCCGTGCTCCGCTCGACCACGATCAGCACTCCCAAGCCCGCGTGAATCCCCGGAACCAATTTTTCGCCAGGCGATGACGGCGCGTTCGTTCTGGATTTCGGCCGCGATCCTCACGCTCGCTTTCGCGCTGCGCATCACATGGCTCGATCTCAAGCCGGCGCATTTCGACGAAGGCGTGAACGGCGCGTTCGTCGATCAAATGACGCGCCAGGGATACTACCACTACGATCCGACCAATTTTCACGGACCGTTTCATTTCTACGTGCTCTTCGTCTCGCAGACGCTCTTTGGGCGCAATCTGTGGGCCTTGCGCCTGCCTGTCGTGCTCGTGAGTACCGCTTCCGTCGGCCTCGTCCTGTGCTTTCGACGGTTCCTGGACGAACGCGCCTGCCAGATCGCGGCTCTGGCCATGGCTGTTTCTCCGGGAATGATTTTCTTTGGGCGCTCCGCCATTCATGAAGCCTGGCTGCCCTTCTTTTTGTTACTCACCGTGTGGGGGCTCGCGGGACTGTGGAGATTCGGAACCAGCCGCTATCTCTGGGCGGCAGCTCTCGGCGCGACCGGCATGGTCCTCACCAAGGAAACCTACATCATTCATTTCATCGCCCTGCTCCTCGCCGTCCCCTGCCTGCTGGGCTATGAACGGCTTTCGCCGTCCGCCCCGTGGGTCTTCGGCGGCTGGAAATTTTCGCTGCGCGAAGTGGGCGCGGTGGGTGGTGTCTGCGCGGGGCTGATTGTATTTTTTTACACCGGCGGTCTGCTCGACTGGTCCGCTCTCCCCGGTCTCTGGGAAACTTTCGGAACGTGGGTGAGAACCGGCACGGAGCAAAAGTCCGGCCATGAGAAGGCCTGGTACTACTGGGCGCAACTGGCGGGGCAATACGAATGGACGACGCTGGCGGGAGTGGCCGCCGGGCTGGGGCTGCTTTTTCCCCGCACGCCGCGCGTCGCCCGCTATCTGGCAATTTACGGCGTGGGCACACTCATCGGCTACAGCATCGTGCCCTACAAGACGCCGTGGTGTGTGATCTCGCTGATTTGGCCATTCTATTTCGTGTTCGGGCTGGCGATCGTGCGGGCCTCCGAATCCCTCGACAAATGGACCGCCCGCGCGGTGGCCGCTGTCCTTTGCCTTGGTTCGTTCGGGGCCGCCGCCAAGCTGAATTTGCAGGACTACACCAACGACGAGCAGCCCTACGTGTACGTGCAGACGTTCACCGATGTGAATGAGTTGCTCTTTCCCTTGCAAGAGTTGGCCCGGCGGGATGCCCGCAATTTTCAAATCCGGGGTCATATCATCCTGCCCGAGCAATATCCCTGGATCTGGTCGCTCGGCGCATTTCCGCGGATTGATTATCCCATGGTCGATCAATTGCCCGAACCGATCGACGCCGAGTTCCTGCTGATCGATCAGCCGCTCGTCGAGCAAATCGAACCCACGCTACGGTCGGAATACTACAGATTCCCGATGAAGATCCGCGGGAATTCGGAGAACGCGGCGACACTCTATCTTTCTCCCGGCACCTTTCGCGACATCTTCCCGGCTGATACGCCAAAATTCATGCCCGGTAGCGCGGAAGACACGGCGCCGGCGCCGGATGCCCGATGAATTTCGTCGCCGCTCTGCTCTATGCGGTCAGTAGTTCGAGCCTGCTCGCCGTGGCCCTGGCCGGCCTGCGGGGAGGATTGAATCCCGCGTGTGCGGGAGCGGCGTTGTGCGGCGGGCTGTTTGTCGCGGCCTGGGGACTGTGGCCGAGCCGGCGGGAACAAGAGACCACACGCGCGCCAGGACCTTGGGAATGGGCGGCCATCGTCGCTTTCGCGCTGGTCTCGTTGCGCATTTTTCTGTGGCTCGTCTTCACCGACGGCGACGACATCAAAGTGCTCTCGCCGAATAATCTCGGCGATCTCTCGCTGCATCTTACCTACGTGCGCTACCTCGCTTCCGGCGTCCCGTTCTGGCCGGACAATCCGATCTTTTTCGAGGGCAAGCTCACGTATCCCATCGGCGTCGATCTCTTTCACAGCCTGCTCGTGCTGCTCGGCATGGATGTGTTTCGCGGGTTCATCTGGATGGGCCTGGTGGGCAGCGTGCTGATGGCGCGGCGCTCTGGCGCTGGGGCCGCGGCGTTACGATATTTGGCTTCCTGGCCAACGGCGGCCTCGCTGGCGGGATGATTTTTGTCACGTGGCGCCTGGCGGATTTCCAGACAGAGCACGCCTGGAAAAGCATCGCCCTCGCGCTCTTCGCCACGCAGCGCGGGCTGCTCTTCGCCCTGCCCGCCGGGTTGTTATTGCTGAGCAGTTGGCGCTCGCGCTTTTTCCAGGCGAGCGAAGATGGATGGCGGCTGCCGCGCTGGGGAGAAGTGCTGCTCTATGCCTCGCTGCCCCTCTTTCACTTTCACACGTTCCTGTTCCTCTCGCTGCTGCTCGCATCCTGGTTCGCGCTGCACGCGCCCGCCCGCCGCGACTTGATCCAGCTCGTCGGCGCGGCGTTGGTGCCGGCGAGCATCCTGGTGCTGCTTATCACCGGCGGCTTGAAAGGCGGACGCATGCTCGGCTGGAAACCGGGCTGGATGTGGGATGACGAGCCGTTTCTGAAATGGTGCGCACTGCACCTTGGCGAACCGGCACCGCACTACGCCGCACTGGCGTTTTGGCCGCTGAATTTCGGCCTGCTGCCGATCCTCCTCGGTGTCCTCGTGTTTGTGTTGCTCCGCCGGAAACAGGCCCACTGGCCGCGCGCGGTGGTCTTTCCCGCGCTGGGAATTTTTCTCGTCTGCTGCTTCGTCAAGTTTGCCCCGTGGGAGTGGGACAACACCAAGATCATGATCTGGTCGTATCTCGCCGTGCTGCCGTTCCTCTGGAGCGAACTGCTCGCCGGCCAGCGGGAGTGGGTACGCACCATCGCCTGTGTTCTGCTCTTCGGTTCCGGCTTTCTCTCCACGCTCGGCGGGATCGACGTCACGCACCAAGGCCACGTCATTGCCAGCCGGGCGGAACTCGACGGCGTCGCCCACGCCGTGCGGGAAATTCCTGTCACGGAGCGCTTCGCGGGTGCACCCACCTACAATCATCCCCTGCTCCTCTGCGGACGAAAAATGGCGCTGGGTTATCTCGGCCACGTCGCCAGCCACGGCATGGACTGGGAGGCGCCGTCCACAAAATTGGCGGCCCTCATGAATGGTGATCCTGACTGGCAGAAACTGGCGGACGCGCTGCGCATCCGCTATCTCTTCTGGGGCCACAATGAGGAAGAGACCTACGAGAATTCTCTCCAGCCGTGGAAGCAATCCACCCGGCTGGTGGCTTCCGGCGATTGGGGCGCGATCTACGATCTCCGTTTCGCACCCGCTTCTGCCGCGGGGCCGCCCGCGGAATGATTCGCGGTAGTCTCGCTCAAGACTACCACACCTTCCGCCACCACCTGCCCCGCGACCTGCGCGGTGACCTCAAACTGCCAGAGGCCGCCCACCGCCGCCACCTTGCGCGCGGCGAGCACGATGCTGTCACCCGGCCGCGCGGCCCGGGGAAATTTCATCCCCTTGATCGCCGACAGCCGGAAAGCCTTGCCCGGCTGGCCGGCGGCGAGGCCTGCGGTCTGCGCCAGGGCCTCGGCGAGAATCACACCGGGCACCAACGGGTCGCCCGGAAAATGCCCGCGAAAGAATGGCTCCTCGGGCAAAAACGTCTTGTGGCACCGCGCGGATTCACCGGCGTGCAACTCGACCACTTCATCGACAAAGATAAACGGAGCGCGATGCGGCAGCCCCAGCGCCACGGGATCGCCGGCCATCACTGCGGCGGTTCCGCCGGCACGAAATAGGCAAAGCGCCAGCTCCCACCGATCTGCCGGAGGCCCGCGCGGTAACCCCCATATTTCGGATCATTGGCTACTTCGGGCGGCGCGACCATGTAGTCTTCATGGGGCACGAATTTCTTTTTGAGAATCGAGGAAAGCTCTCCCCAGAGTTGGTGCTGTTCCCAATAGTCGAACGGCGATTCACCCTGCGGCGGATTATCCCAGCGATAGCCAAAATCGGCCATCATCATCGTCGAGAGCATGACCTTGTCCCGCTTGTTGGCGGCGATCCGGAGGCGCCCCAGGAACGCCTGGAACGACGGATCCTTGTTGGAGTCCTTTTCCGCCTTCTTCTCCGCGGCGTCCGACTTCTTGTAAGGCGACTCGCAACCAGCCAGCGTGAAGGCGAGCAGCGCGCAAAGGATGAGGCGAAATAACATGGGCTTGGAAATAGAGACGGAGCGCAGGCAAGGCCAGCGGATTTTTCCGCGCCGCCAGTGAGCAGGGCGCCGTGGTAGACAGCCTTCTGACCTCTGAACTCTGGCCTCTGACTTCTCCCCCTGCCTACACGAGGCGCGCGTTCATGGTGATCGTTGCATTGAGGAGCTTCGACACCGGACACCCCGCCTTGGCCTTCGCCGCAGCTTCCTGAAAGGCCGCATCGCTTGCGCCGGGAATCGTGACCTGGACCTCGAGATGGCTCGCCGTGATGGCGAAACCGCCGTCCTTCTGTTCCAGCGTAATAGTGGCTTCGGTTTCGATCTTCTCCGGGGTCATCCCCGCCTGGCCGAGGATCATCGAGAGCGCCATCGAGAAACAGCTCGCGTGCGCCGCGCCGATAAGTTCCTCGGGGTTCGTGCCGGGTTCACCCTCAAAGCGCGTGCGGAACGAATAGGGTTTCGCGACGAGCGCGCCGGAACCCGTGGAAATGGTGCCCTGGCCCTCTTTGAGACTGCCTTTCCAAATGGCGGAAGCTTTTTGTTTCATAGGCCGCCATCCTACGCCATCCGGCGCCGGGATGGGAACTTTTCCATCATCGCCCGGGTGGAGCACCTTGGTCTCCGCACCCAATCGCCCGACGCGAACCCACGGACACGCTTGACGGTACGGGAGGAAACTCGCTTTCTTGAAGGCCCATCAGGCGCCACTGCCGCACGTTTACCATGCCCATCCCACAAACAGAAATCGTCGTTTCCAAGGATGGCGCTGAAATGCTTCGCAAGACCGTGGCCGCCGGCGAATACGTGATCGGCCGGGAGGAGGGCGTCGATGTGCTGGTCGATCTGCCCCAAATTTCGCGCAAACACCTGCGGCTGACCATCAGCGAGGACGGGATTTTCGTGGAAGACCTCGGCAGCACCGAAGGCACCTTCATCGGCGGAAAGAAGATCAAGGACAGCACCCGCATCTGGCCCTCGCAACAGGTCCGGATCGGAGACGCCATCGTGGAAGTCCATCAGGCTCGGGCCGAGGGAGCGGCGCCCGCCGGTGCCGAGGGTGAGAGCCAGGCCATTCCCACGGAGGTGGCGGCCGAGCGCAAATACGAAATCGACAAGGTCCTCGGGCAGGAAGGCAAGGGCACGATCCTGGATACGCACGACACCGCGATCCGCCGCGACGTGGCCCTGAAGGTAATGCTGCAAAGCGGTTCGGAAGAAGAGGTCGCCCGCTTTGTCGAGGAAGCGCAGATCACCGGCCAGCTCGAACATCCGGGCATCCCACCCGTCTACGAACTCGGGACCGATGAAAAGGGTCAGGCCTACTACACGACGAAGATCGTGCGCGGCCTGACGCTCGCCAAGGTGCTCGAGCTACTCCGCGATGGACAGGCCGAGGCCATCTACAAGTATTCGCTCAAGAACCTGCTCGTCATTTTGCAAAAGGTCTGCGACGCGGTCAGTTTTGCGCATTCCAAGGGGGTGATTCACCGGGACCTGAAACCGGAGAGTATCAATATCGGCGACCACGGCGAGGTGCTGGTCGTGGATTGGGGCCTGGCCACAACGATGGACGCGCAGCGCGCGGCGGCCGCCAAGCTTCCGGCCGGGACGATCATCGGCACCCCGCAGTACATGGCGCCCGAGCAGGCCCGCGGCGAAATCGGTTCGCTCGATACGCGCACCGATATCTATGCGCTTGGCACAATTCTGTACTACATCCTCGCGCTGCGTCCGCCGGTGAATGAAGACGAAGACGCGACCGTGGTGAAATTTGTCGCCGAGGGTCGCACCGATCGTCTCGATGTCGGGCAGCGCTATCCGCACCTGCCGCGCGAGCGCATCCCGGACCCACTGGCCGCCGTGGTGGGCAAGGCAATGGCGCTTCAGCCGACGGGCCGCTACCAGCGCGTCGAGGACCTGCAAGCCGATCTCGCCTCGTACCAGAACGCCACGATCACCGAGGCGGAAAAAGTCGGGCCCGTCCGGCAATTCTATTTCGTCGTGCGGCGCTACAAGACGGTTTCCGTCGCCGCGGCCATCGTCATCGGGGCGAGCCTGTTCTTCGGCGTGCTCTTTATTCTTCTCGGGCAGCGCGCCCGGCACGCCTCCGCGCGTGACGCCGCGGTCGTCGCGAACTTGCGCAGCAAGGCACCCGCCTTCCTCAAGCTGGCGGAACGCGAGAACGATGAGCAGCGTTTTGAAAACGCGCTCAGCAGCATCGACGCGACGCTCGCGCTCGATCCTGCCGCGCCGCGCGCCTATTGGGAGCGGGCGTGGGCACTGCTCGGCCTGGAGAAGTGGGCTGATGCGTCCAATGCCTTGAAAGCCGCCCAGCAGCGCGATCCCGCCGGCGGCGCGAACCTCACGCGTGTGCTCCCCGCCATCGACAAGATGCGCACGATGGCCGCCGATCCCCAGCGCTGGAAAAACGACGCCGCGCACGAAATCTTCCACTATTTGCAATCCGCCGGCGGCTCCGGTCCCGCGTTTTCCATCGCGACCAAGCTGAAGCTCAACGCCGAAGTGCGCCGCAAGCTCGTGGACCAGAAGCTCGTCACTTCGCTGGGCCGGGACCGCTACACTTCCGCCGTGGACAATGAGGGCATGGTCACCCTCAGCGTCGCCGGCCAGCCTTTGCGCTCACTGGACGCGGTGCGCGGACTGCCCATCGACAGCCTCGATGCCAGCAACACCCCGATCACGGAGATCGAAGCCCTGCGCGGCCTGCGCCTGCAGACGCTTATTCTCTCAAACACCAAGGTCGCCAGCCTCTCCCCGATGGCCGGCGTGCCTTTCCGCAAGCTGCTCCTCGACAACACGCTGGTGCGCGACCTGGGCGCGCTCAAGAATGCCCCCATCGAGGTCCTGGACCTGGATTCCACCAAGGTCTACGACCTCGCCATCCTGAAAGGGATGCCCCTGCGCTCGCTCAATATCCGGAACACCGTGATCGCCAATCTCGCCGTCCTCGCCGGGCTGCCTTTGGAAAGCATCAACCTCGCGGGCACACCCGTCGCCGATCTCTCGCCCTTGAAGGGTGCGCCCTTGAAGGAGCTCGACATCCGTAATTGCAAGAAGCTCACCAATTTCGCCCCGATCCTCGCGCTCTCCCGCCTCGAGCGCCTGAGCTGCGACGTGCTGCCCAAGGAACTTGCTGCACTACGCCAAAGCGCGGCATTGCAAACGATCGAAGCTGACGCCTACCCCGGCGAAGGTTCTCAAGGAGCGCGTCCCGCCGCTACCTTCTGGGCCGAATACGACCGCAAGGGCGCCGGCCGGTAGTCGCTTCGGCGATTCTCCCGCTTCAAAACCCTTCCGTGAAGCGGGCCAGTTCGTGGATGCCGAGTTGCTTCTCAATGGCCGCGACTCGCTCGACCATTCCGGGAAAGCTGTCGCCCCCGAAAATTTCCCGCTCACGCTTCGCGAAATCCTCGCGCAACGCAGAGTATTCCTGTGCACTCACCAAGGTGCGGAATTGTGGAAAGAGCACGGTGTCCTCGCGCGCTTCATGGGCGTGATACATGCGGACGAAGCGGCGCAGGCTGTCCACGAGGCGCCGCCGGTCGTCGGCGTTCTGCAGCGTCTGCACGGTGGCGAGGTGCAGCGTGATGTCGGTGAGATTGCGGCCGCCGAGGTGCTGTTCGAGCAGGACCTGCACGAGATCCGGCATCAGATTGGCATTGATGAAGCGCGGGAATAGGAAGTCCTGCTCCAGTTTCTCGTGATAATCCTCGATGTATTCGCGGACGACCTTGGCGGCGCTCCGTACCGCATCCGGTGGCAGGTCGGCGCCGTCGGTCAACCGACGGATCGCTTCTTCATAAATGATCAATATCCGGTTGAGCACACCGTGCTCCTGCATCAAATCTTCGTTCGGAGTGACGCGCTCGTGCACAACCGCGTTCTTTCGTTCGGCGCCGAGCGCGGTTGCGCCAAGGACCATACCGGCAGCGGTCGACAGAAGACCTTCCCGGACAAAGCGACGCCGCGTCTGATCAGAAAGATGGGTTTGGGGCGTCATCGCCCATAAAATCGCGTTTGTTAAACGGAATGGTCGTATGGGAGGCAACGCCTAGTCCGTCCTCAGAGGCTGCATTGAACGTCGGACGCAGAGAAAGGGATACCGCGGATTTCTCTCGTCTGCATCGGATTCGGTTGCCATCCACTGGAAGGTCACGTTTTTCGTGTCGGAGTCATTGCTTGCTCGATGAGCAGGGTCGCGAGGCGCTGGGTGGCGTCGTCGAGGGCGGCGTTGGCGCGCTTGAGGCGGTGCGGCTCGCCGGCGGCGAGGGCGGCTTCGACCTCGGCCACGGCCGTCGCCACCTGGGTGTGTTCGTCGGCGGTGAGTTGCGCGCCGACTTTCGCGAGCGCGGCGCGGACGGCCGGAAGCAGTTCGTCGGATTTGAGTTTGGCCTCGGTGAAGATGCGGTCGCTCATGTCCTCGAAGGCGTGCTCCAGCGATTCCTCGAGCATCTTTTCCACCGCCTCGTCGGAGACATCGATGGCGCTGCTGACCTGCAGGATTTTCTCCGCGCCGGTTTTGGTGTCGCGGGCGAGCACGTGGAGGATGCCATTGGCATCAATCTCGAATTGCACGCCGACGCGGGCCTGGCCTTTCGGGGCGCGCTCGAAACCAAGGGTGAAATCCCCGAGCGGCCAATTGTCCCGCGCGAGCTCGCGCTCACCTTGCAGGACTTTGATCAGCATCGCTTGCTGGCCCGACACGGCATTGGTGAACATTTCGCCGGCCTTGATCGGGATCGTCGAATTGCGCGGGATGATGACATTCATCAGGCCGCCAATGGTCTCAATGCCGAGCGAGAGCGGCGTGACATCGAGCAGGACGACGTTTTGCACCGCACCGCTGAGGATGCCGGCCTGGATGGTCGCGCCGAGGGCGACGGCCTCATCGGGATTTTGCGTGGTGTTCGGCTCGCGCCCGAAGATTTCCGCAACAAGGCGGCGGACGAGCGGCATGCGCGTCTGTCCGCCCACGAGGATGACATCGTCGAGATCGGCGGGCGTGAGCTGCGCGTCGGCGAGCGCGCGGCGGCAATGCCAGCGTGTTTTTTCGACGATGGGCTGCGCGATGGTCTCGAGTTCGGCACGGGTGAGCGCAAGCGAAAGACTGCGCGTCCCCTCGATGAAGGGCAGGTCAACGGTGACACTGTCTTCGGCCGAGAGACGGTGCTTGGCCGCAATGGCGACTTCGCGCAAGCGCGCCAAAGTAGGCGGCTCTTCCCAGAGCCGCGCGGGCGCGGGCGGCGGGCCGGCAGAACCTTCCGCGCGGCTCTGGGAAGAGCCGCCTACTTTGGTCGCCAGCCACGCGATGAGGGCGCTGTCGATGTCGTCGCCGCCGAGGTGCGTGTTGCCATTGGTGGCCAGCACCTGGAAGACGCCCTGGTTGAGTTCGAGGATCGAAATATCGAAGGTGCCGCCGCCAAGGTCGAAGACGGCGATCTTCGCGCGATCGCCGAGTTTATCGAGGCCGTAGGCGAGGGCGGCGGCGGTGGGCTCGTTGACGATGCGCTCCACGGTGAAGCCGGCGAGTTCTCCGGCGGTCTTGGTGGCGTTGCGCTGGGCGTCATTGAAATAGGCGGGGACGGTGATGACCGCCCGGGTGATCCCAACGCCGAGGGCGCGCTCGGCATCGGCACGCAGTTTTCCGAGGATGAGCGCGGAGATTTCCTCGGGAGAAAGCTCACGGTCCCGGATCGGAATTTTCAGGGGCGCGCCTTTCTCGCCGGCCAGCGCGTAGCTGACGTCGCCCGCTTCCTCTCCCGCGCGCCGGCCCATGAAGCGTTTCACGGAATAGACGGTATGCGCGGGATCGAGGGCGCGCATGCGGCTGGCCGGACGGCCAATCAGGGGCGGACCGTTTTCCGGAAAGTGAACAACCGACGGCGTGAGGCGCTCACCATCGGCATCCGCGAGCAGGATGGGAAATCCGGAGTCCATCGCGCCGATCAATGAATTGGTGGTGCCGAGGTCGATGCCGACGATCATGCGGGCAAGATGCGGAAGCGCGGGCGCGTTGGCCAGCGCGGGCAGTTACTTACTGAAGGAAGATTCACCCAGATGCTCCTGAAGGCAGAGGGAGCCAGCGAATCACGCTAATCACACGAATGATGGTCTGATTCGTGTCATTCGTGTGATTCGCGGGCAAATTCACTGCGGGTCGAGCTTGAAGAGGTCTTCCCGGAGTTGCGCCTGCCATTTGGCGAGGAAGGCGAACTGTTGTTGCAGCGCAGCCAGGCGGGCGTGGACTTGGGCGTCGCGCTGTTCCCACGTGGCATCGAGGGCGCGGAGTTCCGCGAGGGCGGCGGCTTCGGCGGACTCAACCACAGCGAGGGCGGAGTCGAGGGCGCTGTGGTGCGCGGCTCTTTCACCCGCTAGCAAGGCCCGGGAGAGCGGGGTCTGGGCACCAGCTTCCTTTTTTGCCAGCGCGGCTCCGGCCTGCCGAAGCGTGGCGATCCGTCCAAAAAGATCGGCGACCGCCGACGGAATGGGTGCGGACAAGGACGGGGCGCCGGGCCATTCGAGTTCGAGCAAATGCCGTAGCCGCGTGGCCGGTTCACGCAACACGGCATACGCAGCATTGAGCGCGGCGGCGCTTTCATCACTGCCACCCGCGACGTCGGGATGCTGCCGCGCGCTCGCTCGGTGGAAGGCATCCTTGAGCACATCAGCGTCGAGCCACGGACGGCGTGGCTGGGCGAGAGCGGCGAAATGGTCGGGCATGCGTCATCCAATGCGCGCAGGCCTGACCGCCGCGGGCAAGGGATTTTAAGTCCCTTGTGCTTACGCGGCGTTGCGGTCCACCTGGACCCGCGGCGGAAACCGGAGCGTCGGGGTGCCATCGAGTCGCTTCGAGAGATCGATCGGATCGCCGAGATTCACCTCCGCGGGATCGACTTGGTAGGACCAAACATTGAAGTACGAGAGGCTGGCTCCGCCGTAGATCGTCGAGAAGGCGCCGTCCACGGCATCGAGACCACAGGCGATCTTGATGCGGCCAATGCGGGGAACATTGAAGCGCGCGTCGTAGGTATGCCAGCGGTTCCCAACGTAGACCTGCATGTAGGCGTGGAAATCCATGGCCGAGCCGGGGTCTTGAAACGCCACATCCGGCACATGCCCGGTCACGTAGCGCGTGGGGATATTGAAACAGCGGCTGAGCGCGACGGCGGCGTGGGCGAAGTCGCGGCAAACGCCGTAGCCTTGCGCGATGATTTCACTCGCCGCGGTGTAGGGGCTGCCGGAGCCCCACCGGTATTCGATATTGCGATGCACCCAGTCGCAAATCGCCTGCACGCGTTGCAGACCGTGGGGAACGTGGCCGAATTTCTCGAAGGCGAAATTCATGAGGCGATCGGAGTCGCAGTAGCGGCTGGGAAGGGTGTAGCGCAGAAGGTCGGTCGGCAGCTCGGACACGGGCACCGGTTCGTCGATCGCACCGTAGTCTTCCCGCACGGATGGAACGGAAACGAAGGCATCATGCCGCACGGTGCTGCGCCCCACGGGCAGATTGAAGCGGTGCACGATGTTCCCATGGACATCCTCGTGCTCCTCCACCGAGGCATCGGGATGAAAGCTCAGCTGTTCCTTTTCGATGCGTTGCCACGGATCGAGCCGGGGCTGGATGAGAAGGATGATGGGCGTGGGCGCGGAGGCCTCGTAGGCGAACTCCAGGCCGACACGGATCGTCAGGTCGAGCGGAACGTTGGGCATTTTAATGATTTTCATTAGGCGATTTGAGCTGCGCGAAAAAGTCCTCGAAGAGGCTCGCGTAGATCAAATCGCGCTCGGGATGAAACTGGACGCCCAGACCCCACGGATAATCCCGCAGGCGCACCTGCTCGATAATACCGTCGCCCGCATGCCACGCCTCGACCTCGAGCGGGGCAGCCACGCGATCGAGCGCCTGGTGGTGGGAGCTGTTCACCATGGGAAAACAATGCCGTGCACCTGTCGCAAAGCGCAGGGGCTGCACATTTTGCAACTTCATCTCCGGCAGGTTGTGGCCGGGAATATCGAAATGCAGCGTCCCGCCAAGCGCGACGTTCAGCACCTGCACTCCCTTGCAGATGGCAAAGATCGGAATGCCCCGCTCAAACGCTGAGCGCGCGGCCGCAAATTCCCACGCATCGCGCTCGGGCTCAGGGTCTTGAATGAGCGTCAGGTCGCGGGGTGGCTCGGGGTGAAACGGCGCGGAGATATCCGGCCCGCCCGTCAGCAGGAGACCATCGAGAGTCGCAGGGTCGAGCGGCGCCAGACGGGCGTTGCTCACGGTCATCTCCGGATGCGGAGCGAAAAACCGGGCAAAGTTGTCAGTGTCGCTATCCCTGATCCATGAACCCAAGTGCGGCATCGGGCCTATTTCATCCCGCCCAGCATGCGCCGCAAGTGGATTCACGGATTTCCACGGGTGAAAGCTTGCCAAATTCTCCACGGGCCGCTAGCAACGGCGCGTATGAAAAAAATCGAAGCCATCATCAAGCCCTTCAAGATGGAAGACGTGAAGGAAGCGCTGGCCGAAATCGGGATCGAAGGCATGACGGTCAGCGAAGTGAAAGGCTTCGGCCGGCAAAAGGGGCATACCGAGATTTATCGGGGCAGCGAATATACGGTGGATTTCCTGCCGAAAGTAAAATTTGAGATCGTCCTCGCCGATGATCGCGTGAGCCGAGCCATAGAAGCCATTACCGGCGCCGCGAAAACCGGGAAGATCGGCGACGGCAAGGTGTTCATCCTCCCCATCGAAGACGCCATCCGCATTCGCACCGAAGAACGCGGCGACGCGGCCATTTAACCTCCACCCCTTTCACCGGCGGCGCTCCGTTCGCGATTTTCGAGCGGCGGCTGCCTTCTCTCTGCCGCCATGTCTGACTGGATCGCCGCCATTATTCTCGGAATCATCGAAGGGATCACGGAGTTCATCCCCGTTTCTTCCACCGGGCATCTCCTCCTCGCCGAGCAGTTCCTAAAGCTGGATGGCAAGGCGCTGAGCGAGACGTTTTTCGGCACGGAGATTTTCAATGCCGTCATCCAGTGCGGCGCCATGCTCGCCGCGCTGCCGCTATTCTCGGATCGACTCGCGACCCTGAAGCGCTGGCGGGAACCGGAGGTCCGCGACTATTTCCTCAAGATGGCGGTCGCTTTTGGCATCACCGTCGCCGGCGCCTTGGTCATGAAAAAGGCCGGCCTGCAATTGCCCCATACCGTGACGCCGATTGCCACGGCCCTGCTCATCGGCGGCTTGCTCTTCGTCGGGGTGGAATGGTGGCTGGGCGGGCGGCCTCACACCAGCGAGGTCTCCTGGGCGCTGGCGGTGGCTTTCGGCGTCGGGCAGCTCATCGCCGTGGCATTTCCCGGCTCCTCGCGTTCCGGTTCCACCATTTTGCTTGCCCTGATGCTCGGCATGACCCGCGGGGCGGCGACGGAATTTTCCTTCCTGCTCGGCGTGCCCACACTGTGCGCCGCCGGGGCGAAGACGATGCTCGACGCCCTCAAGCATCACGAAACGATCCTGTGGGGACCGCTCGTCGTGTCCACCGTCGTCGCCGCAGTGTGTTCCGTCCTGGCCGTCCGTTGGCTGTTGCGCTACGTCCAGAGCCACACTTTTACCGGCTTCGGAATCTATCGCATTGCCTTTGCCGTCCTGCTTTTCGGTGTGGTTTTCGGGTTGAATTCGCATTGATCGCCTGTCGATCAGGGGTTGCCAGCGGCAACTACCTGCCGTTAGCTTTTCCGTTCCATGCGATTGTTCTTCCTTAGCGCCACCGTCGTGCTCGCCTGCGCGGGCCTGCTGTGCGCCGAGGAAACGGCTTCGCTCCGCACCGCCGACGGCTTCCAGTACCCAGTTGGGGCCAATGGCAGCGGGGAAGGCTACTATATCGCCCGCGGCTACCGGCCCAATGGGCATCTCGGGGAGGACTGGAACGGAGTCCGCGGCGGCGACACCGACCTCGGCGACCCGGTTTATGCCACGGCCAACGGCATCGTGGTCTTTGCCAAAAACTATCACGTCGGCTGGGGCAACGTCGTCATCATCCGCCACGCCTATTACGAGGGTTCTACTCTGAAATACGTCGATTCGCTGTATGGCCACCTGCTCGATTTCAAGGTCGATGAAGGCCAGCAAATCCGGCGCGGCCAGCTCATCGGCCACATCGGCAACAACGGCGGGATGTACGACGCCCATCTCCATTTCGAGATGCGGAAGAACCTGACCATTGGAATGTTCCGCAGCAGCTTTTCCCGCGACTTCAGCAACTACTGGTCGCCCCACGACTTTGTCGCGGCGCATCGCACCTGTCCGGAGGGAAATCGGACGGCCAGCGTCCCGGTCAATACGTTCCCCTCAGCGGCCCCCCCGTTGCTCGCTGGGCCGCACGTGAATACGCCGGTTTCCGGACCGCCACCCGCCGGCCAACCCTCGCGCCTGACCCTGACTGCGCCTCCCCCCACCCCTGTACCCAAGGTCCCAACGAAGATTGCCACCGCCACACCCAGTCCGACGCCCAAAAAAATTGCGGTCGCCGAACCGCCGGTCGTGACCAAGTCGACTCCCACTCCCACAGCCACCACCCCCACAAAGGCGGCCAGCACCATTGCGTCGACCTCGACGCCGACACCGGCAAAGAACTTCAGGACCACGGGCCAGTCTGCGACGTCAACCACCGGCACCGCAAAGTCAGCCTCCACACCTGCGCCAACCACCGCGACCAAGACCGCCAAGACCCAGACGACAGCGGCAGCCAAGACTACTCCATCCCCGACACCGGCGAAGATCGCCAAGGCCGCCCCCACACCCGGCAAGAACTCGGCGAAGGCCACGGCGAAAGTGACTGCAACTCCGGCACCGGCCGCATCTTCTGCCAAGCCGAAGACGATCGCCGCCGCTACTCCAAAACCGGCGCCCAAGGCTCCGGCGGCTGTCGCCGCTGCTCCCGCGACCATCGCGGAAAATAAGGTCCCCAAGGCCGTTCCGGCGGCGACGCCTCAACCCGAACCGGAAGCCAGCAAGAAGGATCCGCGCGCCTTGGAAGCAGCGCTCACCTCTTCCTCGATCGTCCGGGACACCACGCCCATTCGCCGTAGTGGTTTCAAGGTAGATCGCTTCGAGGACATGCGCGGGAAGGGTTATTGAAGTAAAGCGCGTCGGAATTCGCGCGAAAGCGTTTTGTAGTGCGGCGGTGCTCCGCCGCTTTTGCCGGAATGTGAGATGGTTCGACCCGTCGTCGCAAATTGCTGACCGCTCCGAAAGCGCCAGAGCACTGGCGCACTACAAAACGCAAGCGGTTCAAGCCTGCCTTCTGACCTCTGATGTCCGGCCCTGCGGGCCGCTTTGAGCGCTACCGGCCGAGCTTGAACTCGAAGCTATCCACCAGCGCCAGCCAGCTTGCCTCGATGATATTGTCGGACACGCCGACCGTCCCCCATCTCGTGTGGCCATCGTTGGAATCGATGAGCACGCGCGTGCGCGCCGCCGTGCCCTGCTGACCGTTGATGATGCGCACTTTGTAGTCGTCCAGTTCGATCGCATCGATCGCGGGAAAGAACGGCCGCAGCGCCTTGCGGAGCGCCGCGTCCAAGGCGTTCACCGGACCATCACCCTCAGCCACTGTGTATTCCGGCTTGCCGTTCACTTTCAACTTCACGGTCGCTTCGCACTTGTTCCACTGTCCTTCGCCGGACCGACGGAACGAGCAGTGATATTCCTGCAACTCGAAGAGCGGTTTCGCGAGCCCGAGTTGGCGGCGCACCAGCACCTCGAATGACCCATCCGCCGCCTCGAATTCGTAGCCTTCGCTTTCGAGCCTCTTCACCTCGGCAAGGATCTTTGCCACCTCCGGTGCGCCCTTGGCAAACTTGTGTCCGATCTTCTCCGTCTTCACGATTACATTGGCCTGCCCGGACATGTCGGAGATGGTGATGTTCCGCTCGTTGCCGACCAGCACCGGGTCGATGTGCTCGTAGCTGCTGGCCAGCTTCTGCACGGCATGCACATGCTGCCCTCCCTTGTGCGTGAATGCCGCGCTGCCGACGTACGGCGCGCGGATATTGTGCGGGACGTTGGCCAGTTCATCGACGAAAAGCGACAGCTCACGCAGCCGGGTCAAATCCTCAACCACTGGTGTCCCGAGCTTGAGCTGCAAATTGGCCGCGACCGTCACGAGGTCGCAGTTGCCCACGCGCTCGCCGTAACCGTTGATCGTCCCTTGCACTTGCACGGCGCCTTCCTGCACCGCGGCCAACGCATTCGCGACCCCGAGGCCGCAATCGTTATGCGTATGGATGCCCACGCCAGGCCCCACCGCCGCGATCGCCGCGCGGGTCGCCTCGGCGACGAACTGCGGTAGCGATCCTCCATTCGTATCGCATAAGACCACGAGGTCCGCGCCCGCATCGTGCGCCGCGCGCAACGTCGCCAGCGAATAGGCGGGATCATCCTTGTAGCTGTCGAAATAATGTTCGGCATCGTAGAGCACTTCGCGGCCATGCTTCTTCAAATAGGCAACCGTCTCGGCTATCATCGCCAGATTCTCTTCGCGAGATACGCCCAGCACTTCCGTCACCTGCAAGGGCCAGGTCTTGCCCACGATGGTCACCGCGGGCGTTTCGGCATCGAGGAGGATGCGCACCTGGGGATCGTCCTCCACCTTGGTCTTGCCACGGCGGGTCGCGCCAAAGGCCGTCACTTTCGCATGCCGCCACGTGCGCTTTTTGACTTCGCGAAAGAACTCGGCGTCCTTCGGATTCGAGCCAGGGAAGCCGCCCTCGATGTAGTGGACGCCAAAGGCGTCGAGCTTTTCCGCCACCCGAATCTTATCGAGAACTGAGAACGAGATCCCCGTCCCTTGCGTGCCGTCGCGCAGGGTGGTGTCGTAGAGGGTGACTCGGGGCGTTTTCATGTTGAAAGGGGCGGAATGCTTAACCCGGAGTCGCGGCCGCCGCAAGACCCATGCGCCCGCGGGACCATCCCGCCCCAAGGAGTCAATTCGGCTTGCGAATAGTCATCCCGCCCAGGCTCTCACGGAGTTTCTTCTCCGTTTCCTCCGAGGTCCCCTGGCCCAGGTCGATCGTCTTGAGCATCTTGAACTTCCCGAATGACTTGAGCGCCGCATCCGTCACCGGCGGCTCATCGATCCTGATTTGGTTGAGACGCTGGAGTTTGGAAAGGGCCGCGATCCCCGGGTCGGTGAGCTTCGCCTCCGGGATGGTCAAGTACATGAGGTTGTCGGCCTTGGCGATCTCCGCGACGACTTCATCATTCACGCCCGCACCGCTGATATTGAGATTGCGCAGATTGCGCATGCGCCCGAGTCCAGAATAAGCAGCGGCACTGGCGCTGAGGGGGGCGGAGGTGAAGGAAAGCGCATCGAGCCGCGGGAAAGCGGAAGTAAGAGCCTTGAGCGCGGCCTCGGTAATGGCGGTCTCGCCCTGGAGATGCAGCGACTCCATGGATGGACGAACCGGCCACTTGGTGAAAACCGTCCCGGTGATCCCGGTGTTGTTGAGATTGAGCGTCTTGAGCCGGGCGAGCGCAACGAGAGGCGCGACCTGGTCATCCTTTAAGGAATTTCCCGAGAGCGTCAGCGACTCGAGGCCACCAAACCGCGCGACCGCCTCCAACACTGACGTGGAAACGCTCACATTGCTCAGCCCCAGGCGGCGCAAACGCGGAGAAACAAGATTGCCAATCCCGATCGAAGTAAGTCTGTCCAGACCGTTGAGATCGAGTTCCTCGAGTGCGACCAGCTTGCCAATGGGAACGAGGCCCTCGTCGGTGAGGGGCAGGTTGTTGAGTTCGAGATGCTTCAGCTTATGGCATTGGCCGATGACTTTCATGTTGGCGTCACTCGATCCGAGGTTGCGCAGATAGAGGGTGTGCAACTCCGGCAGCGTGACGAGTACGGCGTAATTCTCGGCGGACATTTTGCACTGCTCCAGGGTCAGAGTCTGGATGTTGCGCAGGGCGCGAAGTTTCTCGACCACCTGAGGAGTGACGGCTGGTCCGTGCAATCCGAGGTCGGTGACATCCGGTAGGTGATCGAGGATGGTGAGATCGGCGGTGGTCACCGGGGAAGAATCGGCACGCTCGCGACGGAGATCGACGTGGGCCACGGTGAACCGATCCCGGTCGGGGAGTTGATCGACCTTCTTGATTTCCCCGGACATGGTACCGCGTTCGTTGCGAACCCATACGCCCGCGCCCATGGCGAGGAGCTTCTCGACAAGATCGCGTGGGGCCAGTTTGGCAGGTTTGGCCGGTCCGGTGGTCGCGCCGACCGCCACGCGCGCGGCAGGGGCCATTGGCGCCACGGCGGGCTTGAGCCAGGCGGCGGCGATCTGCTCGCGCTTCGCCTTGATTTCGGCCGCTTCCTCACTGCGCTGGCGCTGGGTGAGCGCAGCTTCGTTTTTCGCGAGAAGCGCGTCGTATTTGGCGTGGAGTGCCTTGGCGCGGTCGAAGCGCTCCTTATCCAGGTAGGCAAACTGCGCGCGGAACCCTTCACGAAGCTTTTTCACCGCCGGGAGCAGACCATCTTCATCGCTCTCCGGCACAACCCCTTCCTTCTGCCGCTCTTCCTGGAAAGGCTTGGCGTCGTTCGCACGGCTGGGTGGGAATGCCGCCGCCCGGCTGTCGAGTGTCGCCAGATATTGTTTCTTGAGATCGGCGGTGGCCTTTTCAAAGGGACCAGCGACATCCCGCTGATAAGTGGCTTGCCATTGGGTATCCGTGGTGGCGAGCCACTTGGTGGTGTCCAGGACAGGTGCGGGTGTGGCGGCGGCCGGTTTCGGAGGTTCCGGTTCGGGCGCGGGCACGGGCATGGGAACTGGCGCAGCGGGCGTCGCCTCGGCGATGACCGGTTTTACCTCCTTCAACGCGCGCATTTCGGCGAGTTCAAACCACACGTTATCGCCTTCGATCCCCATGTTTCCCGGATCCTTGCTGGCGTCATCTTTCGCCTCAAAGGCGAGTTTTCCATTCACCAGCGCCGTGAACTTCTCGCCCTCGGCATACAACTCGAGACTCACCCGGTCGCCGAGCAGTGGCAGCTTATTGAATTCAAATTTACCCAGTTCGCGCTGCTTGCCGTTGGCTTCATGGAACAGTTGTACCGAGCGATGACGGGCGTCGAGTGCCAGGCGATAGCGGCTCTCCGCCGTGCTGCGCAGCACCACGCTGGCGCCGCCATCATCTTCCCGGACGACGATTCGCGCCCGGATGGCGGCGTCGGCGTTGGGTTGGGGCTTTTCCATGCGCTGGCTCAAGCGCAGCAAACCGCCATTGAATTCGCGCCGCTCTTCCTTCGGCACGCGCCACTCGGAATCCGCGAACAGCCATGTCCAGCCGTCCGCGGCGGCGGCCAGCGGCGAGGAATCGAGAGGGATCGCGGACCCGATCGCGACCCGTTGCAATTCTGGCGGCGGCCGCAGCAACCCCGCAATCTGCGGCCAATATTTCCATCCGGAATAGCCGCCTCCCCCAACCAGCGCGGCGACACCCAGTGCGCCCATCCAGCGTCCCCAAGGAAGCTGCTTTGTCTTGCGCGCCGGTTTCGGGTTGGGATCCTCCTTGGGCAGCGGAATGGCCCGCATCTCGAACCTGCGGGATTTTTTACTGCTGGATAGAAATGCTCCCTCCGGAATGCCCCCGAGCTTGTGAGGAGGCGCGGACTGGGAAGAGGTATCCGGCATGGTGAAAATAACTAGCGCATGCTGCCCTTAGTGGCGAGTGCAGATTCCAAGCGTGGCGGCTGGTATCGAAGGCTGCCAGTTGTCGAAATGTGGTGTTTAACCCGCGACGGATCGCGGGGCATTTCCGTCCACGGCCATTTAGCTTCGACCGAGCAGCAACCGGAGAAATTGTCCGTCGGAAATTCGGCCGAAATTACCCTGCCGGACGACGACGAGTTGCATCGAGGGAATGACGAAGAGCCGCTGATACCCCGAGCCGATCGACGCCACGAGGTCCGTCGGTGCATCGCGGCAGAGGCAGGCGTAACGCCAATTCTGCCGATACCATTTGGGCTCGAGCATGTCCTCGACATCGAGTTCGTGCCCCGAAGGCGAAGCCGCCATGGCATTGTTCCAAAAGCCCATGCCGAAAGCGCAGTTCGCGCTCGAGCCGCGAAAGCACTGCGAAAGCAGCGACGGGGAAATGATGGGACTGCCACCGTTCAGGATTAATTGCCCGATCCGCGACCATTGGCGCGCGCTCATCATGAATCCCGTGGCCAGCAGAGGATTTCCCGCCTTGTCCGCCAGGTAGCGCTGCGGGCCGAGCCCCAGCGGACCGAGCACCTTGCGCTCCAGGAAGCTCGTGGTCGTCTCCCGACGCGACGCCAGCTTGCGCCTCAGAATTTCATGAAAGACCTGCATCGGAGCCGGTCCGTAGATGAATGCGGAGCCCGGCGAGGCCACCAGTGGGGTGCGCAGTGCGATGGTGTCGCGATTCTCGAATCCGTCGCCATGCAATTGATTGGCCGCGTCCAGGCCGCTGCAAAAGCTGAGCAATTGATGCAGCGTGACCCGGGCTTTGCCGGCATCGCCCTGCCATTCAGTGATCGTCGCCGCCACGCGCTCGTCGAGATCGAGGATGCCCTCCTCGACGGCCTTGAGCCCAGCGAGAATCCAAAAACCCTTCGTGCCGCTGTAAATCTTGTGCATCCCGCGCGGGGAATTTCCGTTCGGATAATCCTCGAACACGGTGCGTCCGCCTCGCATGACCAGCATCGCCACCCCCGTATGCGTCGCGGAATACTGCGCCGCCGCGCGCATCTGCGCCGCCCCGATTTCCCCGGCCAGCAGGCGCGCGGGACGGCCGAGGGCACAGGAAGCCCCTGCCAGGCCCAGCAGGCGGACAAAGCCGCGCCGGGGCAGGCCGCTTTCCACGGACTGATCCTGGGAAGAAGCGCGTGCGGTCCTCATGCGGATTCGTTCGCCTGACATTTGGGACACACCCCGAAAATTTCCAGCATGTGTGTGACCTTGGTATAGCCCAACTGCCGCGCAATGCGTTCCAATCCATCGGCGACGCACACATCGAGCGTCTGCACCGCATGGCAGGAGCGGCAGATAATGTGGTGGTGATGATGCTCGCCGGTATTGATCTCGTAGCGATACGAGCCGTCGCCGAAATCGCAGCGCCGCACGACATTGATCTCCTCCATCGCCGCCAGACTCCGATAGACAGTAACGAGGTCGCAGCTTCCCTTCTTCATCCGGCGGTGCATCTCCTCCGCCGTGAATGGCCCGTGCTCGCGGGTCAGGATGCGCAGCATGGCCTTGCGCGGCTCCGTCACGCGGTGGCGATTAACGCGCAACGTGTCCAGCGCGGAGGCAAACTGCGTGTCGGCCGATGGAAGATCGTGCTCCATTTCGCCGGTAGTTTTACCGGAGCCGGAGGCGATGTTCAACCCGTGACGCATGACTGAAGCATCTCGTAGCGCCAGTCGGCGCGCGGGGTAAAATCCGTGAGGTCCGGCTCGAACGCCACGCCAAATGGGGCGTCGACCAGGCTGCCGATCTCCAGCGTACCTCCTTCGATGCGCAACGTCGGAAAACCCTTGGCATGCCGCGCGTAGAGATCGCCGTGGCAGCGCAGGATCTCGCGCTGGATGGCCCCGGGGAACTGGCTGAGGCCGGCAAAATAGTGGTGCCCATTGCGCTCCACGTGCCCGATGCCCAGCGCGGCCACCACCGCCAAATCCTGCAGCAGGGCCACGGGACCGAGATTCGTCAAATCCTCGGCGCTCAAGTGCAGGGGCCTGGGGGAGTTCGCGCGGCGATGAGCGATTAGGCACGCATTGGCCAGGCCATGGATCACACCCTTGCAGTTTTTGTGGCTCGTCCCCGCATAGCCGCCCGCCAGCGCGACCCGCAGCGAGTCGAGTTGCGCATCGGATTCATCGATGATGATCGGCGGGCGTTCGTTCCAGGTCAGTAACTCCGCCGCCGTCGCTTCCTGCAAGGCCACATCGCGATGGAATGGCTGCTCGACGAAGATCAATCCGCGGAGGAAATGAGCGAGTGCCGAATCGGCCAGGAATGCTTCCCAGAGCTCGCGGAAGGGCGCCACCGTGCGAAAGCTTTCGTTGCCATCGAGCGTGAAGGCACAATTCCGCACATCCCGCTCCAGCACTCTTGCGATGCGATGCAAGCGCGCCAGGTCGTTTTCGACATGGCCGCTCAACTTGATCTTGAAGTGCGTGAGCCGCTGGGCGCAGATGAATTCCTCCAGCGTGTGTGGCAAGCCATCCTCGACGTGTTCGACGATGTCATCCGCCGTCAGGGGGTCCGCCATTCCAATGGTGTGACGGACTACGACGGAGCGCCGTGATTCGCGCGGAAGAAAATCCGCCGGTTGCGCACCGCCCAGCTCCTCGTGGATCTGTCCCAGGGAGACGCCCAGCAGATTCTCCCGAGCCACCTGACCGACGGTCTTTTTGCTCGCGCGGCAAAAGGCATCCATCACGGCCCGCTCGATGATTGAGACGCCAAAGCTGGCGAGGAGCGGCGGAATGCGGTGCTGGTGCGCCCACGCCTCCTGCTCACCGAACATGGCCTGCCAAAGGTCGAAGACGCTCGACGCAGGAGAAGCGTCGCGCGCCGCTCCCGCAGCATGCTCGGCAACCATCATCATTTCCTCGATTTCCTCGGCATAGGAAGAGTCGGGATTCTTTGTGAACCACTTCGGTATCAGATTGTCCGCGGAGAATCCGTCCTGCATCCGCCCGTCGATCTCCGCGCGCACCCGCACCACCAGGTGCGGCGTATGGGTCATCGTCGCGATGCCGTAGCGAAAAGGCACGCGCAACGAGAGGTTGCGGATAAACAATCCCGTTTCGCGAACAGCGATCTTCATTCCGCGACCTTACACCCCTGCCCGCGCCGCCGCCGCCGGCAATTCACGTTCGATCTCCGATGCATGATAGCCGAAGCCAGGGCCGCGGAGCGTGCTCAAGTCGAGCACGCCATTCCGGCGCGTGTAGAGACCCGGATGCACCCGCCCCTCGGGCAGCGAAGCCTTGGGGCTGAACTGCATGGAATTGCTCTCCACTCCCATGATCGTCCCCGCATGCGCCGCGAGGAGGACGTGCGGAATCTGCGCGAACATCGGGTTGGTCAGATCCTGCACCATCAGCGTCATTCCGTGGGTCTTTGCCCAGCACATGCTGAGGAGCGCGCCGGTGAGCGTCTTGCACGTTTTGAGCGCCACTCCGGTCCAGCCCAGCTCGCGACCCAGGCGCACGAAGCGCCAGTCGTGCGCGCTCTCGTCGAGGAAGAGCGGCTTGCGCGCGGAGACGCTGCGCACATCGATGCGGTTGGCCTCGAGATCGTAGGGAAAGGGCTGCTCGATGTAGAGCAGCATGCCGTAGATGCGCGGCTCCGCGAGGAGCAGGCGGTCAAGGATTTCCGCGACATAAGCGGGGTCGGTGACGGTGCAATTAAAGTCCGCCGTGAGCCAGACCACGCCTTCCTCGATGGACATCTTTCCGATCTGCACGATGCGCGCAAAGTCCCACTCGGCGTCGGTGCCACGCAGCTTGATCTTCAGGCAACTCAGGCCATCGGTGCGGATCCAGTCGCGCAGCAACACGGGCAGGCCGTCGTTCGGCTCCTTGCCCGTGAGGTCACCAGGTTCAATCGGATCGAGTCCGCCGACGAGATGCCAAACGGGCAGTCTTTCGCGGCGCGGCGTGAGGAACTGCGCCGGCCATTTCCCAGCGAAAAGCGGGTCATCAAAAAAATGCGCGAGGTCCGTGCCCAGCCACTCGCTGGAAAGCGTGTCGAAGACTGGCTGGCCGTGGAGTTGACCGTAGGCGTCGTAGACCGCCAGGTCGAAGAGTGAATGGCAAACGAGCGCGGCGAGGTGCGGCAATTCTTCGGCGTGGCCGCGATTCAACTCGGCGCGCAGCGTTTCGAGGCGCTGCTCCTGGAAGCGGTGACCGAGTTCCATCGGGTGTCCGCTTTCGTCGAAAGAGACGAGTTCCTGCACGAGACGCGTGCAAAACTCCCGCATGCGGTTTTCGCGTTCGTCCCAGCTCAGCGGCGAAGGCCAGACCCACGCCACGCTCAACGGCGTCTCGCCCCAGCCTTCCGCGCTGCGTCCCTGGGCATCCTCCACGCGCACGCGCACCCGCGCACAGAGCGCCTTGGTCACGACTTGCGCGCCGAACTTCAGTGGCATGCGCATCTCGACTGGCAGGAAGAATAGTTCCGCCGCGCGCACGCGGACGTCGGTCGGTTTTCCGGTAGGTGTGCTCATGAGTCAGGCCAATCCAAGGTGCTTCAAGACTTCCGGTGGCGGGCCGGGAAATTCCGTCATCGGCATGTTGCCGACATAGCCGATGGCCTTCCAGCCCTCGGGCGTCGAATAATAGCCGCCAGTGGCCTTGTCGCGAAAGGTCTTGAAGAAGCCATAGGCCTTCTTGTTCGCCGCGGTCCCGCCTTTCACGATGTCGTCGAGCAGGGCCGTTTGGTTTTTCAGGGAGGCGTTGGCAAAACTTTTCCCAAACCGTTTCTTCGCCTCCGCGTCGATCCAGGCGAGCCCGGTCCGGATTACTTTGCCGTCTTTCTGTTGTTGTTCGTAGGGCGCGCTCACCCACTCGTTGATGAAGTCCGGGACGCCCACGGCGCTCGCGGCCGGTCCGAACTCATCGGCGGGAATCATGACATCCGACAGCGCGGTGACCGTCCGCATTTCCTCCGGCGTGAGCACGCGCGGCCACGGAATGTCCTTCTGCATCAGTTTCGGATCGCGGCCGATACCCGGCACCGCGGCCCCGTAAGAGCCGAGGTCGAGCGCGGAAATCGCGACGGAGAAACCAATCACGCGCTTGAGCACGTCGCGACGGGTGAGGTTAGGTGGAGTCATCGGGAGAAATCAGTAATCAGCAATCGGTCGGCAGTGATCAATGGATTGTATTCGGAACGCGTGAGTCGGTGAAAACTGATTACTGCATACTGATTACTGATCACTTCTGCCTATCGGTTCAACCGATATTCCCCTTCCGCATCTCCTCCGTGAGCCACGTCGTGGATCGCATGGCCAGCGCGAGAATGGAGAGCGTGGGGTTCTTGTCGGCGTTGCTGACGAAGGGGCCGCCATCGGTCACGAAAAGATTGGGCACTTCCCAGGCCTGGCACCATTGATTGAGCACCGACGTTTTCGGATCGGCGCCGAGGCAGGTGGTGCCGACCTCATGGATGATCGTTCCCCCAGCCATGATGGCCTTCTCGGGATCGGTCTCCACCTTGCCATTCACTTTGCCACCGAGCGCCTCGATGATGCCGGCGAAAGTTTTCTGCATGTGCACTGCCTGCTTCTTCTCATGGTCGCTCCATTTCCAATGGAAGCGCAAGACGGGGATACCCCACTGGTCCTTCTTTTCCGGGTCGATCTCGCAGTAGCAATCCTCGTTCGGGATCATCTCGCCGCGTCCGCTGAAGCCGATGGTCGAACCGTAGTAACGCCGCGCGTCTTCCTTGAGCTTTTTGCCGTACACTTTCGAATCCTTCACCGTGATCATGCCGGGCATCTTGCGTCCGCCGCCAAACTCGACGTGATAACCGCGGGCAAAACCGAGCTTGCCGGCGATTTGTTCCTGGTAGAGCCACCACGGAACATACATGTGCATGCCGCTGGCGCCGTCTTCGTTATGCGGCGGACAATTCTCCATGGCGGGAATGTGGCCGCTCACGTTGCTGCCGACGGTGTCCATGAGATAGCGGCCGACTTTGCCCGAACCATTGGCCAGGCCGTTGGGAAAGAGATTGGACTTCGAGTTGAGCAGCAAACGCGCGCTTTCGCAGCCGCTCGCCGCCAGGATCACGACCCGCGCCGTGGCCCGCACGTCCTTGCCCGTATCCTTGTCGACGTAGATGACACCGGTCGCCTTGCCGGCCTTGTCGATCGTCACCTCGCGGACCATCGCATCGGTGATGATGTCGAGATTGCCCGTCTCCACCGCCGGCGGCAGAAGCACGGTGGTCGATTGAAAATTCGCCTTGATCGAGCAACCGCGCCCGCAATCCGTGGCGTAAAAGCAGGCGGCGCGATTGTTCAGCGGCTTGGTGAGGATCGCGAGATGCGATGGGATCACCGGGATGCCGAGCGTTTTACAGGCCTTCTTGGTCAGCAATTCGAAGCCCCGCGGCTTGGGCGGCGGCATGAGCGATCCGTTGCGCGAATCGGGCGTGTTTTCCAGCCCTTCATTCGAGCCAAATACCCCGATCAGCGCCTCGGTCTTGTCGTACCACGGTTCAAACTCCTCGTAGGTAAATGGCCAGTCGAGCCCGAGCCCGTCGCGGCTGCGCGGCTTGAAATCATACGGCCCCATGCGCAGCGCGATGCGTCCCCAGTGATTCGTTCGCCCGCCGAGCATTCGCGGACGCCACCACATGAAATTCTGCCCCGATTTCTTCGCTTCCCAATCGCTCGCCACCTCCCATTTCTTCTGCCCCTCACGCTGCACGACATAAGGCTCACCCGGCACCGTCCAGCCACCATTCACCGTGCTGTCGAAAAAACCAAAGTGCTTGTCGGGCGTCGCCACACCGCGCAGCGGCGCGTCCGCGGGTCCCTGAAACATCGGCGTCTCGGCCAGCGGATCATAATTCCGCCCGGCCTCGAGCATCAGCACCTTCATGCCCGCTTTCGTCAGGACATACGCCGCCATCCCGCCGCCGGCACCAGAACCGACGACGACCGCATCATAATTGACGGCGGACTTGCGAGGCGTGATGAGAGGCATGGATGGGGAGTGTGATTGTCCTCGCAGAGCCCTGCCAGTGGAAAATGGAGACGACGCTCTGTCGGGGACGACCGTGGAGGGACGGCGATGTGCCTCCGCCGGCATTTAGCGGCCACATGCCGTCATCCGCGCTCTAGCGGCGGCGCATCGCGTTTTTCAATTCGAGCGCGTACGAGGGGTTGATCTCGAAACGTATAGCCGCGTAATTGATAAAGGTGATCGGTTCCACTGGTGGAAACGCCTCGACGTACCCCACGTCGCACAAGCCATTCAACACGTCGGCCACGTCACTCCCCTCGATCTGTGTGCGCTCGCGGATTTCCTCCCCAGTGCTGCCGGAAGCATAATCGATGGAGCGTATCACCGCCTGTTCACGTCCGCTGAGTTTGATTTGCTTCATGGAATCGTCTCACTCTCATAGGCGGAAACCGAATGTTACACAACCCGACAATTTTACTTCCCCCATCAACTCTTCCTTGCTCATCCGACAGACAGTCGTACCAGTAGTTATGAGCTCGATGAACCCGACTTCGGCCAAGATCATTCATCACTCCGCAGGCTTGGGCGCGCCCGATGCCGAAACGGTCCGCCAAAGAGCGCGGGAACTTGCCAGGATCGATGGTCGCGGGGAGTACAACGACCAGGACTGGCGCAATGCCAAGCTGGAACTCCACGGCGGTCATGAGATGAACGATACCAACGGCAACATGGACATGATCGCCATGGTCTCGGAGCACGACATGGTCGCTTCCTCGATGGGCCACCACGTGGAAAATGTCGGCCTCGATGACCGGGAGAATGTCGCCGAGGAACTGATCGCCGAAGGCATGGACGAAGCGATTCATGAGCAGATGCTGGCCGCCCGTTCCGCGCAGGACGACGAGGAGAAGGATGACGAGCGGGAATCCGACGAGTAACAATCGCCACTCTCCGCTTCCCCGTCGCGCAGTGATCTGCTTTCTCTAGCGCGTGCCGGACGATTTCATCAGCCAGACCCTGGATGCCCCCAAGACGGCGTTCGACATCTCGCTGCGTCCGCCGATGTTCAACGAGTTTGCCGGCCAGGAGAAGGTCTGCGAGCGCCTCGAACTCATGGTCCAGGCCGCACAGCAGCGCGGCGACGTGCTCGAGCACGTGCTCCTCAGCGGTCCGCCTGGACTCGGCAAGACGACCCTGGCCTACATTCTCGCCAATGCCATGGGCGTAAACATCAAGAACACCAGCGGGCCGACCATCGAAAAGGCGGGCGACCTCGCGGGACTGCTCACCACGCTCGAACGGGGCGACGTCCTCTTCATCGACGAAATCCACCGGCTCCAGCCTGCGATCGAGGAATACCTCTACCCCGCGATGGAGGACTACAAGCTCGACATCATCATCGACCAGGGGCCGAACGCGCGCAGCATCCCGCTGAACCTCCCGCGCTTTACTCTCATCGGTGCGACCACGCGGGCCGGCATGCTCAGCGCACCGCTGCGCACGCGCTTCGGGATGACCTGCCGGCTCGACTATTACACCGCCGATGAGCTGCAAAAAATCGTCAAGCGCAGCGCTGGGCTCATGGGCCTGCCAATTGACGAGAGCGGGGCGCTGGAGGTGGCTGGGCGCAGCCGTGGAACGCCGCGCATCGCCAACAATCTCCTGCGCTGGGTGCGCGACTACGCCCAAGTGCGCGCGAACAATCAAGTCACGCGCGAGGTGGCCGACCGAGCGCTCACCATGCTCGATATCGATCGCGACGGATTCGACGAAATGGACAAGCGCATTCTCGAGGCGCTCGTCCATAAGTTTAGCGGCGGCCCGGTCGGACTGAATTCACTCGCCGTCGCCCTCGGTGAAGACGCGGGCACACTGGAGGACGTGCATGAGCCTTATCTCATCATGCAAGGCTACGTGAAACGCACGCCCCAAGGCCGCGTCGCACTGCCCCGGGTGTATGCCAAGCTCGGCATGCCTGCGCCAAAGCGGGAAGGCGATCTGTTTAACTAACGAGGCGCCCGATGGACCACGGATGGAAGAACCACAGATGACACAGATTGCACAGATAGGCGTGGATGGAGCCTCCCCTTCTTCATCAGTGCCATCTGTGTCATCTGTGGTTTAATATTCTTTCGTGCCCGGTTCGCGGGACAAACTGTGGGTGCACCGAGAGCGCATCCCAGTCCGCCGCGGCAATCGGCCCGCCGGTGCTCCCGATCCGCAAGGGGCCACCCTTGGTAGAGCGCCGCACCCGCTCGATCCATTGGGCATCGAGGGGATCTTCCAGCAGGGCGAGCACATTGCTGGCGATCGTCGTCTGATCCTTTTCTCCCGTGGCATGTCCCCGCCCCACAAGAAACCCCGCGAGCAACAAGGTCACCCGCACCGCGGTCGACCGCGTATAATTGGACAGCAGACAAGGCACCGCAGGAGCGAGACAGGCGCGCAGTTTGACGAAGTGCTCCAGCGTCCACATGTCCGGGTTGGCCGCCGGTGAATAGGGATCGTAGAGAATCGCGTGCGGAGCCGGAGCCGCCGTCATCGTGGAATGAAAATCACCGGCGTGAAAGACCCAGCGAAAGTCGGGCGTCACCACATCCCGCCATGCGCCGCGCTCCAGCAAGCTGCGCCCCGCTTCCGCATGCGGCGCCAGGTAGCCCAGGGCCTCCGCATGTTCGAGCGCAAACGCCAGCGGGGCAGTCGTATGATCGAAACTGTGCAACTCTACGCGTGGTCGGCGTGGGGAGGCGGTGGCGAAAGCCTCGATCACCGCCACCGCATTCGCCGCCGCCCCAAGGCCGACATCCCAAATGACGAAGGGCGCATTCGTGTGCGCTGCCCTCTCGACGAGCCGCTGCTGCCGCACGTGCAAGGTCACAGCTTCCTGCATCGGACCCACGACCGGATGAAATGTCTCCCCAAATTCCCGTGAACGCAGACTGCGCGCGCCGGTCTGAACCGTCACGATGTCGAAACCCGCCTGATCTTTGCCGAGATGCACCCAAACACCGTACGCCGTAATATTTTGATCCGCAATTGCTGTGGGAACGTATTAATCTGAAACCGTGAAAGGCATCGCCGCCCAGAAACTCACACTACCCACTCACGCACCTGTCATGGTGCTGCCGGAAGCGCTGCTCTTTCCTCACGCCCTTCTGCCCCTGCGCATCTTCGAACCGCGTTACCGGGAAATGCTCGCCTGGAGCCTCGAAAAGGACCGCATGTTCTGCATCGCGCCGATGAAGCCCGGAATTTTCGAAGCGCACAGCACGACCGACTTTCACCATACGGTCGGGCTGGGCTTCGTCCGGGCATGTGTGGGCCACGACGACGGGACTTCACACCTCGTGCTACAAGGCCTGGCCCGCGTCCGAATCACCGGCTTCGTCCAGGAAACCCCGTTTCGCCTGGCCGAGATTCAAGAGTTGCGCTCCCGGCCCGCGGGGGCGGAGGAAAGCGATGGCCTCACCGTCAAGTTGCTGGAAGCCTGCGCACATCTTCGCGCCAAGGGCGCCACCGTACCCGCGGCGCTCGATCAACAACTGGCCTTGATCGACGACCCCGCGGTGCTCTCGGATGTCGTCGCCCACACCTTTCTGCGCAACGCCGAGCGCCGGCAGGAGGTCTTCGAGGAATTGCGGGTCTTTGAGCGTGTCGGCCAGTTGGTCCGCCACCTACTCGCGGAAATGCCGGGACCGGGTGACGCGGGCTGATTTCTATTCGTGGCGCCGACGCAGCCCGCGATCGCGGGCGCGGGCGCCGGCGACCATTTTCTCCGCGACGAACAGGCGCTCGTATTCCTCTATCAAATAGCGGTCGGTCATCCCCGACAGGTAATCGCACACTGCGCGGTGCAGGCCCTCCTTGCGAATCCGTTTAGAGGTCGTTTCACCGAGCAGGGACGGCTTCTTCAGATAGGCCCCAAAGACCTTCTCCAGATACTGGCAAGCCCGCTGGTTCACCTCGGCGACCTGGGGATGGTAATACAAATTCTGGTAGAGAAATTTGCGGAGCGCGCGGTTGGCCTTGAGCAGCGGCAGGCTGTAACGGATGAGCGGCTTTTTTTGACGCCGCACTTCCATGGCGCTCTGCACCCCGGCGGCGGCAATCAGTTCAGCGCTCGTCGCGATCACATCCTGCACCTGGCGGTCGATGATGCACCGGATGACGTAGCTGCTCAATTCCCGTCCGCGAAGCTTGGGAAAATGCCGGCGCACCTCCTCGTAGCTGTGCTGCCACACCTCCAGCTCGGCAAGTTGATCGAGGGAGATGAGGTGAAAATCGAGGCCGTCGTCGAGGTCGTGGCTGTAGTAGGTAATCTCGTCGGCCAGGTTGGCGATCTGCGCTTCGAGCGAAGGGCTCGTATTCTTTTCGTGCACACCGGGCGTGGGCGGATCGTAGAATTTCTGGTGCTTTTGCAGCCCTTCGCGCACTTCCCACGAAAGATTGAGGCCGTCGAAACGCGGGTATTTGCGCTCGATGACTTCGACGATGCGCAGGCTCTGGACATTGTGCTCGAAGCCACCCTCACCCCGCATCAGCTCGTCGAGCACCTCCTCGCCGGAATGGCCGAAAGGCGCGTGCCCGAGATCGTGCGCCAGCGCGATGGTCTCCGCCAGGTCCTCATTCAGCCCCAAGGCCCGGGCAATGGTGCGGCTGATCGAGGCCACCTCAATGGTGTGCGTGAGCCGCGTCCGCAGATGATCGCCGGTGCCATTGAGAAAGACCTGTGTCTTGTACTCGAGCCGGCGAAAAGCGCGCGAATGAATGATCCGCGCCCGGTCACGCTCGTACTCACCTCGTTGCGGATGGGACGGCTCCGCGTGGGCGCGCCCGGCGGAATCGCCGGATTTTTGCGCGTAGGGCGCGAGCGTCTGCTCCTCCCACTTCTCTTTCTCAGGTCGGGTGCGAATCATGTGAGGAGTCATCTTCTTTGTGCGCCAGGAACTCTTCGGCCAGCTGCCGGCGGGCGCGCTTTTCGTCCAGCCGCAGGCGAACCATGTCGTAGACAGCCAGCAAGGCGGCCAGCAACGTGAGCCAGGCGCAGAGGCCCCAGTAGCCCAGGAAAAACCACACATGCTCCCGCAGCCACGGCGCAAGAAATGTCGAGCCGAAGAAGGTCAGGACCAGCACGGCCAGCACATCGTAGAACATGAGCGTTCGCCGGACGCGTTGATCGCGGATGAGCCCTTTGCTGATCTGGATAATGAACCGGACGTTGTTCACGGTAGCCCGACTCTCTGTCATCCCGGTCGATAGGTCGAGTCACGTCTGCGCGGGCGGCTCTTGACGATTCGCCGGGCAAGGCTTCAGTTGGGGCCTCCCATGCGCCTGATCCCCCTTGCCTGCTCGCTCCTTCTCCCCGTCTGTGCCGCTTGGGCCGAGGAGCCTGCCAAGGCGGATGACAAGGTGCTCCCCGGACACTCCAGCAATGGAGAAGCGTTCAACGAAGGCCCACGGCAGGCGGCGGTCCTCATGGAAGGCACAGGGAACGTGGACTTTCCGGTCACGACCGCCAATCCGCTGGCCCAAAAATTCTTCACCCAAGGCGTCGGGCAACTGCACGGCTTTTGGTATTTTGAAGCCGAGCGTTCGTTCCGGCAGGTCGCCGCGCTCGATGCCGATTGCGCGATGGCCTACTGGGGCATGGCGATGGCGAACATCAACAACCCCAAACGCGCCGCGGAATTCGCAAAACGCGCCGTCGAGAAAAAGGGCAAGGCCAGCCGGCGGGAGCAATTATGGATCAGCAGCTTCGCCGATTACTACGGTTCGGGCCGCAAGAGTGAAAAACTGGACGACAGTGACAAGCGCGCCGCTCTCGTCCAGGCGCTGGAAAACCTGATCTACGAGTTTCCGGACGACCTCGAGGCCAAGGCCTTCCTCGTGTTTCAACTCTGGGACAACAAGCAGCACAAGATGCCACTGCCCAGCCGGCAGGCGGTGGACGCGCTCGCCCGGCAGGTGCTCGCCGTGAATCCGGCGCATCCGGTGCACCACTACCTCATCCATTTGTGGAACGGCGCCGATGGCGACAAACGGGCCATCACCGCCGCGGCAAATTGCGGTCAGGCCGCGCCGGGTATCGCCCACATGTGGCATATGTCGGGCCACACCTTTTCCAATCTGCATCGTTACGCCGATGCCGCGTGGCAGCAGGAAGCCTCGGCGCGGGTCGATCACGCCTACATGGCCGAGGCCCGCATCATGCCGGAGCAGATTCACAACTACGCGCACAACAACGACTGGCTGGTGAAAAATCTCGGTTATGTGGGCCGCGTGCATGATGCCATCGATCTGGCCAGGAACATGATCGAACTGCCACGTGTCGGGCCCAGCGCGGGCAAGGCCTACAGCATGGGCCGGGAACGCCTGCTCGAGGCGCTCGTCCAGTTTGAATTGTGGGACGAGTTGATTGCGCTCCAGGACACGACCTATCTCGGCCCGGCGGAGAACCCCGTGGACGAAGCGAAACGCCTGGCCGGGTTGGGCGTGGCCTACTTCAACCAGGGCGACAGCCGCCACGGCACCGAGATCATTGCCAAATTGCAGGCCTCGCTGCAGCGCACCCGCGAGGAACGCACTTCCGCGGCCGACACCGCTGAGGCCAAGGCCAAGGAGGAAAAGAAGCCGGAGGATCAAATCGCAAAAGCCATGGCGGATGCGTTGCGCGGCTTCGCCTATCGCATCTCGACCGCGGAGGCGGCCATCGCCGAGGTGCAGCTTTACCAGGCGTTGTCCGAGTTGAATTTCGATGTGGTCAAGCCGCTGCTCGACAAGGCGCGGGACCTTTCGACGGAGCGTCGCGCCCGGGTCCTCTTCGCACTCTGCGACGATCCCGGGGCCATCAAACTGGCCCGCGAAGCCAGCGATGCCGATCCGGCACGGGTGCAACCGCTGGCCAATCTCGCCAGCCTGCTCTGGCAAACGAATCAGCCGCAGGCCGCGCGCGAGACATTCGCCAAGCTTCGGAAGCTTTCCGCAGGGATCGATCTGGATCTGCCCGCTTTCGAGCGGCTCGCGCCGATCGTCGCGGACCTCCAGCTCCCCAAGGATTGGCGCGAGCCCGCGGTCGTCGCCAAGGATGTGGGCGTACGCCCGGACATCAAATCACTGGGCTCGTTCCGGTGGCATCCGTATCCCGCCCCGGCATGGAGCCTCACCGACAGTCACGAAAAGCAGGTCTCGCTGGCGGATTATCGCGGGCGCCCGGTGCTGGTCGTCTTCTACCTCGGCAGCGGCTGTTCCAAATGCATGGAACAGCTCAATGTCTTCGCCCCGCTGACCAAGGAATTTGCCACCGCGGGAATTCCGATCGTCGCCGTGAGCACCGATTCGCTGGACGGCCTGCATCGGACCTTTGAACAGGCGAAGGATGCCAGCGGCTTCCCCTTCCCCATCGTCTCCGACGCCGGCTTCGAGACATTCAAATCCTACCGCGCGTTCGACGATTTTGAGCGGATTCCCCTGCACGGCACTTTCCTCATCGACGGTGCCGGTTTCGTGCGCTGGCAGGATATCAGCTACCAGCCTTTCCGCGACGCGAAGTGGCTGCTCGGCGAAGCGAAGCGTCTGCTCACCCTTCCCACGAACGAACCGCAGACCGCCGCAAATTAGCGGAGCGAAAAGTTTCCGGGGAGCACACTGGTCCCGAGTGCTGGTGCTGGTGTCCCGAAGGGACAAGAGCAATTAGCCGGTGGCCGTCCCGTGAGCTTGCGAACGGACGAGCCACCGGATTTCGTTTTCCTCACGAATCCGCCCCGAAGGTGGCGGGAGAATCGTGCGCATGTTTCTTGCGCCGGGGTAATGCCTGGCCCCAAACACCCGCCCCTACAGCTTCGCTTCCCGGCGGGAGAGCAAATCCACGAACTCCGCGCCCGTCGAGGCACCGCGCAACTCAGTCTCCGATCGCCGATCCTTGAAGACGCGGGCCAACAAACCCACGATTCGTAAATAGTCCGCCGCCAGCGCGCGCGGCACGGCGATACAGAAAATATAGCGCACCGGCTGAGCCACTCCCGGAAAAGGGAGGCCTTTTTCTGATCGGCCCACGCTCATCACCATGCCGCTCACGCAATCCCCGCGCGTATGCGGGATGCAGAGGGCAAACCCACCGCCGGGTTCCGGCAGGCAAGGCGCGGAAGCCTGTACCCCCCGCAGCAGCGCCTCCCAATCCAGCACTGCCGGATCGTTTTTCAACAACGCCGCCACTTCATTGATCGCCGCCTGCGGCTCGGTCGCGCCGATCTCGAGAATGACGCGATGGTGAAGCAGAAGATCGGCGACAGTGATCATACGGCGGTCCCGCTCCATTTTAGTTTTTGGCGCAGCACTTCAAAGAACGACATACCCGGCAGCATCGCCAGGGGCAGGCGTTGCGGCGCGCGCGTGATGCGGATGAGGTCCCCGGCCAGAATGCGCGTGGAATACTGGCCATCGAGCGTAAGGAAAATCTCCGACTGCCCGGCGGAAGGCGTAATTTCAATGAGCGAGGCGTCGCTGACCATCACCGGACGCATAGTGAGCACGTGGGGGCAGATCGGGGTGACGACGAATACTCCGCTATTCGGCGTGAGCACTGGGCCCCCGGCACTGAGCGAATAGGCCGTCGATCCCGTGGGTGTGGCGACAATCAGGCCGTCGGCGTTGTATTCGCTCAACCGCGCGCCATCGACCGAGACATTCAGTCGGATGAGCCGGGAGAGTTCGCCGCGGCTGATCACCGCATCATTGAGGGCAATCTGTCGGACAAGGCCCTGACCTTCGCGCATGACTTCCACTTCGAGGAGCGTGCGCTCGCTGAGGCGATAGGTGCCCGCCACGATCGCGTCGATGGCCTCGGGCCAGGCGGCGGCGCTCACGCAAGTGAGAAACCCGAGCGTGCCGAGATTGATGCCGAGGATCGGCCGGAACCCATCCTCGAGCTCGTGGAGCACCTTGAGAATCGTCCCGTCGCCGCCCAGGACCAGCAACAGGTCGCACGAACGCACCAGATCGGACGGTTTGGCCGAGGATGGGGAGCTGATCATTTGCGCGGTCCGCGTCTCGAGGGCCAGGGAGAGTCCGCGCTGCGCGCAGGCGGCGACGATCTCCCGCACGAGCTCGGCCGCGCCGGGCTTCCCATCATTGGCGATCAGGCCGATGCGAGACGCAGACATGCGAGAAATTCCTTGTTTCCCTCGCCGCCGAGGATGGGTGATTCGATGACGCCACTCCACACGAGGCCTGGCAGCGTCGGGACAAAAGCGCGGATTTTTTCCACCGCCTGGGCGTGCAGCAACGGGTCGCGCACGACGCCGCCCTTGGTGACGTCCTCCTTGCGGAGTTCGAATTGTGGTTTGATCAGCGACACGATGACACCGCCATTGCTCAGCAGCGCGGCGGCGGGTGGCAAGATCAAAGTCAGCGAGATAAACGACACGTCGATGACACAAATGGAAACCGGCTCGGGAATATCGCCCCGCGTGAGGTAACGGGCATTCAGTTTTTCGCGGACGATCACGCGCGGATCGGAGCGGATTTTCCAGTCGAGCTGCGAGTGGCCGACATCGATGGCATACACCTTCGCCGCGCCGTGCTGGAGCAGGCAATCGGTGAAACCGCCGGTGCTCGCGCCGATATCGAGGCAAGTCGCGCCGGAGGGATCGATTTGAAAATGGGCCAGCGCCGCCTCCATCTTCAGCCCACCGCGGCCCACATACCGTTCCGCGGATTTCACGGTGATCACAGCGTCCTCCGCCACCCGTGTGCCCGGCTTGTCGATCGACTGTTCCCCCAATCGGACCGCGCCAGCCATGATCGCGCGCTGCGCCTTTTCGCGGGAATCGAAGTATCCGCGGACGACGAGCAGTTGGTCGATGCGGAGCTTGGCAGTAGGCATGTGGATCAAAAAGCCGTCGCTCGGAGGGCAGCGAAGGATCTCTGACTACAGGCTTCGCCCGCCCCTTCCGAGGCCAAATGGCGGAGGTTCCATCGCCTCGCCGGGCCCATGATGGACGGAGGCGCGAGCTTCTTCGCTGCGCCCAGAATAAAGGCCAAGAGGAATGAAACCGTGAAAAGGCTTGAATCCGAATCCTTTTCCAAAGAAATACACCGCCCCGCCATGCCCGACGAAACGCTCCGCGAGGAGATCAAGGAAATGATGGTTGAAAACCTGATGCTGAAGGTCACGAAGGAGGAGATCGCCGATGATCTGCCGCTCTTTGGTCCCGGCGGCCTCGGGCTGGACTCCATCGACGCGTTGGAACTGGTCGTCTCGCTCGAGAAAAAATATGGCGTCAGCGTGGCCAATTCCGAAATCGCGCGCCAGGCCCTGGCCACCGTCAATTCGATCCACGACTACGTGGTGGCGAATCGGAAGTAGGGGACCTCGTCAGCGACAGCAGTCGCGGATTCACTTCTCCAGTTCGGCCAGGTTGATCGCGTCGATCAGCCGGCGCATCCTGCCGAAGTTCTTGCGGTGCGGCGTAAAGACCAATCGAGGCAGGTGGGCGATTTCCGGCTCGTTCTGCTCCTCAGGCAGGGGCGAGCCCTGCTCGATCTTGCTGGCATCGAACATGTCCGCAAACTCGGCATTCAATTTTGCCACGGCGCTTGACGCCAGGCGCTTCTGCAAGCGCATGACCAGCCGGTTTCCGACCCAGCGCGAGCTGACGTAGTTCCGATAGAATTGCCGGATCTCAGCGACCGCTTCATCCACGCTGTCCGTGATCTTGAAGAGATGGAAGTCGTCCTTCGAGACGAGGCCCAGCTTGAGCAGATATTCGCCAAGAAAGCTGAACCACGTCTTCCAGTAACCTCCACCGGGCCGGTCCACCATGACCATGGGAATGATGCGCCCCTTGCCGGTCTGCATCAGCGTCAGGATCTCGAAGCCTTCGTCCATCGTTCCGAAGCCACCCGGAAAGAGCGCGATGGCATCGGATTCCTTCGCGAAGTTCAGTTTGCGGGTGAAGAAATAGTTGAAGTTGATGAGCTTTGGGTCGCCCTCGATGGTCTCATTGGCGTGTTGCTCGAACGGCAGGCGGATATTCAGGCCGAAGCTCTGCTCGCGGCCCGCCCCGCGCTGCGCCGCACCCATGATGCCTTCGCCACCACCGGTGATGGTCATGAAGCCGAGTTCATCGCGCATCTTCCGCGCAAAGTCCTCGGCGGCGGCAAACTCCGGTTCCGTCGGCTTTGTCCGCGCCGAGCCAAAAACCACGATCTTTTTCGCCTTCCGGTAGGGCGCAAAGACGCGCGCGGCGTAGCGCAATTCTTTGAGCGAGCGGTTGAAGAGCTTGAGGTCACCGGTCGTCGTCTTGTCACGGCCCAGCTTGAGCGCGGTCATGATCATCTCCTCGATCAGCTCATTCGATTTCGTGCAGCCCGATTCCTGCACGAGTTGCTTCACGAGGGCATCGACTTTTGGGTCACCCGTCGTCTTGAGCGGGCGGTTTTGCGGCGCGGGGCCACGACCGGCGGTGGGATCTTGCAAGGCGGTTACGTGTTGAGTGTTGAGAGGTCTGCGCTAGTCTGCGCGCCCGGCAATTGAACGCCGGCCCTCTCAACACACAACTCCCATCTCTCATTTTTCCTCCGCCATGATCGTCGTCATCCGTCCCAATACCCCGCGCGACCTCATCGATGAAGTCATCGCCGAGGTGCAAAAGCTCGGCTACGATCCGCGCCCCATCTTCGGTACCGAGCAGACCGTCATCGCCGCCATCGGCGACGAGCGCACCCATCACACCCTGCTTTCGCTTACCGCCATGGCGCAGGTGGAAAAAGTGCTTCCCGTCCAAAAGCGGCACAAGCTCGTCAGCCGCGAATCGCATTCCGGCGACACCGTCATCGACGTGGACGGCGTGAAGATCGGCGGGAACAGCCCCTTCTGCCTCATGGCCGGCCCTTGCTCGGTCGAAAGCGAGGAGCAGCTCCTCAGCACCGCGCGCGCCGTCAAGGCCGCCGGCGCCACCATCCTCCGCGGCGGCGCTTTCAAGCCCCGCACCTCGCCCTATGAATTCCAGGGTCTCGGCAGCGAAGGCCTGCGTCTTCTCTCCCTGGCAAAAAAGGAAACCGGTCTCAAGATCATCACCGAGGTCCTCAGCGAGCGGCACGTCGATGAAGTCGCCAGCCACACCGACATCCTCCAGATCGGCGCGCGCAATGCGCAGAATTTCCAACTCCTCATCGAGTGCGCCCGCACCGGCAAGCCCATCCTCCTCAAGCGCGGCCTGAGCGAAAAGATCGAGGAATGGCTGCTCGGCGCGGAATACCTGCTCGCCCACGGAAATGGCAACGTCATGTTCTGCGAGCGCGGCATCCGCACCTTCGAGACCTACACCCGCAACACCCTCGACCTCGCCGCCGTCGCCGTGGCGAAGAAGGAATCGCACCTCCCGGTGATCGTCGATCCCAGCCAGGGCTGCGGCCGCGCCGACCTCGTCCGCGCGCTCTGCAAAGGCAGCGTCGCCATGGGCGCCGACGGCCTCCTCATCGAAGTCCACCCGCACCCCGCCGAAGCCCTCAGCGACGGCCAGCAGCAGCTCGATTTCAGCGGCTTCGCCGCGCTGGTGAAAGAGTTGCAGCCGCTCCTCGGAGCGATGGGCCGAACGGCGTAAGGCCCGCGCCAGCGCAAAGTAGGCGGCTCTTCCCAGAGCCGCTTCAAGCGACGTGCCAAGGCGCAACCCAGCGGACTTGGGAAGTTCCGCCTACTTTGCCGCCATCCCCCCAAAAAAATCCCTCCTTGCGTCCGCGCCCTGCCGCGCGATGCTTTGGGCGGTAGGCAGATGATCGCTGCCGGTTATCTCCTCGGAGATAGCTGGGAGAGGAAAGTCCGAACACCACCAGGCAGCATGCCGCGCACAACGCGCGGGAGCGTCAGGCGAAAGCCGGGCGTGACGGAAAGTGTCACAGAAAACAAACCGCCCGGGGCGCAAGCCGCGGGTCAGGGTGAAAAGGCGGGGTAAGAGCCCACCGCCCGGTGCGTGAGCGCCGGGGCACGACAAACCCCATGCGGTGCAAGACAAAACAGGGAGCACGGCGCCTGACCCGCCAGCGAAAGCTGGCAGCTCCCGGGTAATAGTCGCATCAGCGGGTCGCAAGACCCGCGACAGTTCGCGCAAGCGAACCGAGAGAAATGATCATCGCCGCCGCGGGCAACCGTGGCGGAACAGAATTCGGCTTATCGCCCACCACCCATGAAGGCGCTCTCCGCAAGGAGGGCGCCTTCACCTTTTGCAGGCCGGAACCCTTGTAGCGGCGGTCTATGACCGTCGGATTCTTCCCGGTAAAACGGAGCCCGCTCGATCACGTGTCGTCCGTGAAGATTGGCGCCCCCAGCGCGAGGCACGGCCGCGAATCAACTTCTTTTTGAAAAACGCAGAGACGCAGAGACGCAGAGATCGCGGAGGGAAGAATGAATTTTTCGCGGCCCGCGAATCACACAAATGACACGAATCCGGCCTCTTCCATTCGCGTGATCCGTGTGATTCGCGGGCAAAATCCGCCTTTAGTATCCTCCCTCACTGCGTCCTCTGCGTCTCTGCGTTTAAAAATCCAAAAGGACCGAAGAAAGTCCGACTACGCCGAATCCCGTGCGAGGAGGCTCAGGATCGCCTTCTGCGCATGCAGGCGGTTTTCGGCCTGGGTGAAGATGGTGTCGGCGTGGGCTTCCAGCACTTCCTCGGTGATCTCCTTGCCGCGATACGCGGGCAGGCAGTGCATGATGAGCGCACCGGGTTTGGCCTTGGCGACGAGGGCGGTGTCGATCTGGTAGCCGGCGAGTTGCGCGAGGCGATAGGCGGCTTCCTCCTCCTTGCCCATGCTCACCCACACATCGGTGTAGAGCACATCGGCCCCCGCGGCGGCGGCGGCGAGGTCCTCGGTCACATGGATGTTCCGCCCCCCGGCGCGCGCCAGAAGCGCGGGATCGGGCTGGTAGGCGCTCGGCGCGGCGATCCGCAGCTCGAAACCCATCCGGGCCGCGGCCCAAATCCACGAGACGGGCATGTTGCACGCACCGTCGCCGATGAAAGTGACGACCTTTCCCTCGATCGTGCCGAGTTTTTCCCGAATGGTCTGGAGGTCGGCGAGGATCTGGCACGGATGCTCCTCGTCGGTCAGCGCGTTGATCGTCGGGATGCCGGAGTACTGCGCGAACTGCTCGACATCGCTCTGCGCGAAGGTGCGGATGACCGCGCCATGGATCATGCGGCCCAGCACGCGGGCGGTGTCCTTGATCGGTTCGCCGCGCCCGAGCTGGATGTCGTGGGGATTGAGGAAAAGCACGTCGCCGCCGAGTTCACGGATGCCGACCTCGAAGCTGACGCGCGTGCGGGTGGAACTCTTCGTGAAGATGAGCGCCCAGCATTGGTGGCGCAGCGGATGCGCCGCGTGATGTCCGCGCGTGGCCTTCATCTCCGTGGCCACCTCCAGGATGGTCTCGATGTCCTGACGGCTGAGCGATTCGATGGAAAGAAAGTGCTTCATAGAAAACTCCGCAGGACGGTTTGCAGAATACCCGCCGCTTCGTCGATCTCCGCGCGGGTGACATTGAGCGGCGGCAGCCAGCGGATGGCGTGCGTGCCGCTGGGCACGGTGAGCAATCCGGCAGCGTGCAACGCCTCGACGACGAAGAGGCTGGGAGCGCGCTCCCCGGCAGCGGGAACGCGCTTCGCGAAATCGGATACCAGTTCGAAAGCGACCATCAAGCCGACGCCGCGCACGTCCTGGATCAACGACGAGGCGATGGCCTCGATGGCGGCCTTGGCGTGTGCGCCAATCGTGCGCGCATTGGCGAGCATCCCCTCCTCCTCCATCACAGTGAGCACTTCGTTCGCGCCGGCGCTGACCAGAGGCGTACCGCCAAAGGTGGTCCCATGCGTCCCCGGCCCGAGCAAATCGCACAGCGGCTTGGTCTCCCCTGTCTTTAGCGTCACCGGGCGATCACTCACCCAGATTGCCCCGAGCGGAAATCCGCCCGCGATGCCCTTGGCCCAACTCACGGCGTCCGGCATGAGCCCGGGGCCGGCGAGGGTTTTCCAACCGCACCAATCGCCCGTGCGCCCGAGGCCGCACTGCACTTCATCAAACATCAGCAGCATCTCATGGCGGTCGCAAAGATCACGGGCGAGCTGGAGAAAAGCGGGCGTCGCGGGATTTACGCCGATCTCTCCCTGGATGGGTTCGAGCAGCACGGCGACGGTGTCCGGCTCCTGCACGGCGGCGAGAAGCGCGGGGCCGTCGTTATAGGGCACATGCACAAAGCCCTGCACCGGCGGCTCGAAGCCCTTCTTCACCTTCTCCTGCCCGGTGGCCGCAATGCCGGCCAGGGTGCGCCCGTGGAATGATCCGAGCATGGTCACAATGCCGGTCCGGTTCTGCGGGGACGCGATCATCTCGCCGACGGAATGTTTCGGCGCAGGCGGCGCGCCGTCGTTGCCAAACTTCCGCGCCAGCTTGTAGAGCGCTTCGTTGGCCTCCGCGCCGCTGTTGCAGAAAAAGACCTTTCCGCGCGGTGCATCGGGCGCGGAGACCAGCCGCACGAGTCGCTCCGCCAGCACGGCCTGTGGGCGGGTATAGTAGAGATTCGAGGTATGGACGAGCGTGCCGATCTGCCGCTGCATGGCGGCGATGACCCGCGGATGGGCGTGCCCGATGGAGGTGACCGCGATGCCCGCGCCGAAGTCCAGGTAACGCTTGCCATCTTCGTCCCACACCTCCGTCCCCTGCCCACGCGCCAGCCGCAGGTCGAAGCGCGCATATGTCGGAATGACGTAGCGGTCGTAAAGTTCGCGGGTCGGAGGCTGGTGCATGAGCGGCGGAAAAAACGGCGAGAGTATCCTCGCTCCGGCAGTTTGCACCGGAAAAATGCAGCTTGCCGCTGAACATTTGGCCGGGAAAGCGTGACTTAGCGTGTGACATTTCTCTCAGCGTCTATACTTCCCCTCACGGCAGCACACCCATGCGAGATTTTCTCATCAACTACGGCCTCTGGGCGGCGTTTCTCCTCGCCCTCATCGAGAACGACGTGGCTTTCATCGCCATCGGCGTCGCCGCACGGCTCGGCGATGGCGATCCGACCACGCCGGACAATCTCAACATCTTCGCCGCCGGGTCCGCCGCCATCGTGGGCGCGCTCATCCACGACACCGCATGGTTCACCATCGGGCACATGCACTCGGAGTGGTTCAAGTCGAGCAAGGTCTATCAGCGCATCGGTCCGTCCATTGAACGCTTCGCCGAGCGCTTTGGACCGTGGGAAATCTTCTTCGCGCGCTTTGTCTACGGCACGCGCAACCCCACCTCGGTGTTCTGGGGAATCCATCGACTGCCTTATCCCAAATTTGCCGGGATTGAATTGCTGGCCCTCTCCCTCTGGGGCGCCTTGCTCATGACCATCGGATTTCACTTCACGGGCCTCGCGCTGAAGATCATCGGGAAAGTCGAGCGCCATCACCATCCGCGCATGCTCCTGGCCGCCATCGCGATTGCCTGCGTGGGCATCTACGCCCTGCGCTGGTACAACCGCCGGCGCATCTACCTCCGCCGACTCGCCCGCGAAGCCAAAGAGGCGGGCGAGACCGCAGACAGCCGGCCAATGTAGAGGGGTTGAGGACGACGCATTCTAGAGCGTGTTCTGAACTTTGGACTCAGACCATCTGAGGAATGCCGAAGGCATTCAATCAATCAGCCCAGGGTTGCCGCGTCCTCGCGGCTACCCTGGGTCTCTCCAAACAACGCGTCCAACCCTGAAAGGAGTTGCATCTTCTGACCACGCAAGTTCAGAACACGCTCTAGAAACGTAACTACCTCCTAGCCCAGGCGCAAAATGCGCGGGTTCAACCCCGACGGCATCCAGTCGAGGTGCGTCGTCGTGATGAAACTCTGCGCTTCCGCCGGGAGGGCGGCGAGCAAGGCGGCACGGCGCGTGAGATCCAGTTCACCGAAGGTATCGTCGAGCAACAGCACCGGCGGCACCGCGAAATGACGCGCCAGGAGCCGGGCCGAGCCCAGCTTGAGCGCCAGCACCAGCGTTCGCTGCTGGCCCTCGCTGGCAAAATCCGACGACTGCTCATTGAGGAAGAAATGCACATCGTCCCGATGCGGACCCACGCTCGTCTGTCGCAAGCGGGCGTCCTCCCGCTGGGCGGCGGCGAGTGCGGCGGTAAGGTCCTCGCCTCCCGAAGGCACATACTCGAGGCGCAACACTTCACGCGCCCCGCTGATCGCATGGTGCGCAGCCTGCGCTTCGGGCTGCAGTTCCGCAATCAATCGCGACCGCGCCGCGGCCAGCTGCTGCCCGGAAGCCAGCAGGGGTTCGTCGAAGGCTGCGATTTCCCGCCAGCGCGGCGCAGGCGCTTTCAGGAGAAGATTGCGGGAGCGGAGCGCCCGTTCGTAGTCGCGCAGCACCCGGCGATAACCGCCATCACGTTGCGCCGCCAGGAAATCCAGAAAATGCCGGCGCGCTTCCCCGGAGCCGCGCACCAGCTCTATGTCGCTGTTTGAGAAATAGACGACCCGCGCGATCTCCAGGTATTCGCGCGCCGTCTTTTGCTCCACCTCATCGAGCGCCAGCTTCTTGCGCTCGCGGCTGAAATAGAACTGGAGATGCCGCGGCCCGAAGTAGCCATCGACGACAAAACCCCGCCGCTCGTGCTGGATGACGTGGGCCAGCCGCTTGATGCGAGGCGATTGCAGCCGCAGGAGAATGCAGATGGCCTCGAGCAAGGTGGTCTTGCCATGGGCATTCGGACCCACGATCAGGTTCATCCCTGGCGCAAACTCCGCCGCCCGGTCGGTGAAGCAGCGGAAATGCCGGACTTTCAGGCGAGTCAGTTGAGGGTTGAGGGTTGAGAGTTGAGTGTCCACCGTTTTGCCGCTTGCATGCGACGCTCCGCGCCGAAGGCATTGCCCAATCGCCGCGGAGCGGCCATTACTGCGGAAACGCGGCCGACTCTCAACTCTCAACCCTCAACTCTCAACTTCCGATGCAAACCCTGCCCGGCTTCCGCGATTTCTATCCCGACGAATGCGCCCGCCGGAATTACATCCTGGCCACGTGGCGCGAGGTCGCGCGGCGCTACGGCTTTGTGGAATACGACGGACCAGTGCTCGAGCCGATGGCGCTCTACGAGAAGAAATCCGGCGGCGAATTGGTCGGCCAGCTCTTCGATTTTGTGGACAAGGGCGAGCGCCACGTGGCAATGCGCCCCGAGATGACGCCGACCCTCGCGCGCATGGTCGCCGCCCGGGAACGCGATTTCAAAAAGCCGCTCAAGTGGTTCTGCGTGCCGCAATTCTTCCGCTACGAAAAGCAACAACGCGGGCGGCTGCGGGAATTCTACCAGCTCAACTGCGACATCATCGGCGAAGCTTCACCCGCCGCGGACGCGGAATTGATTGCCGTGTTGATCGACACGCTACGCGGCCTGGGCCTGGCGGAAAGCGACTTCGTCGTGCGCCTCAGCAGCCGCAGCGCGTGGCAGCAGTTCTTTGCGGCTGCGGGGGGCAAAGCCGAGGACGAATACGAATTCTTTCAGATCGTAGATAAGGCCGAGCGCCTCCCACCGGAGAAGACCGACGCGGCCCTCGCGCGATTTGGTCTGACCGCGGAGCGGGTAATGACTTTCATGCGCTCGAAAGAAGCGACCGGAGAGCTGACACCCGTCATCGCTGACCTCGCCGCGCGCGGCCTGGGCGGATACGTGGAGATCGATTACGCCATCGTGCGCGGCCTCGCCTACTACACGGGAGTGGTCTTCGAGGTCTTCGACCGCAGCAAGAATGAACGCGCCCTTGCCGGCGGTGGTCGCTACGACAAATTGCTCAGCCTGATGAGCGACGGGAAAGTCGATCTACCTGCGCTTGGCTTTGGCATGGGTGATGTGGTGCTGGCGAACCTGATCGATGATACGCCCGCCGCGAAGGCGAAGATGGAAGCATGGCTGGTGCGGGAGCGGGCGTGCGACGTGTATGTAATCATCGCCAAGGAGGAACGCCGGCCCGAGGCGCTCGCGCTCGTCCAGCGATTGCGCGAGGCAGGACAGCGCGTGGATTTTCCCCTCACCGCGGCGAAAGTCGGCAAACAATTCCAAAACGCCGAAAACCTCGGCGCGACGCGCGCCGTGCTCGTCGGCGATGAATGGCCCAACGTGAAAGTGAAGATTCTTGCCTCGCGCGAAGAGACGCTCGTCCCCGCCGCCAACCTGAAATTATAGCACCCACGTCCGCACTGCGGTGCTACGGATTCTTGAAAAACGCAGAGGCGCAGAGGGCGCAGAGTTTTCTTAAACGACCGCCAAATGAGGCCCGCGAATCACACAAATGACACGAATCCACCCTCTTCCATTCGCGTGATCCGTGTGATTCGCGGGCAAAATCCGCCTTTAGTATCCTCCCTCTCTGCGTCCTCTGCGCCTCTGCGTCTCTGCGTTTAAAACAAAACCCACCGCCCATCAACCAGCCCACCACCGCCCCTACTTCGGCACTTCCCGGTAAGGCTTGTTCTGCTTGTAGAGTTCGATCCGCGATTTGATGTCGGCCTGCACTTCCGCCGGCTCTTCCCCGGCCTGTTTCACGGCCTCCTCCTGCCACTTGATCGCATTGGCAAACTCCCCCTTCTCCGCAAACGCGGCGGCGAGCGTATCCAGGTAGCCGGCGTTCTTGTATTCCGTCATCTGGCAAGCCTCGCTCGCCAATTCCACGGCACGCTGGCCGTTGCGAACGCTGTCCTTCTGGCCGGTGGCGAGCAGCCACGCGAAATCATTGAAAGGCTGCGCTTCCGTCGGGAAACGCCGGGTCAGTTCATTGTATACGCCGAGCGCCTTTTCGAGTTCGCCCGAGCCATACAACGTCGAGGCGGTGCCCAGCAGGGCGCGGAAGTCGCCCGGGGCGGCGGCGAGCAGCGACTCATAGTCCTTGAGCGCATCGCTCCAATCCTTCTTGCCCCGATATATTTCCGCGCGGCCAAGCAGGGCAGGCGCGTCCTGGGGATTGAGCTGCAGCGCGGCGTTGAAGTCGGTAAGCGACTTGTCCATCTCGCCGGCGCCGGCATAGGCGTAACCGCGCTGGGCTAGCGGACGCGAGTCCTTCGGCTGCAACTCGACCGCCTGGGTGTAATCTTCGACGGCCTCCTTGAAGTCGCCTTTCAAATAGTTCACGCCCCCGCGGCCGACGTGGCCGGCTGGGTCCTTCGGATCCAGTTGGATGCTGCGATCAAAGTCCGAAAGCGCGTCGTTTAGCTCACGGCGGAGAACGTGCACCTGCCCGCGCGCCTGCAAGACTTCGCGATTGTCGGGTTGCTGCGTGAGCGCGGAATCGAGGTCGGCCAGCGCGGATTTGGTGTCCCCACGATCGCCAAGGAGCAGACCGCGCAGGAACAGCCCGAGATAGTTGTTCGGGTCGAGCCGCAACGACTGGTTGAAATCGGCGAGGGCGTCATCGGCCTTGCCTTGCTTTTGAAAGACGTAGCCGCGATGCGCGAAAGCGTCCGCCGTGGGCTGGAGCCGGATGGCGGCATTGAAATCGGGCAGCGCCTTGTCGTAATCGCCCTTGCCCGCGCGCAGCCGGCCGCGCCAAAAATGCGCCGCCGCATTGTCCGGCTCCTCTTTCAGGGCGGCATCGAGCGATTCGAGCGCCTTGTCGGGCTCGTTGTTGCGAATCGCTTGCTCGGCCTCCTGGAAAAAATTCTTCTTTTCCGCCTGGATCGCGCCGGGACAGGCAACCGGCAGGAGGAGCAAGGCGGCGAGGGCAATTACGGGGCGGAATTTCAGATGGTGCGACACGCCGCGACCGTCATCCGGCCTGCCGCGCAGGTCAAGTCCGGGGGAGCCCTGTAAATTCTTCTCCTTTCCAGCACAGTGGGATCCGAAGCTTGGAATTCACGTGACTTGAAGTCGCGGC
>JADMIO011575565.1_pt1 | contig 74896 bp, 80 predicted proteins | sample 8958161 | NCBI WGS metagenome assembly JADMIO01 (sample SAMN16585339, study PRJNA669376) | soil metagenome | isolation source: Crop rotation soil | place: USA: Cullars Rotation, Alabama | collected 2011 | reverse complement strand
GCCGCGACTTCAAGTCACGTGAATTCCAAGCTTCGGATCCCACTGTGCTGGAAAGAGGTTGGCCAGCCGCTGCTTCATCTGGTCGGCGATGTAGAGCGCCACCGCCTGGATGGTCGAGGTCGGGTTCACGCCGCCGCCGGTCACCCAGATGCTGCCGTCGACGATGAACAGGTTCCTGACATCGTGGCTGCGGCCCCATTCGTTGACCACCGAGCGCTCGGGATCGGTGCCCATGCGCGCCGTACCCAGCAGGTGGCCGGGATAGTTGAGCGCGGTACGCGACGCCCGGATGTCGCGCGCGCCCGCCGCCGTCAGGATCTCCGTCGCGCGGGCGATGCCATGCTCCATCATGCGCCGCGTGTTCTCGCCGATCGTGTAGTCGATCCGGGGCGCCGGAATGCCGGAGCTGTCCTTGAGCTCGGGATCGAGCGTGACGCGGTTGTGCTCTTCCGGCAGGTCATCGCACGCCACACCGATACCGACGCGATGGTCGAGCAGCTCGCGATAGACGCGATGATGGTCGCGCCCCCAAGGCAGCTGGCCGCCCGTAACGCCCACCATCGCCTGCGTGACCGGTCCGGCGCCGCGGCCGAGCTGGAGCATGTAGCCACGCACGAAGTCGCGGCTGGGATCGGTCTCGTAGAACTCCTTGCTCCACATGCAGGTGATCGGGCCGTGTCCGCCGTCGAGCGCCTCGTCGACGTAACCCGACACGATCGGCCATGGATGCAACATCAGGTTCTTGCCGACCAGGCCCGAGGAGTTGGCCAGCCCATTGGGATGGCGGCCCGACGCCGAGTTCAACAACAGTCGCGGCGTGCCGACGCCGTTGCATGCCACGATCACCACCTCGGCCGGCTGGAAGTGCTCCTTGCCGGCGGCGTCGTAGTAGATCGCGCCCGACGCCATGTCGTGCTCGTCGGTGGTGATCTCGCGCACCCGGCAGCGCGTGCGCAGCTCGACGCCGGCGCGGATGGCGAGCGGCCAGTAGGTGAGATCGGTGGAGGCCTTGGCGCCCTGGGCACAGCCCGGCGTGCAGTGGCCGAGATTGATGCACTTCCCGCGGCCCTCGTACTCGGTGGTGGCGATCGAGGTGTCCGACGGCCACCAGTGCCAGCCGAGCTGGTTCAACGCCTTGGCGTAGCGCGTGCCCGTCCGGCCGAGCGGGATGGGCGGCATCGGCGGATGGCGCGGCGGCCCGCCGGGATCGCCGGCGAGGCCCGACACGCCCATCATGCGGTCGTTCTCCTCATAGAATTGCTCGAGCGCCCAGTAGTCGATCGGCCAGTCGTCGGCGACCCCGTCTAGCGTCTTTACCTTGAAGTCCGACGGATGCAGGCGCGGCCAGTGCGCCGTGTAGATGATCGTGCCGCCGCCGACGCCGTTGAAGTTGGCGACCTTCATCAGCGAGTTGTCGTCGTTGACCGGATAGTCGGTGTCGCGGCCGCGCCGGTTGGGCGAGATGTCGAAATCGGTATATCGGCGCGCCTCCCAATCCCGCCCGTTGGCCGGGAACTCGGTGGATCGCACCCAGTCGCCCTGCTCCAGGCAGAGGATGCGCATCTTCGTCTCCGCGAGACTCCAGGCGACGGCGGCGCCCGAGGCGCCGGAGCCGATGATCAGGACGTCGACCTTGTCGTTGCCGGCCATGTCAGGACTTCCGGTCGTCGCGCCAGAAGGCCGGCCGTTTCTTGACGACCTCGACCAGCGACCAGTCACCCGGCTCGACCTCGTAGCCTTGGGGGAACGGAGCCCGCGCCTCGTGCCCGATCGCCTTGAGCACGCGGTCATCGCGGTAGTAAGCGCTGAGGATCGCCCGGCCGAGCGCCACCGCCGCCTTGCCGCCGCCTGCGTACCACTCGTTGACCAGCGCCTCGCGGCGGCCGCGGTCGAGGCCGGCAAAGCCCTTCGCCTTGAGCGCCGCCAGCGCCTCGCGCGCCAGCGCGAGGTCGCGGCCGATCGCCGTCACGATGTCGCCCAGGATGGCCGGGTCGTCGGCGCCCGGCATCCCGAGCCCGGGATCTGCGGGCACCATGGTGCCGGCGACCTCGCCGAGGTCGCGGCGTTCGTCGGCAGAGAGCGCGGCAGTGGCCATGCATCTGTCCTACACGCCGTTCGGTCCCTCGATCAAATTCCGCCCCAATTTCGCTCCCTGGCATGGACCTTGCAGCCCGCGCAGCATGACCGCCGTCGAGAAGCCGCCGGGGCCCGGCCAGCCGGGCTTCGTCTCCTACATCCCGGAGAGCGCGCCGTTCACGCCCGAGCAGCGGGACTGGCTGAACGGCTTTTTCGCCGGCTTCATGGCGACCGAGGCGGCGAGCCCGCCGCCCCTGCCGGCGGCGGCCGATCCTGCCTTTGCCGATCCGATGGAGGACGGCGGCGACGACGAGGCGCCGTGGCACGACCCGACCTACAAGATGGCCGAGCGCATGGAGATGGCCCAGGGCCGGCCGCTGCGCCGGCGCATGATGGCCGCCATGGCGCAGCAGGATTGCGGCCAGTGCGGCTATACCTGCGAGACCTATGCCGACGAGATCGTGCAGCAGGCCGAGGAGCGGCTGAATCTCTGCGTGCCGGGCGGCAAGGAAACCGCCCGCATGCTGAAGAAGCTGGTCGAGGAGATGGGCGGCGGCGCCACCGATCCCGACGAGGAGAAGGCCAAGGCCGAGGCGCGCGCCGCGGCCCGGCTCGAACCGAAGGCGTCGACGGAGCGCGGCTACTCGCGCGAGGCGCCGGTCGAGGCACGATTCCTTTCAGCCACGCTGCTCAACAAGGGCCAGTCGGAGAAATCGACCTGGCATGTCGAGTTCGACCTGTCGGGCTCTGGCCTCGACTACACCGTGGGCGACAGCTTCGGCGTCTATCCGACCAACGATCCGGCGCTGGCCGACGCGGTGATCCGGGCGATCGACGCGCCGGCCGACTTCCCGATCGCCGGCAAGACGCTGCGGCAGATGCTCCTGGAAGACGTCTCGCTCGGCCTGGCGCCCGACATCCTGTTCGAGCTGATCTCCTACATGGTGGGCGGCGACCGCAAGGCGAAGGCCAAGGCGCTGGCCGAGGGCGAGGATCCCGACGGCGATGCCGCCACGCTCGACGTGCTGGCGGCGGTGCAGAAGTTCCCCGGCATCCGGCCCGATCCCGAGGCGTTCGTCGAGGCGCTGGAGGCGCTGCAGCCCCGGCTCTACTCGATCTCGTCGTCGCCCAAGGTCGACCCGAACCGGCTGTCGCTCACCGTCGATCACGTGCGCTACGAGATCGACGGCCGCACCCGGCTCGGCGTCGCCTCGACCTTCCTGTCGCGCGCGCTCGCGCCCGGCACGCCGCTGAAAGTCTATGTCCAGCGCGCGCACAACTTCGCCCTGCCGGCCGATCACAATAGGCCGATCATCATGGTCGGACCTGGCACCGGCGTGGCGCCGTTCCGCGCCTTCCTGCACGAGCGCCTGGTGACGCAGGCGCCGGGCGATAGCTGGCTGTTCTTCGGCCACCAGCGCAGCGCCTGCGACTTCTTCTACGAGGACGAATTCATGGGCCTCCAGGAACAAGAGGTGCTGACGCGGCTGTCGCTCGCCTGGTCGCGCGATGCCGAGACGCCCAAGACCTATGTGCAGGACCGCATGCGGGCGGAGGCGGCCGAGCTGTGGGCCTGGCTCAAGCGTGGCGCGCATTTCTATGTCTGCGGCGACGCCCAGCGCATGGCGGGCGACGTCGAGAAGACGCTGGTGGCGATCGCCGCCGAGCATGGCGCGATGGACGAGCGCGCCGCCAAAGCCTTCGTCGCCGACCTCAAGAAGGCCGGCCGCTACCAAGCCGACGTATATTAACCGCGCATTGTGAATCGTTTGATATCAATGAGTTGTGCCGGGGGGATGTTTCCCAGCTGGGAAGAATCGCCTTAAAGCCAAGCCGGCGTGCATTATCGGTTTCCCACGCCGGTGGGAAGCTCTGGGAAGTTTCCCAGGCTCGCCAGCGGCAGTCAGTAGAGCTTCACGGTGTAGTTCAGGATGAAGCGCAGGTCGTCGATCGTGGTGCTGATGTTGTTCTGGGCGGTGACCGACTGACCGTAGCGCGCGCGCAGCCAAAGGCCCTGCAGCGGCTTGAAGTTGGGCCGCCATTCCAGATTGAAATCCCATTCGGATTCATTGAGCGGGCCGCCGGCTGCCATCGACGTCGTCCAGCCGTTGACGTAGTACACCGAGGCGGCAACACCGGTCAGGCCGAGTGGCGTGAACACGTAGGAGAGGCCTACTTCCACGGCGTTCTCGCCGGCCCGCGTGAACGGCTGGATCATCGAGTTGGTGTAGATCGGATTGACGCTCCACGGATTCACCATCGCGAAGTTGGGATTCACGGTCGAGAAGCCGAACGTGAGGATGCCGGTGCTGTAGCCGAGCTCGAACCGGGCGCCGAGCTGGTTGGTCTGGTAGGGCATGCCGCCGTTGGTCAGGGCGGCGCCGACGGTGCGCTGGTCGGCGTACTGCACCGCCGCCTCGGCGAAGATGCTGTTGGACAACGCCACCCCGTACTCGGCCTCGATGTAGCCGATGTTGAGCGTGTCCTGACAGAAGTACTCGGCCAGGCCGAGCGCGGCGGGTCCCCAGGTCAGGCGGCCGGCGAACATGCCCACGCCGTTGTCGACGTTGGCGCCGGCCTGCCGCGACATCGAGAGAAACGTCGCCGAATCCCTCGGCTTGATCGTGGCGATGTAGCCGCCGCCGTAGCGCAGCGATGGGCCGGTCTCGACATCGCCGGCGGTGCCGACCAGCGTGTAGCCGTAGAAGGTGTTCGGGATCATGCGGTTGTCCTGCGGCCCGAGATACGGCGTGTTGTAAAGGTAGCGGCCGCCGGTGATGGTGAAGCGATCGAACAGCTCGGCGCGGGCGTAGAGCTGCCCCGGGACGGCGAAGCCGCCCTGGTCGGGCTGCAGGATCCCGGTGTCGCCGTAGCCGAGCGGCGCATAGAGCGGAAAGGTCGCGTAGACCACGGTGCCGAACGACAGGATGTCGAACAACTTGCCGGTCTCGGCGGCGAGCGAGCCGCCCATCGCCCAGGCTTCGCTGACGTTCGTCGTGGTCGGGCTATTGGTGACCCGATCGAAGTAGAAGCTGCGCGGATTGATCGAGAATGTCGCATCGCGCACGAAGGCCGGAGCGTCCTTCATCTGATCGCGCATTTGAGGGAACAACAGGAGCGGCGTCGCCGGCGGCGGCCGGAACAGGCTGTCGATCGGGGTCAAGTCCTGCCGGGGCGAGGAGGGAATCGGGTCCTCCTGCCGATAGTTCTGGCCGCGCACACCGCCAGCCGTGCCGACTATCGCCAGCGCCGCAACAAGGGCAAGGGCCCGGCGAGATCGGCCGATAACGCGCATCACATCGCCGGACGCCCGCTCAGGCCTTCACGTGCCTTCCAATGAACTCCACCATCCGGGAGAACATGTCGCCGGTCTTGGAGAGATCGGAGCCGCCCGCCCCGCGATCCATGTCGATATATTCCAGCGCGATGGTGCCGCCGGCCTTGCGGTAGTTGGCGACGAAGCGTTGCGGTTCGTTGCCGTCGAACGTCGATTCCGGGTCCTTGTAATCGTGCATGGCGTCGCCGCGGCTCTGGTACCAGACAGCGGGCGGTGTCAGCAGCTTCTCGCCGCGTTCCAGCGCCAGCATCGGGTTGCCCTCCGCCATGTTGGCCTCCGTGCGCCAGTAGGAATCCTGGCGCGCGATGATCGAGTCCAGCTTCTCGCGCTTGGCATGACGGTAGCGGCTGAGCGGATTGATCACCGGCCAGGTCATGATCACGCAGCGCGCGCTGGCGTCCTGTGGTGGGGAGCCAGCCGGCAGGGGGATCGCCGCATAACGCGGATCGTGCGGACGCATGGCGACCAGCATGGCGAGATGCCCGCCGCTCGACTGGCCTGACAGGCCGATCAGGTCGGGCCGCGTCTTGAGCTGGCGCGCGTTCAGCTTGGCCCAGCGCACCGCGTAGTTGATGTCCTGCACCGAGGCCGGATAAGGGTCCTCGTTGCCGGAGCGGAAATCGAGCGCGATCGACACCACGCCGTGCGCGGCCATGTACTGATGCCGCAGCTTTTCGGTCAGGCGATCGCTCTGGCACCAAGCGCCGCCATGGCATTCGACCATGGCCGGGAACGGCCCTGCACCCTTGGGCGCGTAGATGCGCGCCAGCAACGGCTTATCGCCATGACGCAGATACTCGACATCGGCCACGTCGAACGCGGCGGTCTTCTCGGCCTCGAGGACTGCAGTCGTCATGGCGCATCTCCCGGATGTTTTGCGTCCGGAGGCTAACGCAGAACGCTAAGGCGCGGAAGCTTCACCACGTCTTGGCGCCGGCCACCTTGGGCTGGGCCTGTCCCTTGCCCTTTTCGTAGCGCTCGATCTCGGTCATCACCGCGGTGGCCGATTCAGCACCCGCCGTCTCGTGCTTGGCAGTCGCGTTGTCGTAGCTCGCCACCCGGAGCGTGTTGGCCTGGCGCTGGAAGTGCGGATGGACGTAACGCGCCATCAACTCGTAGCTCTTCTTGGTCGCCTCCCAGTCGGCCCAATTGTGGGCGAGCATCAGGACCGCGCCGAATCCGCCGTTGGAGCCCAGCCACAGCCGCTCGAAGTGCTTGATGCAGTCGTCGGGCGTGCCAATGCAAGCGAGCCCGCTCGAGGTCAGGTACTCGACCGGATCCTTGATGTCGGCCGGCACAATCGGGAACGTCGCGACATCGGTGAAGTACTTGCAGAAGTCCTTGAGGCCGTAGGCCATGTCGGCCCGCGCCTTCTCGCGCGTCTCGGCGACATGGGCAAAGGTGACGATACGCCACTTCGAGCGATCCGCCGTCTTGCCGGCCTTCTTCGCCTCGTCCTCGTGGATCGCCCAGTTCTTGGCATGGCCCTGCAGCGCCTCGTCCGACGTGCCGCCGATCGACAGCATGCCGATGCCGTGCTTGCCCGACGCCACCGCGCCGACCGGAGAGCGCGAGCAGGCCACCGCCATCTCCATGCCGGGCTGCGAGAAGGGTTGCAGCTGCAGGCGCGCCTCGGTCAGCGTGAACCAGTCGGTCTGCTTGCTGATCGTCTTGCCCGCCATCAGCTCGGTGATGCAGTCGAGCGATTCGTTCATGCGCCGGCGCTGGTCGGCGGCCTTGAGCCCGATCTTGTCGGCATCGTAGATCAGCGCGCCGGGGCCGACGCCGAACATCGCCCGCCCGCGCGCCATATGGTCGAGCTGCATCATGCGCGAGGCCAAGGTGAACGGATGATGGTAAGGCAGCGACACCACGCCGGTACCCAGCCGGATGTTGCGCGTGCGCTGGGCGGCGGCGGCCAGGAACATCTCCGGGCAGGCGATGATCTCGAAGCCGCCCGAGTGATGCTCACCCACCCAGGCCTCGTGATAGTTCAGCCGGTCGAGATGCTCGATCAGCTCCATGTCGCGATCGATCGCCAGCGTCGGGTTCTCACCCAGGGCATGGAACGGCGCGAGGAAGATGCCGGTGCGGAGATAGCGGTCTTGCGCAGAAACTGGCATGGCGTGGTGCCTCGGGGTTTGGGGTTCAGACCGTGCGGAAGCCGCCGTCGGCCATGATGATCGAACCGGTAACATAGGACGAAAGGTCCGAGGCGAGGAACACCGCCGGTCCGGCAATATCCTCGGGCTTGCCTGGCCGGTTGAGCGGCGTATGGCTCATGACCTTGGCCACCATGTCGGGATTCTTGGCCCGCGCCTCGGCGTTGATCTTGGTCTCGATCAGGCCCGGGCCGATGGCATTGACCCTCACGCCGTCCTTGCCGAGCTCGGCCGCCAGCGCCCGGGTGAAGCCCAGCACACCGTGCTTGGAGGTGGTGTAAGCCGCCGAATTGGGCCAGCTCACATGCACGAACGACTGGATCGAACCGATATTGACAATCCGTCCCTTGGTGGCGCGCAACTGGTCCAAGAACGCCGTCGTGACGTTGAACACGCCGTCGAGATTGATCGACAGGATGTCGTCCCAGTCCTTCGACACCGCGGCGCTGTCGCCGGTGATCGGGTTGCGCCGGTTGATGCCGGCATTGTTGACCAGGATCGAGACGTTGCCGCCTTTGGCGATTTCGGCCGCCGCTTTCTTGCACGCCGCGCGGTCGGTGACGTCGAGTTTCACTGCCGAGGCCTTGCCGCCGGCCTTGGTGACGAGATCCACCGTCTCCTTGGCGCCGTCGGGATTGGTATCGAGCACGATCACGCGCGCGCCTTCGCGGGCATAGGCCTGGCAGATGCCCTGCCCGATTCCCGAGCCGCCGCCGGTCACGGCGGCGATGTGGCCCGCGAGTAGTCCTGCCATCGGTTCCTCCCTGTCCTATTCCACCTTTCATTGCAGTGTAACCAAGGCAGGTCCGAAAGGGACAACTGCAATGACGTCATCATGCGCTAGGAGAAACGGCTGGTCGAAAAACCGCGTTGTCACGTAAGGTGCCTGCTGTTGCGAGCAAAGGAGTGAGCCATGAAGCGACTTCCATCCTTGCTGATGATGAGCTTCGCGGCGACACTGATCGTGTTGGGTGCGGGTGCGATCTCAGCTCAACAGAAGCAGGACAAGTACAGCCTGAAGGTGCCCGACGGTCTCGCCTTCGCCGACTTCCGGGGATACGAGGACTGGCAGGTCGTCTCGATCGCGCGGACCGACGAAGTGCTGAAGGTGATCGTCGCCAACCCGGTGATGATCGAAGCCTTCAAGTCGGGCGTTCCCGGCAACGGCAAGCCTTTTCCCGACGGCTCCAAGATCGCCAAGATCCAGTGGATTCCGAAGAAGAGCACCGAGGCGCCGTTCGACGTCAGCGTGCCCGACCATCTCAAGGATCTGTTCTTCATCGAGAAAGACAGCAAGCGCTTCGCCGATATCGGCGGCTGGGGCTATGCCCTGTTCGACTACGACTTCGCCTCCGACACGTTCAAGCCCAACGGCAGTGGCGTCAATTGCGGGACCCAGTGCCACACGATCGTGAAAGCCAAGGACTACATCTTCCACCCCTATCAAAAGAGATGATGAACGGCGGAGGACGCATGACCGACTATGACGCCATTATCATCGGCACCGGACAGGCGGGCCCGGCCCTCGCCCGGCGGCTGGCCGGCGCGGGCCAGAAGGTCGCCATCATCGAGCGCGGCCGTTTCGGCGGCACCTGCATCAATACCGGATGCACACCGACCAAGACCCTGGTCGCGAGCGCCTATGCCATGCACACGGCGCGGCGCGGCGCCGACTACGGGTTCTCGGCCGGCGAGATCAAGGTCGACATGAGAAAGGTCAAGGCGCGCAAGGACTATGTGGCGGGTCTTTCCAACAAGGGCGTCGAGCGATCGCTGAAGGAGTTGAAGAACGGCACCGTCTACGAGGGCCACGCCCGCTTCGTCGGGCCGCACCAGGTCGAGGTCAACGGAGAAACGCTGCGCGCCGACAAGATCTTCATCAATGTCGGCGGCCGCGCCTCGGTCCCCCAGATTCCCGGCCTCGACCAGGTCAAGTATCTCACCAACAGCTCGATGATGGACGTCGACTTCCTGCCGAGGCATCTGCTGGTGCTGGGTGGCAGCTATATCGGCCTCGAGTTCGGCCAGATGTACCGCCGCTTCGGCAGCGAGGTGACGATCGTCGAAATCGGGCCGCGCCTCATCCCGCGCGAGGACGAGGACGTTTCCCAGGCCGTGACCGGCTTCCTCGACCGCGAGGGCGTCCAGGTCGAGCTGAACGCCAAGTGCCTCAGTCTCTCCAAGCGCGGCGACGACATCGTCATGGCGCTCGACGGCGAGGGCGGCAAACGGGAAGTCGTGGGTTCCCACCTGCTGGTCGCCACCGGGCGGCAGCCCAACACCGACGATCTCGGGCTCGACCGGGCCGGGATCAAGCACGATGCGCGCGGCTACATCGAGGTCGACGACGAACTGCGCACCAACGTGCCCGGCGTGTGGGCGCTCGGCGACTGCAACGGCCGCGGCGCCTTCACCCATACGTCGTGGAACGATTTCGAGATCGTGTCGGCCAATCTCCTCGACGGCGACCGCAGGAAGGTAAGCGACCGGATCGTCGCCTACGCGCTCTACACCGACCCGCCGCTTGGCCGGGCCGGCATGACCGAAACCGAGGTCCGGAAGAGCGGCCGCCGCGCCCTGATGGCCAAGGTCGCGATGGAGGATGTCTCGCGTGCCTTCGAGAAGGGCGAGACCGAAGGGTTCATGAAGGTGCTGGTCGACGCCGACTCCAAGCAGATCCTTGGCGCCTCGTTCCTCGGCGTGAGCGGCGACGAGGTGATCCACTGCGTGCTCGACACCATGTACGCCAAGGCGCCCTACACCGTCATCGAGCGCGCCATGCATATCCATCCCACGGTCGCCGAGTTCATTCCGACGATGCTGGAAGATCTCGCGCCGCTATGAGCCGCCAACGCTTTCCCCGTTGACGGTTTGCATATCCACTGTCAGCTTTACGCTCAGTGGTTCCCGCAAGGGATCAAAAGGGAACGCGGTAATCCGCGGCTGCCCCCGCAACTGTGAGCGGTGAGCTTGCGACCGATAAGCCACTGGAGCCGGAAGGCTCTGGGAAGGCGGTCGCCGGCGATGACCCGTAAGCCAGGAGACCTGCCACTAGTCGCGGTCACACGCGAGCACGTCGGGCGGGGTGTCCTGATGTAGCAATCGGCTTCGGGCGTGTGCGCAAGCGCATGGCGCGATCCGGCTGCGCGTTCGCGGTGACGGATGTAGTGCCGCGAGTCCGTCGTGTCTGTCTCTTGCTTTTCTTCCGCCGATCGGCGCTCCGCCATCGATCCGCTCGAGCTCTATGCCTCGGCGATCGACACGTCGGACTATGTCGGTCGCATCGCGCCGGTGGTGCGCCGCCTGATTCCCAATACCGGCGAGCTGCTCGACGTCGGCGCGGGCGGCGGCCAGCTCGGCGCCGCTTTGCAGGAACGCGGGCAGCCATGGACTGCGATCGAGCCGTCGGCGGCGATGCGCGCGCGGCTGGCCAGGCTTCACAACCCGCCGCGCCTCGTTGCTTCCGGCTGGCGCGACGCCGATGTCGCGGAAGATGCCCACGACACCGTGCTGGCCGCCACCATGCCGGCCTTGTTCGACGCACCCGAGATCTTCCTGGCGCGCTGCCAGGCCTGGGCGCGCCGTGCCGTGGTGTGGATCGTGCCGGCGCATCAAGGCCCGCGCGGGCTCTGCTTCGCCGGCTGCCTGCCGTCGCGCTGGCACGGCGAGGACGAGACGCCCGGCATCGACGTCGTGCTGCGCGGCCTGTGGGAGCAATCGCGCCCGCACGACATCGCCTTCGTCGACTGGACCTTTTCCGGCGTGGTGACCGACCTGCCGGCGCTCGCCGCCTATCTCGCCGACCGCCTGGGCTGGACCGCGGCCGACGCGCGCCGCGCCGAGCTCGCCGAGCATCTCGCCGCGCAGGCGGTGCCCGATGCCGCCGGCGTGCGGCTCAACATCGCTCGCAAATCCGCTGTTCTCGTTTGGGGGAAACAATGAAAAAGACCTATCGCTACCTCGGCCTCGCAAGCTTGGCGCTGGCCTCGCCCGTTTACGCACAGACGGCGGATCCGCCGACGCCCAGTCCCCTCACCGTCCAGCCCTCCGGGCCCCGGGTGCCGGTCATCAATCCACCCGCCACCGCCCAGGCGCCCAACCAGCCACCCGGCGGTCAGTCGCCTGGCAATCAGCAGATCAACTTCGGCGTCCCGCCATCGCTGATGCCGAACATCGTGGTGACGGCCACCGGATATCCAACGCCCGTCAGCCAGATCGCCAGCACGGTGCAGGTCATCACCCAGGACCGGATCGCGCATTCGCCCGCCAAGTCGGTCGCCGAGCTGCTGGCCGAGAATGCCGTCGGCTTCATGAGCCAATGGACCGCCGGCCAAACCTCGATCAACATCCGCGGCGGCGCCACCGAAGGACAAGGCCGCGATTACAAGAGCCAGGTGCTGGTCCTGATCAACGGCCACCGCGCCGGCACTGCCAACGTCTCCAAGCTGTCGATCGCCGACGTCGAGCGCATCGAGATCGTGCGCGGCCCCTCCTCCGTCGTCTACGGCAGCCAGAACATGGGCGGCGTCATCAACATCATCATGAAGACCGGCCGCACCGCGCCCGGCAACCTGGTCGAGCTCGACGCCGGCATGTGGGACCTGATCAACGGCAAGGCGCAGTCGGGCGGCGTCTACAATAACTTCGACTGGTACCTGGGCGCCCAGGCCGGCAGCCAGAACAACTACCAGGTGGGCGGCGGCCAGACCGAGCAGAACACCTACTGGCAGCGCGGCGGCGTCACCGGCGCGTTCGGCTATCAGATCGACGAGAACAACCGGGTCGACATGACGGCGCGCAGCGACGGCGTCTACAACACCGGCTTCCGCGGCTCGAGCGCCAACATCTTCGCCAACGACACCCGCACCAACGCCTCGTTCGACTTCGCCTATAACGGCAAGACCCCCGACAATCGCGGCTTCCTCTTCCTGCAGGCCTACTACGTGCAGGACGTCGACGACCTCAACAATCCCTCGCCGCTCAGCAACCTGAATGCACTGGCCTCGCGCACGTACATGGATCACAACCATCGCCAGCAGGACATCGAGGGCATCCGCTTCCAGCCGCGCGCCAAGTTCTGGTCGTCCAACGACCTGCTGATCGGCTTCGACTGGGAGCGCAGCTGGCTCACCTCCTATCGCCAACGCGCCGGCAACTCGGCGGTCACCCAACTCTCGCCGCAGGACAACAACGAGGCGAACTCGTACACCGCCATCTACGCCGAGGATGCGCAGAAATTCTGGGACGATCGCATCGTCGTGCGCGGCGGCGTGCGCCAAACCTGGGGCACGACCTCGCTGCTGAACACGCCCTTCGCCTACACGCTGATTCCGACCAGCACCAACTACCAGGCCACCACCTACTCGGTGGGCGCCACCGTGCAGGTGACCGACTGGCTGGCCGGGCGTTTCGGGGCCTCGAGTGGCTTTCGCGCGCCGACCGCCACCGAGCTCGGTTCCAATTTCACGGTGACGCCGATCGGCACGACGATCTTCGGCAATCCCAACCTGTCGCCCGAGACCAGCCAGCAGCTCGAGGTCGGCCTGACCGGCACCTGGCGAGGGCTCAGGATCGACGGCGCGCTGTTCCAGAATCTCATCGGCAACCGCATCACCGCGCAAACCCTGTCGTCGGTGCGCGGCGTGGTGGTGCAGCAGTACCAGAACAATCCCGGCAACATCCAGATGCAGGGACTGGAGTTCCAGGTCGAGAGCGACCTCATCCAGACTTTGCAGCTCAAGCCGCACCCGTCATGGCGCTGGACCCTGTGGAGCAACGGCTACTACAACTTCAACATGACCGACTACGGTGCCAGGACGCTCGGCCTGCCGGCCAGCGTGGCCACGCGCGTGAACGTCTATGAGGTGTCGATCGGCACGCGCTTCGGCCAGGCCGAGACCGAGATACCGTGGAACTTCCAGGTCCTCGGCCTGCTGCGCGGGCCGATGGACTACAACACCGAGGAATCGCTGTCGCCGACGTACTTCCCCGGCCAGGTCCGCAACGTCACGGTCTACGAGAAGGGCGCGTTCTGGATATGGAACTTCCGAAGCGAGGTCGAGGTGCGCAAGGGCGTGAAATTCATCGGCGTGCTGAACAATGTGTTCGACACCAACGCGTCTCCGATCTTCATCGCGCTCGACCAGAATCCGTGCCGCGCCAACATCGGGGCGCAGAACGGCAGCTGCGGAAACTCGATGCCCGGCCGCGAGTTCTGGGCCGGCATCCAGGTGACGTTCTAGTGCCTCTTGCCGGACCGCGGGCCTCCGGACCGCTCACGATCATGATGCGGGCCGGAGGCCCGCGGTCCCGGAAGAGTTTGATCTTCACTCTGCTCTGCCTTCTCACCGCACCGGCGTGGGCCGCCGAGCCGGTGACGGTGCGCGATGCCTTCGGCCGCAGCGTCACCCTGCCCGAGCCGCCCCGGCGCATCATCCCGATCTTCGCCTCCAACACCGAGATCGTGGCGTCGCTCGGTCTCGCCGACCGCATCGTCGGCATCGAGGCCTACACGCGCTATCCGCCCGATGTGCTCGACCGGCCGCTGGTCGGTGGGCGGCTCGGCTTCTCGGTCGACACCGTGGTGGCGCTCAAGCCCGATCTCGTGGTGGTGACGCCCTCGCGCCAGGCGGCCAACCAGCTGATCGATCCGATGGAGCGGCTCGGCGTGCCGATCATCGTGTTGCTGCAGCGCGACGTCGCCGAGATCCTGGCCAATATCCGCCTCATGGCGCGGGTCGCCGGCGTCGAGGGCCGCGGCGAGAGCGTGACGGCGGCGATGGAGCGGCGGCTCGAGGCAGTGCGGCAGCGCGTCGAAGGCAAGAAGCCGCCCAGCACCATCATGATCACCGGGCGGCTGGGCAACGGCCTGATGCTGGTGGCGCGCGAAGGCACCTACACCGGCGATGCCATCGTCCGCGCTGGCGGCCGCTTCGCCTTGCCCGGCACCCAGGCCATCGCCCAAGTGTCGCCCGAGGCGATCCTCAACGCCGACCCCGATGTGCTGCTGTGGGCCGGCAGTGAGAAGGACCTCAAAGAGCTGATCGCCCGGCCGGGCTGGGCCGACATGCGCGCGGTCAAGAACGGTCGCGCTTATGCCGTCAACCGCACCGAGCTTCTCATCCCCGGTCCGCGCACCGTCGACGGCATCGAACGCCTCGCCGCGCTCTTTCATCCGTCGGCCACGCCACGATGAGGGTCTGGCTCTGGTTGGCCGCGGTGCTGGCCGCCGCGATCGTGCTTGGCGCCGCGGCGGGCCACGACTGGGCGAGCCCGTTCGATCTGTGGCGCGCAATCGATGGCGACAAGAGCCTGCGCAGCCGGCTGCTGGTCGACTGGCGCATTCCGCGCGTGCTGGCGGCGGGCTTCGTCGGCGCGCTGCTTGGCTTGGGCGGCGCGATCTATCAGGGCGTGTTCCGCAATCCTCTGGCCGAGCCCTACCTGCTGGGCTCTGCCGGCGGCGCGGCGCTCGGCGCCACGGTGGCGCTGCTCGTCCCTCTCCTGATGCCGCAGTCGCTGGTGCTGCCGTTGCTTGCCTTCGCCGGCGCCTGGGGCGCGACGATGCTGGTGATCGGCATCAGCCGGGTCGCCGGTGCGGTCGACGCCGCGGGACTCCTCCTGGCAGGTGTCGCGGTTGCCGCCATCCTGGGCGCGCTGCGCTCCTTCCTGATGCTCGCCTTGTCCGACGAGACGGTGAGCCTGCAGGTCGTGCTGAGCTGGGTGCTGGGCGGCGTGCAGACGCCGACCTGGCCGGTCCTCGGCCTGCTGGTGCTGATCACCGCCGCTTGCCTCGGCCTGTCGCTGCTGCTCGCCCAGCGCCTCGACGTGCTGGGGCTGGGCGAAACCATGGCGATCTCCTTCGGCATGAACGTGCCGCGCTTCGTGGCGCTCGCTGTGTTGGCGGGCTCGGTGGTGGTGGCGGCCGCGGTGGCGTTCGGCGGATTGGTCGCCTTCGTCGGCCTCGCCTCGCCGCACATCGCGCGCTGGCTGGTCGGCCCGCTGCACCGGCCGCTCTTGCCGGCCGCCGCGCTGGTCGGCGCCATCGTGGTGATCGTGGCCGACGCCATCGCGCGCGCCGCCCTGCCGCCGGCCGAGATCCCGCTCGGCCTGGTGACCGCGATCGCTGGCGGCCCGTTCTTTATTCTCCTGCTGGCCAGGAGATTGCGCACATGACCGCAATCTCGGCCGACAAGCTGGTGGTGCGGCGCGGGGCGGCGACGCTGATCGACAATCTGTCGCTCACTTCGCCGGCGACCGGCTCGATCGCCGTGATCGGACCCAACGGCGCCGGCAAGTCGACGCTGCTGAAAGTGTTGGCCGGAATCGAGCGGCCGACCTCGGGCCAGGTGCGGATCGGCGATCGCGATCTCACCGCCCTCAGCGGAGCCGAGCGCGCACGCACCATCGGCTTCCTGCCGCAGCATTTCGAGCCGCACTGGGACCTCAGTGTCGCCGAGCTGGTGCGGCTGGGCGCCGAGCGTTCGGGTCATCTGCCGGGCGATGCCGTGCAGCGCGTCAGCGGCACCTTCGAGCTCGCCGGTCTCGGACATCGGCGCTGGTCGACCCTGTCCGGCGGCGAGCGCGGGCGCGTGCTGCTGGCGACCGTGCTGGCGGTCGATCCGCCGCTGCTGCTGGCCGACGAACCCGCCGCTGCGCTCGACATCGGCCATCGTCTCGACGTGATCTCGGCCCTCGCCCATCGCGGACGCGATCGGCTGTCGATCGTGGTGGTGCACGATCTCGACCTCGCCTTCCGCTTCTTTGATCGCGTGATCCTGCTCGAGCGCGGCCGCATCGTCGCCGACGGCTCGGCAGACGAGCTGATCAAGGATCCAAGACTGGACGAAGTATTCCGGGTGCGCTTCGAGCGGCTGGCAACCGAGCAGGGCTGGCTGCTGTCGGCCCGGCGCTAGGAGCTACGCGTAGAGACCGCGCGACCGGGCGAAGAGCCGCGTCAGCCCGAGCAGCGCGTCGATGTTGGGTGTGGCAACGCCGGTCCGCCGGCCAAGCTCGTGGACGGCTGTCACTATGGCGTCGAGCTCGATCGGCTTGCCGCGTTCGGCGTCGACCAGCATCGAGGTCTTGAAGGCGCCAAGCTCGCGCGTCACGGCATGCCGGGCCTCGGGGTCCTGGTCGATGGCGCAGCCGATCTTGGCGCCGATCGCCGACGCTTCCAGCATGGCGGCCGAGCAGAAGTCGCGCACCAGGCGATCGTCGAGCATGCGGTCGCCGGTGGCGCCGGTGATCGCCGACACCGGGTTCATCGTCATGTTGCCCCACAGCTTGTACCAGATGTCGTGGCGGATGGTCGGCGACGAGGTCACGTCGAAGCCCGCTGCCGCCAGCAGGCGATGAACCGCCGCGAGCCGCGGCGAGGCGGTGCCGTCGGGCTCGCCAATGATGAGGCCCATGCCATTGCGATGGACGACCAGACCCGGCTCGGCGGTCGCGGCGCTGAGATGGACCACGCAGCCGACCACATGGGCAAGCGGGATGGCGCGGGCGATGGCGCCGCCCGGGTCGACGCTTTGCAACGGCTCGGCGCCGACGCCGGGCAGTCCCTGGGCGAACCACCACGGCACGCCGTTCATTGCCGGCAGGACGATCGTCGACGGCCCGAGCAGCGGAGCGATTCGGGAGGCGACGGACGCCATGGAGGGCGCCTTGACCGCGATCACGACCAGATCCTGAACACCGAGGTCGCGCGGTTCGGCTGCCGCGCGCGTCGGCTTGGTCAGGAGCTTGTCGCCCTGCTTGAGGCGCCAGCCCTGCTCGTTCAGTGCTTGCAGTGTCCCGCCGCGCGCCAGCGCGCAGACTTCAGCATCCGTATTGGCCGCCAGCCGCGCCCCGATCAGGCCGCCGACCGCGCCGGCGCCGACGATGCAGGCCTTCAAATGCGCTGATCCATCTCCATCGCCGGCTCCGGCACGTCGACGCAGCCGATGATGCGCGCCGGCACGCCGGCGGCGGTGCAGCCGGCCGGCACGGGCTCGAGCACCACGCTGCCGGCGGCGATCTTGGCGCAGGCGCCGATCTCGATGTTGCCCAGCACCTTGGCGCCGGCGCCGAGCAGCACGCCGCGCCGCACCTTCGGGTGGCGGTCGCCGCGTTCCTTGCCGGTGCCGCCCAGCGTGACGCCATGCAGCATGGAGACGCCGTCCTCGACGACGGCGGTCTCGCCGATCACCACGCCGGTGCCGTGGTCGATGAAGATGCCCTTGCCGATGACGGCGCCGGGATGGATGTCGAGGCCGAACAGCGAGCTGGCGCGGCTCTGCAGGTAGTGGGCGAGCGTGCGCCGGTCGTTGAGCCACAGCCAGTGCGCGGCGCGGTAGGTCTGGAGCGCGTGATAACCTTTGAACCACAGCAGCGGGTCGAGATACGAGGTGCAGGCCGGATCGCGGTCGCTGACCGCGACTATGTCGAAGCGCGCGGCCAGGCCGATCGCCGGATCAGCGGTGAAGGCTTCCTCGAAGATCTGGCGGATAAGGGCGGCGGGCACCTCGGTGGTGCCAGCGAGGCGCGCCAGGTGGTAGCTGAGTGCGCTTTCGAAGCGCGGCTGGCTGGTGATGGTGGCGTGCAGCATGCCGGCCAGCACCGGCTCGTTGGTCGCGGCCGACTGGGCTGCTTCCTTGATGGTGGTCCAGACCGGATCGACGGTTCGACGCTCGGCTGACGTACGTTCAGATGGCTTGGCTGCGCTGTCCATGGCGCTCCCCTCGATTACCGTTTGGCGCGGGCTTCCAGTTCCTGGATCAGCGCCTCGACCTTGCCTCCGTTGTTCTGAATGTAGGACGCGAAGTCGGTCCGTCTAGTGATGACCATGCTCACACCCTCGATTTTGACGTCGGTGATGCGAGGGGCGCCGCCCACGTCCCGGACTTCCCATTCGATCTTGATCGGCTGGCCGTTGCTCTGGTTGAGCCGGCTGTCGACCACGGTGACCCCGTTGGGCCGGGTGGTAACCTTGCCCAGCGTGAGGGTTTGGCCACCGTACTGGCCGAACCGCTCGGCATAGGCATGGGCCTCGGCGCCGACCGCGGCTTTTAGGTAGCGTGCCTGCTGGTCGGGGGTGGTGCTCGCCCAGTATTTGCCGAGCGCCTGCTGCCCCATATAGGGCAGGTCGAAGCTCTGCTCGAGGACTCGGCGGATGCCGGCCTCGCGCTGGGCGCCCTGGGTGGTCTTGATGAGCTCGATGACCTGGGCCGAGGTGCTCTCGATCAGCGACGACGCCGGGTCGTTGGCGGCCAGTGCCGGCTGGGCGAGCAGGATGGAGGCCACAGCCAAAAAGACGCGACGCGAGGCGAGCAGCAAGGCACGCTCCTGATGAAAATGAACGGGACGGGCGGGAGTCCTAGCGCATCAGCGCGAGGTTGTCGCGACGATCGATCTCGGCCTTGCCGTCGGTTTTCTCACGCTTGGCGCGGATCAGGTCGGCGCGCTGCTGGGTGTAGGCGCTCTTCAGCGCGGCGTAATAATCGACGCTGTTCTTCTCGAGGTCGTCGAGCGCGAACAGGGTGCGCGAGCGCATGTCGATTCCCTGGGCGGCGTAGCGGGTGCCGGAGGCGATCCAGCCGACATTGCGGTTGATCGAGAAGGTGACCAGCGAGAACGGGTCCATGGCCCCGTCGATGGCGAGGCCGACGCCGTCGCGGGCGTTGGACGGGCCGATCACCGGCAGCACGATATAGAAGCCGCCGTTTTCCGGCTCGACGCCGGCGTAGTAGCCGATGGTCTTGCCCATGTCCTCCTTGGACTTGGGCATGCCCATCGCCGAGGCGACGTCGAAGATGCCGGCGATGCCGATGGTCGAGTTGACCAGGAAGCGGCCGATCGTGGTGGCGGCGCGGCCGGGCTGGCCCTGCACCACCTCGTTGATCGCCGTCACCGGCTCGCCGAGATTGTCGAGCACGTTGCGGACGCCCTTCTGGCCCTTCTCCGGCATCCAGTCGCGGTAGGTCACGGCGAGCGGGCGGATGGCGATCAGGTCGATCGTCCGGTTGATCGCGAAAATGAAGCGGTTGGGGGTCTCGATCGGGTCCCAGACCTCGGCCGCGCCGGTATCCGTGGAGGCGCAGCCACCCACCAGCGCAGCCGCCGCCGTCATGGCGACAGCCGAACCACGAAGCTGCGCCAACATCGAACCGACCAGATTTTTGACCATAAACCTCAATCCCTTAGGTTCAGTGTCGCACACGCCCCCCACACTTTGAAGCGGAATACGCCCCCCAAGAAAACGCTTGCCTATAGACATAAACATGTCCTTATATGCCCATCATGGATGCGTTTTTGGGCCTTTTGCGGGCGGCGGCGGAGGATACGCGGTTGCGGATCCTGGCGCTGGCGGCGCGCGAGGATTTGACGGTCAGCGATTACGTCCACGTGCTGGGGCAGAGCCAGCCGCGGGTGTCGCGGCATCTAAAATTGCTGGTCGAGGGCGGGCTGCTGGAAAGATTCCGGGAGGCGCAGTTCACGCGCTTCAGGCTGGTCAGCGGCGGCGATGACGCCGCGCTGGTGCGGGAGTTTGTGAGACGGCTGGATCCGAAGCATCCGCGGCTGGCGGCGGATCGGGCACGGCTCGATGCGTTGCAGCATCGGCGGCAGACGGCGGCGGTGCGGTTCTTCAGAGATAATGCGCAGCGTTGGGACGAACTCAGGGCGCTGCATGTCGCCGATCGCGAGATCGAGCGCAGCCTGGCCCATCACCTGCCGGTGGGCGCGCGGCGGCTGCTGGATATCGGCACCGGCACCGGGCGCCTGCTGGAAGTGCTGGCGCCCAAGGTCGAGCACGCGGTGGGCGTCGACCAGAGCCGCGAAATGCTCGCCCTCGCCCGCGCCAATCTGGCCCGCGCCGGCATCGACAATGCCGAGATCCGCCAGGGCGACATGTATGCCCTGCCCTTCGAGGCCGACAGCTTCGACGTCGTCACCATCCACCACGTGCTGCACTACGCCGACGACCCGGCCGCGGCGCTGGCCGAGGCCGCCCGCGTCACCCGCCCCGGCGGCGTGGTGCTGGTCGTCGACTTCTCGCCGCACGACCTGGTCGAGCTGAAGCGCGAGCACGCCCACGTCCACCTGGGCTTCGCCGACAACCAGGTCCAGGGCTGGCTGCGCTCGGCCGGCCTCAATCCGCTCGATCCCCTGCACTTCCCCGGCCGCCGCCTGATGACCGGCATCTGGCGCGGCGAGCGCGAGATCAGCCACCGCGCCAGCCGCTCCGCCGCCCATCACGGAGCCGCCCGATGAACAGCAAGATGAAAGTCTCCTTCGAGTTCTCGCCGCCCAAGACCGAGCAGGCCGAGCGCACGCTCTGGGAAACAGTCGAGCGCCTGACGCCGCTCAAACCCACCTTCTTCTCGGTGACCTACGGCGCCGGCGGCTCGACCCGCCAGCGCACCCACGAGACCGTGGCGCGCCTCAAGAAGGACACCGGCATCGACGCCGCCGCCCACCTGACCTGCGTCGCCGCCACCCAGGGCGAGATCAACGACATCGCCCGCGCCTACTGGGACGCCGGCATCCGCCACGTCGTCGCCTTGCGCGGCGATCCCCCGCAGGGCATGGGCGGCAAGTACTGCCCCCATCCCGGCGGCTACGCCAATGCCGCCGCGCTCGTCGCAGGCCTGAAGAAGATCGGCGACTTCCAGATCAGCGTCGCGGGCTACCCCGAGAAGCACCCGGACTCGGCCGACGAAAAGGCCGACCTGGAAAACCTCAAGCGCAAGGTCGATGCCGGCGCCGACCGCTGCATCACCCAGTTCTTCTTCGAGGCCGACGACTTCCTGCGCTTCCGCGACAAGGCGGCCGCCGCCGGCGTCACCGTGCCGGTCGTGCCCGGCATCATGCCGGTGTCGAATTTCCAAGGCATCACCCGGATGGCGGCCCTGTGCGGCTCCAAGGTGCCGGCCTGGCTGGCCGAGATGTTTCAGGGCCTCGACGACGACGTCGAGACCCGCCGCATGATCGCCGCCACCGTCGCCGGCGACCTCTGCCGCCGCCTGCAGGGCGAAGGCGTCGAGCAGTTCCACTTCTATACGCTGAACCGCGCCGACCTGACCTTCGCGACCTGCCACCTCTTGGGAGTGCGGCGCCAATGACACGAATGGAAAAAGCCGCGCAGCTCCGCGCCATCGCCCAGGAGCGCATCCTAGTGAAGGACGGCCCCTACGGCACCGCCATCCAGGCCTACAAGCTCGACGAGGCCGGCTACCGCGGCCTTACCGGCTGCAACGGCCGCACGTTCACGCACGACCAGAAGGGCAACAACGACCTTCTGAACCTGACGCGGCCCGAGATCGTCACGAAGATCTGCAGCGAGTATGTCGAGGCCGGCGCCGACCTGCTCGCGACCAACACCTTCAACGCCAACGCCATCAGCCAGGCCGACTACGGCGACGAAGCGCTGGTGCGCGACATCAACCTCGCCGCGGCGAAGATCATCCGCCAATGCGCCGACGACGCCACCGCGAAGGACCCGAGCAAGCCGCGCTTCATCGCCGGCGCGCTGGGTCCCACCAACAAGACTTTGTCGGTGTCGCCCAACGTCAACGACCCCGGCTTCCGCGCCGTCACCTTCGACGAGGTGAAGGGCATCTACCGTGAGCAGGTCGAGGGCCTTTTAGACGGCGGCGTCGACTTCATCCTGATCGAGACGGTGTTCGACACGCTGAACGCCAAGGCCGCCATCGTCGCCGTCGACGAGGCGGGCGAAGCGCGCGGCGAGGAGATCCCGGTGATGGTGTCGATGACCCTCACCGACCTCGCCGGCCGCAACCTCTCGGGCCAGACCGTCGAGGCATTCTGGCATTCGGTGCGCCATGCCCGGCCGCTCACCATGGGGCTGAACTGCAGCTTCGGCGCCACTGAGCTCTCGCCTTACGTCACCGCCCTCAGCCCGCATGTCGACGGCCTGGTCTGCGTCTATCCCAACGCCGGGCTGCCCAACGAGCTCGGCGCCTACGACGAGCCGCCCGAGATGACGGCCAAGCTGGTCAAGGGCTGGGCCGAGAACGGCTGGCTGAACGTGGTCGGCGGCTGCTGCGGCACCACGCCGGCGCACATCAAGGCCGTCGCCGAGGCGGTGAAAGGCCTGAAGCCGCGCCAGTGGCACGCGCTGCCGCCGGCGCTGCGCCTCAGCGGCATGGAAGCGGCGAGTTTCATGTGATGTCGAAGTACCGCGTATGGCCCCCTCTCCTCACCTCTCCCCCTAGCGGGGGAGAGGAATATGAGGGCGCGTCTTTCTTCCTCCTCTCCCCCGATAGGGGGAGAGGTTGGGAGAGGGGGTTACGCACGTGACCCAGACCGCGACCTTCATCAACATCGGCGAGCGGACCAACGTCACGGGCTCGGCGCGGTTCAAGAAGCTGATCCTCGACGGCGACTATCCGGCGGCGCTGGAGGTGGCGCGCCAGCAGGTCGAATCAGGCGCGCAGGTGATCGACGTCAACATGGACGAGGGCCTGCTCGATTCGCAGCTCGCCATGGAGACCTTCCTGAAGCTGATCATGGCCGAGCCGGATATCGCCAAGGTGCCGATCATGATCGACAGCTCCAAGTGGAGCGTGATCGAGGCCGGCCTGAAGTGCGTCGCCGGCAAGCCGATCGTCAACTCGATCTCGATGAAGGAGGGCGTCGAGCCGTTCATCGAGCACGCGAAGAAAGTGCGCCGCTACGGCGCCGCCGTCGTCGTCATGGCGTTCGACGAGAAGGGCCAGGCCGACACCAAACAGCGCAAGGTCGAGATCTGCGAGCGCGCCTACAAGATCCTCACCGAGCAGGTCGGCTTCCCGGCCGAGGACATCATCTTCGATCCCAACATCTTCGCCGTGGCGACCGGCATCGAGGAGCACAACAACTACGGCGTCGATTTCATCGAGGCGACGCGCGAGATCAAGCAGCGCTGCCCCGGCGTCAAGATCTCCGGCGGCGTCTCCAACCTCTCCTTCTCGTTCCGCGGCAACGAGCCGGTGCGCAAGGCGATGCACTCGGTGTTCCTCTATCACGCCATCCAGGCCGGCATGGACATGGGCATCGTCAATGCCGGCCAGCTCGAGGTCTACGACCAGATCCCGGCCGAGCTGCGCGAGGCCTGCGAGGACGTGATCCTGAACCGCAAGCCCGGCGCCGAGCCGAGCGCCACCGAGCGCCTGCTCGAGCTGGCGCCCAAGTACAAGGGCACCGGCGAGGCGGCCGAGACGCAGGACGCCGAATGGCGCAGCTGGCCGGTCGAGAAGCGGCTGGAGCATGCGCTGGTCAAGGGCATGGATCAGTTCGTGGTCGCCGACACCGAGGAGGCGCGCCAGCAATTCCCCCGGCCGATCGAGGTGATCGAGGGCCCGCTGATGGCCGGCATGAACGTGGTCGGCGATCTGTTCGGCTCGGGCAAGATGTTCCTGCCCCAGGTGGTGAAGAGCGCGCGCGTCATGAAGAAGGCGGTGGCGCACCTGCTGCCCTACATCGAGGCCGAGAAGACCGAGACCTCCAAGCCCAAGGGCAAGATCGTCATGGCGACGGTCAAGGGCGACGTCCACGACATCGGCAAGAACATCGTCGGCGTCGTGCTCCAGTGCAACAACTTCGAGGTCATCGATCTCGGCGTCATGGTGCCGTTCCAGGAGATCCTGAAGAGCGCCAACGACAACAAGGTCGACATGATCGGCCTCTCGGGCCTGATCACGCCCTCGCTCGACGAGATGGTGACGGTGGCGGAGGAGATGACGCGCCAGGGCTTCAAGGTGCCGCTGCTGATCGGCGGTGCGACCACGTCAAAGGTGCACACCGCGCTCAGGATCGCGCCGCGCTACGAAGGGGTCACCGTGCATGTGCTCGACGCCAGCCGCGCGGTCGGCGTCTGCACCGCGCTGGTCTCCGAATCGGGCGCGCAGGCCAAGGACTTCGCCGCCAAGGTCGCCGCCGAGTACGAGACCATCCGCGTCGAGCGCGCGGGCGGCGGCAAGGAGAAGCTGGTGCCGATCGCCGAGGCGCGCGCCAACGCCTTCAAGATCGACTGGTCGACGTACATCCCGCCCAAGCCGCGCATGCACGGCAACACGCAGGGCGCTCTCCCGCGCGTGTTCGCCGAATATCCGCTGCACGAGCTGGTCGAACGCATCGACTGGACGCCGTTCTTCCGCGCCTGGGAGCTCACCGGCACCTATCCCGAGATCCTCGAGGACAAGGTGGTGGGCGACAGCGCCAGGAAGCTCTTCGCCGATGCGCGCAAGATGCTGGAGCGCATCGTGCGCGAGAAGTGGCTGACCGCGAAGGGCGTGGTCCAGTTCTGGCCGTGCCGGCGCGAGGGCGACGACGTGGTGCTGTTCGAGGACGAGCAGCACACCAAGGAGATCTCCCGCCTGTTCTTCCTGCGCCAGCAGATCGAGAAGCGGGCGCCGCGCGCCAACATGTGCCTGGCCGACTTCATCTCGCCCAAGGCCGACTGGATCGGCGGCTTCGCCGTCACCGCGGGCCACGGCATCGAGGAGCATCTGCGGCGCTTCAAGGCCGACAGCGACGACTACTCCGACATCCTCCTGAAGGCGCTGGCCGACCGCCTGGCCGAGGCCTTCGCCGAGCGCCTGCACGAGCGCGTGCGCAAGACGCTGTGGGGCTACGCGCCCGACGAGGCGCTGACCAACGACGACCTGGTGCGCGAAAAATACCGCGGCATCCGCCCGGCGCCGGGCTACCCCGCCTGCCCCGACCACAGCCAGAAGCCCGAGCTGTTCCGCCTGCTCAACGCCGGCCAGAACGCCGGCCTGACGCTGACCGAGAGCTTCGCCATGATCCCGATCTCGGCGGTGTCGGGCTACTATTTCGCCCATCCCGAGGCGCAGTATTTCGGCGTCGCCCGCATCGGCAAGGACCAGGTCGAGGACTACGCCAAGCGGCGCGGGATTCCGGTGGAGCTGGCGGAGAAGTGTCTCAGGCCGAATATGGGGTACTAGTTGGCGCGCATGGCCCTGCTGAACTGAAATTTGACGTCGAGCCAGCGGTTGATACAGGAAGCCCACTTCGCGTTCGCCAGGGCGTTGGGGTGGCTGTCGGGCAACTGAAACTCTTCCAGTTTTTCTGATCTTGTCTGCTCGCGCCGACAAAATCGCATACACGATTGCGACGGCTAAAATGTCATCTGGTGACGCCAACATTTCGCCTGAGCACAAAGCCCGCCTAGTTCGGGAGAAAGAAAAGCTGACGTTCTCGGGTCAAGACGCGGTCAAGACGATCGTCGCTGTTCTGGCCCCGATGATATCGGGGAGCATTGCCAGCCTATCGTCCATTCTTGGTAAAGGGTAGCAATCCGAACTCGGCGCAAGCTGCCCGCGGCAAGCGGAATTGGAGGTCCCCGAAACGCAGGTCGTGGCTGATGCTTTGGAAGCATCCAGAAGCGCACCCCAGGTAGCACAATCGACATCTATCGACACTTACGTCGCTCGCGCACAGCTCCAGTGAAAGAGGCCGCGCGTGCCTATCCGCCCCACGGAGGAGCACAGCCCACGACGGGACGGCCTCCGCTGACGCCGCCTTTCTTGCCAGTATCCTGCTCGGCGCCTCGATCCAGGGTGCGATTTGTGTTTTGCCCAATCCTGATGACGCCATGGGGACAGGGCCTCCCGTTGAAGGACTTGGTGCCGAGATCGATGAATCTCTCATTGTATTCGATGATGCCACGAACTGTCGGATCGGTGGCGAAGACTCGCATCCCATCAGCGAATCCTACGCAGCCGTTGGCATCGTTACAGTCAGCTGCGAGCGCCACGTTGCCACCGCCTGCCAGCCAGGCGGCCGTTCCTGCAACGACCGTCAGACGCATCAAAGACACCAGGCGCCAATCCCTTCCACAATGGAGCGTATTCGCCGTGGCGCTTCATCGACGAGGCGAGACAGACCGGAATCGACCCGAGCGACCGCGCGTAGTGTCACCAAGATGCCACCAAAATGGCTCTCGAGGCGAAAAACAACTGAAGCGGTTTCGTTACCGTGCGTTCCTCAGGTGAAGCCTTAACAAGCTGCCTTGAGCCTACAATGGTGTGATGCCAGCAACGGGTTGGGACGCGCAGAAGCGCATGTGAAACGATCGAAGACAAGGGTGTGGGATGACTAAAGTGAAACACCTGCTGGAAATCTCTCAGTCTAAGCGGAACAGGGCTTGCTGCCTGTTGCGCGATGCGCCGTCCATGCTGGACGCCGAGGATCGAGCATACTTGGTCCAGTGCGCTAAATTCTTTGAGGAAGAAGCAGCCAAACTCGAAAAGCAAGCCGGCGATATCAGCGCCGACGCCCAGGAGGGCGACACACCGCCAAGGCAGTCACGCGCTTGGAAGGCGGCCTAGAAAAGCCTATTTGAGTTCGCCCGTTTTGGGATCTCTCTTTCGGCGGGTCAGCTGGCCAGTAATCACGCATCCGGGCATCAAACCTAACGTTGGGGACGTACACGCTCTAGCCCATCACGAGCCCAGGCTCGCAATCCCTATAGGCGGAGCCGGGCTGCCCAAGATTCAGACGTGAGACAACAGCGTCCAAGCAATCAGGCTGAATGAGCTGCCGATCAGGGCCACGGCCATTGCGTCGAAGATCCCTTGCCACTTCATGTGCGGCCTCCGAGGCTTCACCAGCGAGGTTATGGGCGTTCTATGACGTTCTGACATGCACATAGCCTGCCATGTGCCTTGGATCTGTGGGTTAATGCACAGCCGTTCGCGCCGTGGTCGCGCCTGTCGCTGGGTTCCGACACGAAGCGGTGATGTCGTCGCTCTATTGCGAACTCGGCCGCCCGGCCTTGAGGCCCTTCGCGGTCAGCATCACCGTGGGCTCATCGACATGCCTCACCAGAAAGCCGGCCGCCTCCGCCATATCTATGGCGCGCTCGATGTCGGGCCCAACGATGCCAGCACGCTCGGCTTGTTCATGGGCCAGGTCCGGAGAGCGGCTTCTTTCGCGAGCAACCACCAGTGACGAGCGGCGTCGATCAAAAAGTATCGGCGTGGGCTCGCTGGGCGCCTCGGCGCTATTTGTTTCGCGATGCCGTAATGGCGGCGGGGACTTCGTTGTCGCAATTGCCGCGATTTCGAAACAACCAATTCACCAACCGGCGCCAGTCGGCTTTTCGCCGCTCAGTCACTTCCGCCAGGGCGAATACTGAAAGCAGCGTAACGCCCAACACAAACGCGCGACCTGACCAACTTGTTGGCGCCCAAGGATTGGCTGCTGCGAACAACAGCATAAGCGGCATATGGAACAGATAGAGGGAGAAGGTGGCACCGGCGAGCCAGCGAACCGGCCGCCATTGGTGCCTGATCCGCACACCCTCCGATACGCTACGAAATCCGATTACAGTGCCGATGAAGCAGACGCCAACGATGTAGTCCTGCAGCAGTGAAGGGCGCTTGAGAAAGAGGACAGGCAGGTGCGGCCGGCCAAAGCGCCAAGCTACCGCTTCGTAGGCGCCCCAGGCGAGCACAGAGACACCAAGCAGGGCGATCCCATTGCGACGGCTGAGGGGTGGCCGGCGATAGGCCCAGACGCCGAGAAGCCAAAGCGGCCACATGGCCAAGATGCCAGGACCGACAACCGCCGTGACCGCCAGCACCAGCACGAGGCGCCGTTGACCAGAGCAAAACGTCAGCGCTGCAAACAGAACATAGTACCAGACCTCGAAGCCGAGTGACCAATAGGGCCCGTCGGAACCAGGCTGAAGTCTCAGCCCCCAAAGCTCATTCACGAACAAGGCCGAGGCGATGAAATGATCGGCGTCGAAAAGCGGGACATCCCCACCCACTCCGGTCTGCGAGCAGACCGTACAAGCGCACAACGCAGAAGCGTATAATTTCGGGCTGATCGAGTGGCCGATTTGATCGGCAAGCGCCGTCAGCACAAGCGCAGGGAGTGCGACGGAGTAGATCCGCGAGACCCGCGCGATGGCATAGTCTCGCATTGTCGTTTCCCTGGTAGCGGTGGCGTGGGCAATGACGAAGCCGGACAGCACGAAGAACACCGTCACAGCCTCATCCCCGTAACTATCAAACCGCCACAGAAGGCCGCCCACGTATCCGTTGGCATGGCTCGCCATCACGACAAGTGCGGCGAGAAACCGAACGGCATCCAAATAAAGGGACGTAGCCTTGTTCATGGTTTGACTCTTGCGCCGGGGAACCCAGTCTGTTCTTCAAGACGAGTTCAACCACCCGCCTTGCCCTGGTTTGGGGGGCAGGCAATGGTGGGCGCTGCACGGATCGAACGTGCGTCCCCACCCATGTATAGGGTGTGCTCTGCCGCTGAGCTAAGCGCCCGAGCTTGCTATAGCCGATCGCCTGTTGCGTCACCCCAACCCTTCCGGAGTAACCTGCGCGGGCCAATCACCGTCAGCCCGTTCGGGCGTTCTCGACTGGGAACGCTAGGCCCATGGGTTCACCGGAAGACGACATCGAGGCGCTCGGCTCCGCCATCGACCATATCGAAGCCGAGCTGAGGGACAGGCCGCCAGCGTCGAAACGGATCACCGCGATGCTAGAGGTGATACTCAAGTCCATGCGTGCCGAGGCTTAAGAAGAAGCGCCAAGGCGGCTTACTTCTTGGCCCGATGGAGAAGTTCGGAAACGGCGTGCGCAAGTCGGCCGTGTGGAAGAAGCCCGCGCACGCCGGAACCGAAAGTCCCACACCCATCAAACTCGGCTCAGGTTCGAAAGGTATGAGAGGAATAGCAAATGCCGGACCAGCGCACCCGCGCATTCATCACGTCATCGGGCGTGTGTGCGTTTTCTCACACAAATTGCCGATCGCGATGACGCGAAGAGTTACTGACGCCAAGCGTTCTTGGCGGGCTTTTTAGACGCTTTTTCAACCAGGTATTCACGACTTGCCCGTTCGTCTGCAAGGACTGCGGCGGCCGCGGCGAGATCAAGGACGCGCTGAAGCGCCGACTGGATATGCGGAGGTCACTCAGGCTGCCGCGTCTTTCGTCTCGCCGCAGAACCGGTGGAAGGTGGCGCGTTAGTCCGGACTTTATCGTCTCACAAAGCTGAAGATGCAGGTCCTTCCGGAGGTACGCGGACCCGTTCCCTTCGTTGCGTCGGGTCGCTGCTGAAGACTCGCATACCGCCGCGTAACCGACGCAGCCGTTAGCATCGTTGCAGTCAGCCGCGAGCGCCAGGTTGCCAGCGCCTATGAGCCAGGCGCCCGTTCCCGCAACTCCCTAAGGTCCACTGCCAAGGGCCAGCCTAGCATACCGTAGCAATTGAGGTTTCAGAGATGCGGAATTGTTTGCACCACCTGCCGTGCCGGCTTGTCCTCACGCTGTTCCTGAAAGGAACCTGGCGCAGCAGGTTCCACGCCCGCCGTGAAGCGGCAGCTAACGGTCCGCCGCTTCACGAGAGAGAGAATTGGCCTTAGAGTCCGCTAGGAGCTCAGCCAAGACGCCGGGCTATGCCGCCTGTGCGAAGTCGATCGCGCGCTCCTCCAGCTTGTCGCGAATGATGTCAATTGGCTGCCGCCGATCGACCACGACTGAGGCCACGCTGCGCAAGCGCGACCGAAGCTCGCTGCGGCCACCCGTGAAACGCAAAAGCGGGGCACAGCGCTCGCTCTCCGCTCGGTACAGCGACTCACAGAGTGCGCCCTGTACATCCAGGATGTCGTGGCTGTCGAGTTCGATATTGAAAAAGTCGAGCGTACCCCGACCGTTGACCCCCTCGAAGATGATGCTGGTCCCATTAACCAGTTCGCCGACCGGCATCAGAAAGCCATCAACGTACACGGCATGCAAAGCCGTGACGCAAAGATCTGCGCTGGGCGAGTTCTCGCCCAGAGCACCGCGCCGTATGAGAACCGGCAAGTTCGACCCGCCAACCCACTTGCCCGACTCGCTGTTCAAGGTGTGACTGACCATTGCCTTGATGGGCGCGAAGCCACCACGCACTACGACCTCATCACCCGCTGCCAAGGTTTCGATCGGTCGATAGCCCTCGCGCGTCAGGATTTGCGTGCCCCGCGCAAAGCAATTGCCGCCCCCGCCACTACCGCCACCAGGAGGGGGAGAACAAAGGCCAGGGGCGATCTTGCAAAGCCAGTCAGGGAAAGTTGCTGCCGATGCCGACTTGGTAACAACGGCAGTCCCCACGACCGCACCCGCGACCAAACCAATCGACTTCAGCGCATTGCGCCGTGCACGATCGAATTTCATAGTTCTGCTCAATTCCATCTCCGAAACTAATTGCACTTCGCAGAGCTTGTGCGGTTCCGGTGCCTTCGGGCAACGTCCAAAGAGCCTCGCGACCCAGCACGTTGGGATTACCCCAAAGGAGGTAGCTAACTCTCTCGGCGGACTCGACGCTTTTAAGCGCCGCCTTGAGCCATCGCCGCTGGCTCGCAGCAAAATGGCCATCCACGCGCGGAAGATCAGCGGCACAATCCAGTTGAGGCTGCTGTGGCGTGCCTCCCGAGTTCTGCGCAGGCGCAGGACGCGGTTCGGGCGTCTCTCCTTCTATACCTCGGGGGTGGCGGGCATGCGCGGGTCATCCTCGCGGGATTTGATCGTGCGCCGGATCAGCTCGTTTTGCGTCGCGGGCCCTCGTCGACTACTTGCGCGAAGACTTCGGACGGAGGAAGCCGGACTGGCGACACCGTGCCGTCTATGTCCCATCGTCCGAAATAGCCACTGAGATATTGGACGCACGCGTCATCATGACTGAGGCCAACAATGCTCCGCTCGAGGCGCTTCGGAAAATGACATACCGCGGTACAGTGCAGGAACTGACGCTTGCGTTGCCGACGACGTTCCTCGCCAACGGCAAGGCGGAGGCGATCCTCGACTGCTTCAAAGGCTACGACAGGACCCGATGGCAGCGTCGGGACATCGACAACCGCTTCGTCATCTTCAGCCAGTAGATCAGGCCGACCGGGCGCCCTGAGCCGTTCCCGATCGTCTCGAAAGGTCGGCGGCGCGAGGGATGGCGACGGGGTTGACCACTGCCGCTTGTCATACCTGAAAGTCCCGCGACGGGGCAGCGCAGACGAACGGCCCGCGCCATTTCTTCCGGAGTAGTCTCGACATGACAAACCAGATTACCCCGATGGGCACAACAGTGATCACCGCAGCGATCACCAGCAGCACAATGATCACGCCCCATAGCGAGAGCCCAGCCCTCTCTAATGCAATAGGACGGCCCGCCCTGGTTTGAGGTGTACGAGACCTCGTGCAGAGCGGGCCGAGGGACAGAGTGAGAAGGCGCTCCTCCTGTCCCATCTCGACAGCACTGAGTCCTGTCAATGCAACACCCGAAGCCGCATCAGGACGTACTGTGCTTGTCTCATCGACTTCTCAATCGCGTCCTTGTGCTCCCCTTCGGCGTCCTCAAGCTCGACTCTCAGTTTCTCTAGTGAGGCTTCGATGAACTGGATGCGCTTGGTGACGTTTCTGGGAAGCTGCTTGATCACGGCGGCAACGTCAGGCGCGGCGTCATCATCAGAGGTCTTGTTCGGCATGGAAGCAATGGTAACTGGGGGTGCCTACGCCCCGACAAGGTCCCGAAAGGGTTAGCCCCACGGGCATTTTGGGCAGAAATCTTTGCGAGGGTGACGCTTGGCTCGCTTCTCGCCCGGCGGCGGCCCCTTCAAAACTACATTAGCTTTTGCGCCCACGGGGCGCCTTCTGTCTTACGTTGGCCGTCGCCTTTGGCGGAGAGCGGCAGCAACGCTACTATGCACGACCTCGGACCGGGCTGAAATTAAGCGCACTGCATGTTCACGACCTATCATTTCGACCATAGGGAGATTGACGCGGTTCGGGTATTGGACGGGTGGTCGTATTTGTGGGCCGCCCTGTTCGGTCCAGGCTTCGTTCTTATCAGGGGATTCATCGGCCTTGCGCTCCTTATGTGCGCAATTTCGATGGCGATAGTGACAGGTGCGGTGGGCGCCATGATCGTTTGCGTGGCCACACTCGAGTCGATTTCCACCAATATCGCTGCCGCACTTGTGGTCGTTACATGTGCCGTGATGGCCCAAGCCGTGATTGCCGTCGGCCTGGTACGCATAGGCTACTTACGCGATGGTTGGCGAGAAGGTTACTAATTGAGTCGGCGGCCGGTTCGACTTGCGAGGACGCGACGCTATCGTCTCACTCCACGCCCCTGCGGAGGACAGTCCATGACCAATCTCCCCAGCGTCACAAGGCGTATCAAAACTATCGAAGCCGCAATTGCGAGGATGGAAGGCCAGCTTGAAAGCGCCGAAGGTGCGCGCAAGGCTGCTCTGAAGAAGCTGATCAAGGAGGGCGAGGGCGTACTGAAGATGCTCAAGCATCCTACGCTGCACTGATGGGTGAGGCCCCTCGGAATGACTCAGGACACCACCTGACCGGTATAGTTTACGCCGGATGCTTGCCCCACGCTTACCCTAAGCATGTGGAGAGCACGCTTATGTCGCTTAAGTCGTTGATCTAATTGGCGCTCCCTACGGGATTCGAACTCGTGTTTCAGCCTTGAGAAGGCCGCGTCCTACGCAGGACGCACTTCTCTTGTTGGTCGCGACGATAGTAGCTGAGATCGATCCCTGTCGGGCAGCCACATCCGGCGGGGCCGGAGTAACGGCAGTGGCTTCCCGTCCGTCCGCGACGTCAACAAGCAAAAGGGCGGCCACTCTGGACCGCCCTTTCTTTGTCTTCGCTTGCCGTAGAGTCTTACTGGAGCACGATCTCGACACGACGGTTCTGCGGCTCGCGCACGCCGTCCGGCGTCGGAACCAGGAGGCCCTGCTCGCCGCGGCCAACGACCGCGATTGCCGTTGCCGGCACGCCGTTCTGGACCAGGGCGTCCTTGACCGCGTTGGCGCGGCGCAGCGACAGCGCCATGTTGTAGTTTTCCGGACCCGAGGTGTCGGTGTGGCCGGTCGCCGTGATGCGGGCGCTGCCCTTGGTCTTGAAGGCCTGGGCTGCCTGCCCGATCGTCGTCAGCGCCTGCTGGCTCAGGTTCGAGCGATCCCAATCGAAGAACACCATGAACGACGTCGCGGCCGGCATCGGAGCCGGCGGCGGCGGGGCAACCGACGGCGCGCCGAACTTGATCTGCAAGCTCAGCATGGCCGAGAAGTTGTTGTTGCTGTAGCTGCCGTTGATGTTCGTCGGTCCGACATTGAAGTTGTAGCTCGGCTGGGTGGTGCCGTAGTAGCGGCCTTCCAGGTTGACGCGGAATGTCGGGTCGATGTTCCAGCCGACGCCGAGCATGCCCTGGTAGGCGAACTGGACGCCGCTGTAGCTGCCGTTGCCGTTGGCTGTCAGTTGGGAAAAAGCGGCGCCGATACCGGCGCCGATGTACGGCACGAACGACCCGCCCGCCAGGAAATCATAATACAGGTTCGCCATGATCGGGACCTGATCGACGGTGGTGCCGAGCGAGCCGACCGCGCCGGGAGTGCTCAGGGTTCCCGTGTTCCTGATGAAGCGGGACTCGAGCTCGACTCGGGGGCCGACGAAGTCGTAACCCACCATGCCGCCAGCCGTCCAACCCAGGTTGTTGTTGAGGTTGGCGGTGCCGCTGAAGGCGCCGCCGCCAGGGCCGGCCGTAAAGGCGTTCGCGGTGCCGGAGGTATTCAGCAGCCAGTTGATGCCGCCTTCGGCGCCGATATAGAACCCAGGATATTGGAGGGTTTGCGCCTGAGTGGTCATCGGCAATGCCGCAAGCACCGCGGCCGCGATCCATGTTCTCTTCATCATCTTGTTCTCCCCGCTGGCAGTGTCAGGATTCAGGTGATCCGGGATCGGCGTAGCGTAGGCGAACTTCCTATACTCCTCGCCAATTGGAGCGGCAATCGAGAGGCCGTCGATGGCGGCCGACTGTTGCCAATTGGCAACAGCCGAAGAACCGTCGTGAGGATCGCGCTAGTGCGGGGCTGGCAGCATCGCTTCAAGCGCAGCCAGGACTTCGGCCGACTGCAACGGCTTTTCGAGGAAAGGCCGCCCTGAGAATTTCGGCGGGAGCAATCGGCGGGAGGTGGCGCTCAAAAAGGAAAATGGCACGCGCAGGGCCAGAAGCACCTCTGCCACTTCGAAGACGCGGTGGTCCCCGCCCAAATGGATATCGAGCAGCGCCGCGTCTATCCGGGTGTCGGCGATAGCGGCCAGGGCATCGGCCGTTGAACCAACCGGCCCTACCACCCTGTAGCCCGCGTCGCTGAGAACGTCAGCGATTGCCGCGCCAACGACGGCGCGGTCCTCAACGATCAGAATGGTGAGACTATCGCCAATCCGGCACGTCATTCGGCAGACTAGCACACTTGTCGTCGCCCGCGCGCCGCCGCCTGCGTGACCGTTATATGCCTGGTTCCCGCCTGCGCCTGCAACTCGTGGGCGGCACGGGGCGTTGCTCTCGCAGCGTTTGGAATAGCGTCGAGGTTCACATGCAGCGATCCGTCTGGCCAGCCAGCATCGCACTGGCCATTACGGGTTTCTGCAATGCCGGCTACAGCCAGACATCAATCGCCAGCTTTGACGACGTCGCGGGCAAGTGGGCCGGCCACGCGGACACTCACAACGTCAGCCTGGAAATCGATCCCCGCGGCCGATTCACCGCAGCGTACGCCCTCGGCAGCGAGAGTGGCGAAGCCAGGCTCGAGGCGGGCACCCTGGTGATTCCGCTGCCGAAGCATGGGGGCGCGCTGCAGCTGTTGTGGGACGGAGAATCCCTGAAAGGGCCCGGCCAGATCCAGGGCCGGACCTGGGTGGTGAGCCTCGCGCGTACTGCCGCGGCCAAGTCCGACTGATGCGGCAGGGTGGCTGAACCGACCGCTCGTGGCCGTCCTGATGCCGTATACATGCCGAAAGTCCGCCGGACTCCTTGCGCGGGAGGTTTCAGACGGCCCTTCCGCTCAGCGGCGTGGGGGCTGTCGCGACAGCAATGCCATCGGTTGCCGAAACGGACGTCTCTGACCGTCTAGGCCCAGAATCTCGCAGCGGGCATCAGGAACATCGCCAGCACGGCAAGCATGGGGCCGAGCAGCGCGGCCTCAACCCGCATGCGGAAAAAGTACACATACAGATACGAGACAACGAACCCGCCAAGGATCGCGACCATGACGTGCAGCCATCCCAGAGAAGACGCGATTAGAATGGCGAAGACCATCAAGGCAACTCCCAGAATGCCCGGAAGGTGTCGCTTGTAGGCAAACTCTCCAAGCGCCCAACCGCGATACACGAGGTAGAAGCGGTACGAGAGCAAAGCCCTGCCACAGGCAAAAATCAGGGCGGCCACGACAAGCGTCGCCATGTCACCGTCAGCACTCATAAGCACTGTTCGCATCACTGCCGCTGCCTTTGCTTGCATGGACGTCGAAGACCGGCGTTGCGCCCTCGGCCCAATGCAACCCTGCACCTCTTGAGCCTCCTGTCTGTTCAGAACGGGACACCCGGACCGATGCCGGCACCATGCGCGGTACGTCAGCCCGTATTTCTTGCCGACCCGCGCTCACTGAGCCGCCGGCAAAGCGAGTCGTTGACTTGGGTGCATCCGGCAGAAGTTTTTTGAACAATCTTGCAAGTGGTTGTAACGCCTCGCGAACTTCTAATGACCATAATCGTCGATTCGAGGGGGCCTGGGTTATGATCAGGCTCATGCGTGAAAAGCGTAGAGTTGCGACGATCGAGCAGCGGCTCGCTCGCCGTACCGAGATCGATCCGCTGACGGGCTGTCACATCTGGCAAGGCAGCTGCAATCCCGCCGGCTATCCGCTCATCCGCCTGGAGCGCAAGAGCCATCTGGTGCATCGGCTGGCCTGGACGTTGCGCTACGGGATGATCCCCGCCGGGATGCATCTCTGCCACCGCTGCGACGAGCGACGCTGCATCAACCCCGACCATCACTTCGTCGGCACGCACCAGGACAACATGCGCGACATGCGCGACAAGCGCCGCGCCCGCGCCGAGCGCGGCCTCGCCATCCTCAAGGGCGAGTGCGGCCTGCCGGCCGACGTACGGCCCGAGGAGCTGACGCCGATGCGCCTGTTCCTGCGCGGCGTCGAGATCACCGGCAAGGTTCTGGTTCGCCCGTTCGTCGCCGGCACGCCGGCGCCGCGCCGGAAGGCAGCGCGCCGGCACGGCTGAGCCTTATTGCCGCGCCGGCGTGGTCCCGGCGAACCGGCATCGGTTTGAAGCGTTACCGGTTCATGAGCGGCAAGACGGTCCTGATCTCCGGCATCGGCATCGCCGGACCGACGCTCGCCTACTGGCTGTCGCGCGGCGGCTTCCGGCCGACGCTGGTCGAACGCGCGCCGGCGCTGCGCACCGGCGGCTACGTCATCGACTTCTGGGGCCTGGGCTACGACATCGCCGAGCGCATGGGACTTGCCGGCGACATCGAGCGGGTGGGCTACCACGTCCAGGAAATGCGTGTCGTCGACGATGGCGGCCGGCGTGTCGCCGGGTTTGGGACCAAGGTGTTCCGCGAGCTGGCGGGCGCGCGCTTCGTCACCGTGGCGCGCAGCGAGCTGTCCCGCCTGCTGTTCGAGGAGAGCAAGGGCACCGCAGAGGCGGTGTTCGGCGACGAGGTGGTCGCGCTCGACGAGCAGCCGGATCAGGTGGACGTCACGCTGAGGCACGGCGGCCAGCGATCGTTCGACCTGGTGATCGGCGCCGACGGCCTGCACTCATCGGTACGCCGGCTGGCCTTCGAGCCACGACGCTGGTCCGAGAAGCAGCTCGGCTACACCGTCGCCGCCTTCGAGGTCCGCGGCTACCGCCCGCGCGACGAAGACCGCTACGTGATGTACAACCAGCCCGGCCGGATGGTGGGCCGCTTCGCCCTGCACGACGATCGGACTCTGTTCCTGTTCGTGTTCGAGTCCGGCCCGGTCGATCCGGCAGCCGCGCTCACGCTGGCGGCCCAGAAGGCGGTCCTGCACCAGACCTACGCGACGGGGCAATGGGAGTGCCCGCGCATCCTCGACGCGCTCGATCGCGCCCCGGAGCTCTACTTCGACCCGGTCAGCCAGATCAGGATGGCGGCCTGGTCGCGCGGACGCATCGGCCTGGTGGGCGACGCCGCCTTCTGCGTGTCGCTTACGGCGGGCCAAGGTGCCGCGCTGGCCATGACCGCGGCGTATGTGCTGGCCGGCGAGCTGGCTCGAGCCGACGGTCGGCACGACCAGGCCTTCGCCCTGTACGAGAGGCTGCTGCGGACGTACATCGAGTCCAAGCAGCGGGCGGCCGAGCGTTTCTCCGCCGCCCTGGCGCCGCGCACGCCGGCCGGCCTGTTCTGGCGCAACCAGGTGATCAAGATCGCGGCGGTCCCCGGCGTCGCGCGGCTCACGTTCGGCGCCGACATCATCGACCGGCTGCAGCTCCCGGACTACCGGTGGGCAGCCGATCCTGAGCCAGCCTTAAGGAGGCACGCATGATCACCCTGCATGTCACTGCCGACATGATCTCGGCCGGCACCCGGGCCCTGTACGGGCACGCCAAGGCCGAGCCGGAACGCACCGTGGTCGCGGTGTTCGTCGCCATGATGCAGGCGTGCGGTGAAATGTCCGAGATCGGGGTGCAGGTGGAGGCGGAAGTGCAGGCGGACGAGCCGCGACCCCGGCACTAGACTCGCGAATCGCCCGGCGGGGCCGCAACAAGGGAGAGGGCTGTGGCCGGGAATGACAGACAGGCGGCGGAGCGGACGGCCGCGGCATCGATCAGCCTGCTGAGCCTGTCGCTGCTGGCGCTGGTCGTCGGCATCGTCACCGGCCTCGGCGCGGTGCTGTTCCGCGACCTGATCGGGCTGATCCACAACCTGTTCTTCCTCGGCAAGCTGTCGTTGCACTACGACGCCAACCTGTTCACGCCGGCCAGCCCGTGGGGACCGTTCGTCGTCCTGGTGCCGATGGCCGGCGCGGTGATCGTGACCTTCCTGGTGTCCAATTTCGCGCCGGAAGCCAAGGGGCACGGCGTGCCCGAAGTGATGGACGCGATCTACTACGGCGGCGGCATCATCCGTCCCGCCGTGGCGGTGGTGAAGTCGCTCGCCTCGGCGGTCGCCATCGGCAGTGGCTCGGCGGTCGGCCGCGAAGGGCCGATCATCCAGATCGGCTCGGCGCTCGGCTCGACCCTCGGCCAACTGATCCGTATGCCGCCCGGCCAGCGCATCATCCTGGTGGCCGCCGGCGCCGGCGCGGGCATCGCCGCGACCTTCAACACGCCGATCGGCGGCGTGATGTTCACCATCGAGCTGATGATGCCGGAGGTGAGCGTGTCGAGCTTCCTGCCCGTCGCCCTGTCGACCGCGGTCGCGACGTTCGTCGGGCGCATCTTCTTCGGCGTGCAGCCTGCCTTCGACGTGCCGCACCTCACGCCCCTCTCGATCGACTTCGCCTCGGCCGAGACGCTCGGCCTCTATGCCGTGCTCGGCCTGCTGGTGGGACTTGCCGCCACCGCGTTCGTGCGCGGCCTGCACCTGGCCGAGGATCTGTTCGACAAGATCGGCCATCGCTACCTGCGCCACATCCTCGGCATGGCGGCGGTCGGCGTGCTGATCCTGGCGCTGCACGAGACGTTCGGGCACTACTATGTCGAGGGCGTGGGCTACGCCACGATCCAGGCCATCCTGGTCGGCGGCCTCGCCGCTCCGGGCCTGCTCTTCCTCCTGTTCGCCTGCAAGCTGTTCGCCACCTCGGTCAGCCTCGGCTCCGGCTCGTCGGGCGGCATCTTCTCGCCGTCGCTCTTCCTCGGCGCCACGATCGGCGGCGGCTTTGCCGCCCTGCTGGTCGCGGCCGGCCTGCCGATCCCGATCGACGTCGCCTCGTTCGCCATGGTCGGCATGGGCGCCATGGTGGGCAGCGGCACCGGCGCGGTGATGACCGCGGTGGCGATGATCTTCGAGATGACGCGCAACTACGACATCGTGCTGCCGATGATCCTCGCGGTCGCGGTCGGCGTCGGCATCCGCCGCATGCTGTCGCGCGAGAACATGTACACCATGAAGCTGTTCCGCCGCGGCCACAACGTGCCCAAGGCATTGCACGCCAACATGTTCCTGGTCCGTCGCGCCGGCGAGGTGATGGACAGGGACGTGCTGGTCGTGCCGGCCGGCATGAGCTTCGAGGCGCTGCTGGCGCGACCCGACAATCAGGGGCGGATGCGCCATGTCGTGGTCGTCGAGGGTCGCCGCATCGCCGGCGTGATGCGGGTCAACACGGCACTGCGCGCCGGATCGCAAGGCGCCGCGCCGGCCACGCCGCTGGGCGCGCTGGCCAGCCGGCAGTTCACCATCGTGCGCTCGGGCGACGTGGCCTTCGACGTGATCCGCCGCGTGTGGCGCAAGGGCGCGATCATGGCGCTGGTGGTGCCGGACCGGGGCGTTCCGCGGGGAGACACGGTGCTGGGCGTGATCACGAAGGAGCATGTCGCCGACTCGGTGGCCGACAGCATCCACGTCTATCCGACCAACAGGTAGGAAGCGGCCTCCGGCGAAACCAGGTGATCGAGTCGCGCGACAGTAACCGCGTCACTCTAACTTTGTGACATCCACCACGGACTGATCCGGCGTCGATGGGTCACCGTAGACCCCTGCTCCAGACGGCCATCGCCCATTGGCGCGCCGCCTGCAGCCCACACCATGCAGCCATCGTGAGGATTCCATGTCATCGGACGGACACCGAGCGATCACGCGCCTCTGCCTCTCCGGCACCTGCTTCTCCAGCATGGGGCGGCGCGCCCTGTTGAAACTCACCGGCGCGGCCGCCATCTCTCTGCCGGTCGCCGGTCTCGCGCAGACCTCGGCGATGCCGACGCTCGGCTTCGTCAATTCGGCGGAGCGCGACGCGAGCTACGAGCTGGCGGTCGGCGACTTCCTGCGCGGGCTCGCCGAGCAGGGCTTCGAGCCGGGCCGCAACCTCGCCATCGAGTATCGCTGGGCCGACGGCCATTACGAGCGCCTGCCCGGGCTGGTCGACGACCTGGTGCGTCGCAAGGTCGACGTGATCGCCGCGACCTCGACGCCGGCAGTGCTGGCGGTCGCCCAGTCGAAGACGACGATCCCGGTCGTGTTCACGACGTCGGGCGACCCGGTCGCCATGGGACTGGTGCAGAGCCTGAGCCGCCCGGGCTGCAATTTCACCGGCGCCACCCAGCTCAATGTCGAGCTCGCGCCCAAGCGGCTGGAAGTGCTGCACGAGCTGCTGCCGCAGGCCCGCGAGTTCGGCCTGCTGCTCAATCCGGCAAATCCACTGACCGGGTCCGTCTCCGACGGGCTCAAGGCGGCGGCGCGATCGATCGGCGCCCATCTGCAGATCATGGCGGCGTCGAACGACCGCGAGCTGCTCGAGGTCTTCGCTTCGCTCGCCCGGCGCCGGATCGACGGGCTGGTGATCGGCAGCGACAACTTCCTCATCATGAAGAGCGCCGAGCTCGCCGCCGCGGCGACGCAGGCGAAGCTGCCGGCGGTGTTCCAGTACGAAGCCTTCGTCGAGGCCGGCGGGCTGGCCAGCCTGGGCGGCGAGCTCCACGAGTCGTACCTGATCGCCGGCCGCTATACCGGCCGCATCCTGAACGGCGAGCAGCCGGCCAACCTCGCCGTCCAGCAGGCCACGCAGGTCCGCCTGATCCTCAACCTCAAGACCGCCCGGGCGATCGGCGTCAGCGTGCCCGACACCCTGCGCGAGCGGGCCGACCGGATCATCGAGTAGTCGCCCACGCAACCCAGCCTTGCGCCGCCCGAGGCGTTCTCCCGCCGCTCATCGGCTATGAGATGGAGCATGCTTTCCTGGTCCCGCTTGCGGCCTCTGGCGCTGCTGCTCGCTCTCTCGGTCGGCGGCGCTGCCTTTTCCGCCGGCGCGCAACAGGCCTGCCCTGCCGTCGAGGGCGAGTTCACCGGCACCAACGCGGTCTACAAGAGCGGCCAGGAGGCGCCGCGCGAGGGCATCTTCTCGCTCGCGCTCCAGCCGGCCACGACGGTGGACTATCTCTCGGGGTCGCGCTGGGTGAAGGGCGACGGCGGCTGGGGCGCCGCGCTCGTGCTGCGCATGGTGCCGAAGGCACGCTACCGCCTCTTCCTGTCGAGCGCGGCCGACATCGAGCTGATCCAGAACTACCGGGCGCTGACGCTGACCGAGTGCCGCGGCGAGCAGCCGAGCTACCTCGTCTCGGTCGGCGACGGAAAGGTGATCCTGCAAGTGCGGGGCGCGTCGGTCCCGCTGATCGACATCGCCTTCCTCAGGATCTAGCGCGAGGTTTTAAGCGCGAGGGCCTCCTCGCGGTCCGACCAGAGCACCGGCACCATCGCCGTGCACGAGCTGATGCCGTTCGCGCCGTTGCGGCCGAAGCTCATCTTGGCGTGCAGGTTGTCGAACTCGATGTGGCGGCCCTGACGGTCGCCGATCTCGTGCGCCAGGCTTCGGATGGCCTGCGAGCACGACGCCTGGATGTCGTCGTTGAACGCGAACTGATAGCGCGCCTGCTGTACATAAAGAGTGAAGCCGGACGGCGAGTCGTCGACCCGGTAGGCGGTGTCCTTGTCGTAGGGCGTCATCGGCAGCGCGGTGTAACGCGCCGGCGCCTCGCACCCCGAGGCGACGGCCAGGACAAGGATCGCTGTGGGCGTGAACCACAACCGCATGGCGCATTTTAGCATCGCCGTCGCACGCCGCCGCACACGACAGCGTGAAACTCATATTCCTCTCCCCTTACGCGTTTCGCCTCCGGCGAAAGCGGTTAGGAAAGAGGAAATGAGGGTGACGCTGAGGGCGTCAGTTCGGCCAAGCGCTCGGCCATCCGCGCGGCGGCGCCGCAGCCGCGCTCGACCGGCGGCGCGGCGTTGGCCGGCAGCCCGGTCCGGCTGCGCAGGGCCAGCAGCTGGTCCCATGGCACGATCGGGTCGGGCCAGTCGGGGACGAATTCGTCGTACGTCGTCCGGCACAGCCGATCAAAGGTCGGGTAGCGCTCGGCGAAGAAGCGCAGGAGGAGCTCACGCAGCGGCCCCTCGTCGACCGTGCCGATGGCGTAGCGATGGTCGAGATTGGTGGCCTCGGGCAGGATCGTGCCGTCCTCGCGCACGACTACCTTCTTGATCTCGGCCGACACGCCGCGATGGCAGCCGCCGCCGTTGCAGACATAGGCAGCACAGGGATGCTCGAGCAGGAACCGCTTGTTGCCGCCGATGATGCTGGCCTTGATCCGCCGGCCGGACGCATTGGCGAAGTCCGAGGTCTGGAGCACCAGCCGGTTGAGCTCGGCCGAGGTGAGCTGGCGGTCGCGGATGGCGGAGCCGCGGCCGAGATCGAGCAAGGGCTGCACGAGCAGTCGCTTGGCCCCCGCCTCGCGCGCCCAATGGGCGATCCAGTCGAATTGCTCGAAATTATCGCGCGAGATGGTGGTCGTGATGGTGACGGGCACGCCCGCCTCGACCAGCAGGCGCACGCCGCGCTCGGCGTCGCGGAAGGCGTTTTCGACGGCGCGGAAGGCGTCATGGAAAGCCGGCTCGCCGTCGATGCTGACATGGACATCGATGCCGAGGCCAGCGAACAGCTCGGCCTCACGCGGCCGCACGAGCGTGGCGTTGGTGCAGACCGTCGTCGTCAGCCCCTCGACGGCGACGGCGGCGCGCAGCACGTCGGGAAAGTGCGGGTACATCAGCGGCTCGCCGCCGGTCAGGAACAGCGATCCGATGCCGAGCTCCGGCGCGGCGCCGATCGACTGGAGGATCCAGTCGAGCGGCAACCGCTCGCGCCGCCGGGGAGAGCCGTCCATGTAGCAGTGACGGCACTCCAGGTTGCAGCGCCCGGTCAGGTGCAGCATCAGCGTGGCGGACGCCATGGCATGCCCCCCGATGGTGCAGGATGGTCAGCGAGTCGTCTGCTTGAACGCAGCGATATCGACGACCTGGTTGAGCGCACCGCCGCCGAACAGGCCCCCGAACTTCGGGCGCGGACCGTGCGGCCCCTTCGGCACGGTGCCGAAGTCACCGCCGTCGAAGATGTTGGTAGCGCCGACGCTGATGCCGGCGGTGTTCGAGCCGCCGCCGACCGCGGCCCTCGACACCTGATCGACGATCTGGGCGTGGATCTCGGCCGCTGCGCTCGCCGCCACGGTGTTGGCGAACTCGAGCAGGCGTCCGGTCTCCACAATTTCCTTCAACGCTTCGCGGGAAACTTCGTATGACAAGCGGCCAAGTTCTTTTGCCATTGTCGTGCTCCTTCAGGTTTACAGGTCACCCCTAAAAACAGAAGCCGAGCACGCCAAAGGTAGACGCCTGTCACAGGCCATGCAACCTGCGCTCACGCATATCTTTGTGCAATACAACCCTACGCTGTGACTTTCCTGTGACCTCATGGGGAGAAGTGTGATTTTTATTACAATCAAAGGTAGTGAAGCGTCAGCCGCCCGGATTGCGCACGACGATGCAGGCACCGCCCTGGGCGCGGAGCTTGCCGCAGAGCGTATCGGCGGCGCCGCGGCTCTTCTCCGAGACACGCACGACGACCGTAGCGCCCGAGCCGCGGCGCGCGTTCAGCACCAGCGGCAGCCGCTCGCCTAAAAGACCAGTGTAGCGGCGGCGCAGGCGCTCGTAGGCGGCGAGCACGCCGCCTTCCGACCAGTTGCCGGCGAGCTGCACGCCCCATGGTCCCCATGCCGGGTCGGAGGTGAGCGGCGGGCGGCGGCGGTGCGGGCTCTCGATCAAGAGCTTGGCGAGCTCGACGCAGCGCGCGCCCTTCTCCGTGCTGGAGGCCGCGGCCCATTCGACCGTGGGCGGCGGCTTGGCGGCCCACGATTCGGCAGGCAGGCCGGTGACGATGCGGACATAGGCCTGGGTCTCGAACGGCAGCACGCGTTTGTGGGCGAGCCAGCCTTCGACCTGGGCGGGGCCGGCATTGTAAGCGGCGGCGGCGAGACCGAGGCTGCCGCCGAAGGTGGTGCGCAACTCGCGCAGGTAGCTCGCCGACTCGCGCAGCGCCTGGAGCGGCTCGAAGGCATTGACCAGGCCACGCGTCGCGGCGGTCGCCGGCATGAACTGGGCGATGCCCTGCGCGCCGGCCGGGCTCACCGCCGACGGATCGAAGCGGCTCTCCTGCCAGATCAGGCGGGTGAAGAATTCTTCCGGCAGGTCGTTGTCGGCCGCCGCATCGGCCAGCGTGCGGCAGATCTCGTCGACGGTGGGACGCGCCGGCTCCTTGTCCGGCTCGGCGCGCGCCTGCAGCGACAGGGCCGCGGCGAGCATCAGGCAGGCGGCGGCGAGCCGCAGCCTCACGTCGCCCTACCCCGCCGCGGCATGGTGAGCGCGAGCGCCATGCCGCAGAGGTTGGCGCCGGCGGCGATCAGCACCGGCGTGCCGTAGCCGCCGGTCCGGTCGAACAAGTAGCCGGCCAGCACCGGCAGGCTGACCGCGGCGGCGCACCAGGCAATGTAGGTGCGGCCCGCGATGCGGCCGTAGTCGGACGGCGGCCAGTAGACGCCGATGCCGCCCGCGGTCGAGCCGGAGACGAAGCCGTAGCCCATGCCGACCAGGCCGAGCCCGAGCACGGCGGTGGCGGGCGCCGGGAAGAACGTCAGCAGCAGGCCGCCCGACAGCGCCAGAGCGTGCGCGGCGCACATCACGTGCGGCACGGCGAAGCGGTCGACCAGCCAGCCGCCGCCGACGCGCGCCAGCGCGATCCCGCCGGTGATGCCGGTGGTGGCGCCGACCGCCAGCGCCGCCGCGCCGCCATAGGTGGCGATGATCTCGCGCGCCTGGCTTAGCACCATCAGGCCGGCCGAGGCGGCGAGGAAGAACGTGCCCGAGAGTTTCAGGAAGGTCGGCCCCAGCGTCGACGGCCGCGTCTCGGCGCCACCGATAGGCGGCATGACCAGTCGCGCGCCGCTGAGCTTCGCGAGCAGCGCCGCCGCGGTACCACTCGCCGCCAGCACGGCGGCGAGGCCGGCCAGCGTGGTGCGCCAGCCGAACGCCTCGTTGCAGGCGTGGAAGGCAGGCGTGGCGATCATGGCGCCCATCGGATAGAGCGCGACGATGTAGCCGTTCACCAGCCCGCGGTGCCTGCGCACCAGCATGTTCACGCCTTGCTGGAGCAGGATGTAGGAGACGCCGCCGCCGGTGCCGAACACCACGCCGTAGCCCATGAGCAGTTGCGGGAGGCCGCTCGCCGTCGACGCCATTATGAGGCCGGCCGAGGCGACGATCGCGCAGACAAACACCAGCACCGGCGCCGAGGCGACGCGGTAGAGGTAGGCCGCGCCGACCGAGCCGACGGTGAAGCCCGCGGTGGCGAGACCGAACACCAGCGACAGCGCCGAGCGCGGCACGGCGAGCTCGTGCTCGATCGGGCGCAGCAGCACGCTGAAGGAGTAGACCGAGCCCAGCGGCAGGTTCATCAAGGTCGTCGCCAGCAGCGCGGCCCACAGACGCTCGGTGCGAGCCGGCAGGGCGGGCGCGACAACGGACATGCCGCAACCCTCGGGCGCGGCCGCTATCCGGTCAAGGCTGGAGCAGCCTCACCGCCGCCACTGCTTTTCGCCGGGCAGCCCGTCACGAACGTCGGCATGGGCCACGCCGGACTCCGGCGCCAGCCGCTTGCCGCTGAAGCGGATCGACAGGGCACGGCCGTCGTCGGTACGCAGGATCAGGTCGTTCCGTCCGAAAGCGTCGGCGAGGCTGGCGGCGTCCATGTGCACTTCGCCGGACGCGGCGATTTCCCCGGGTCGGACGAGATAGCCGTCGAATTCGAATTCGGCCCGTCCGATCGGTGCTCCATTGCATTCGAGCACGCCGCCACCGCGCAGCACACCAAGGTGACGCATCAGGGATTCCGAAGACCGGTCATGCCGAGTGTCTTATCAGCAATCATGCCATGCGTCCTGCCGTCCTCTTCTGCACGCCTTGCAAATCCCGTCGAAAGGGTTCATATCGCGCCCGTCGATAGACGGACTGACGACTTGGCCGCGCCTCGTAAGTTTGGCGCCTGCCTCCGACTTTGATCCCGAAACATTGCGAATTCGACGGCCTGCCTCACTTGGGCGGGCGAGCATGTCTATGAAGTGAAAGGGTTTTCCCATGACGACGGGAACCGTGAAGTGGTTTAACGCGACCAAGGGCTTCGGTTTCATCCAGCCCGATGACGGCGGCAAGGACGCCTTCGTCCATATCAGCGCCGTCGAACGCGCTGGCCTCAACTCCCTGGTCGAGGGTCAGAAGATCCAGTTCGAGCTGGTTTCTGACCGCCGTAGCGGCAAGCTCTCGGCCGACAATCTGAAGCAGGTCGACTAGCGACGTCTCCGCTGGCATCAGCCGGTGAAAGGCCCCGCGGTGAAAACCAGCGGGGCCTTTTTCTTTGGTCCTCGAGGTCTTCGATCCGTCAGTCGGCGGGGTCGCTGGGAGGCGGGCTTTGCGGCACGAGCCGCAGCGCGGGCGCGATCGTCATCGTTCCGATCGCCTCCAGCAGCAGCGGCATCGACACCGGCTTGGCGACGAAAGGAACGCCGCGCAGTCCAGGCGGCAGGCCGGTCTTCTCGTAGCCGCTGACAACCACGTAGGGGATGCGGCGCTCCTTGAGCGAGGCGACCAGATCGGCGCCCGAGCCGCCGGCCAGCTTGGCATCGAGGATGACGAGATCAATGGCCTTGCCCGCGATTGCCTTCACCGCGTCAGCCACCGACGTGATCGGGCCGTACGCGACGGCGCCGGCGCGCCCCAGCTCCTGGCACAGCATCATGCCGATGATGACCTCGTCCTCGACGACCAGGATCGACTTGCCGCGGACGGGAGAGTGGTTGGCCACGGTCAACGCAGCACGTCGTCGATGCTGGTGATGAGAACGCAGGTGCAGCCGGTCTCGCTGAAGATGCGCTCGTCGGCCTCGCCCGGCTTGCCGTGGTTGTAGTCGCCGGGGAAAAGCTTGCGCTGGTCAATCCACAGCTCGCCGCTCAGCAGATGCAGCTCCTCGTTGCCGGCATGAGTGTGGGCGGGATAGCTCGCGCCAGGCGCGAGGCGCACCAGCATGCTGACCCGGCGGCGCTCGGCGTCGGTCGCCAGCAGCTTGCAGTCGATGCCGGGAGCGACCTGCTCCCACTGCGGCTCGGACGATTGTTCCGCGATCGGCAACACCGGCGCGGTGCCGGTGTCGCCGGCGATCCGCGCCGCCAGTCGGGCCTGGAGCGATTTGGTCGGGCGCAGCACGTCGGTCGGCCAGGACGCGAAGCTGTCGACCACAGGGCGCAGGCTCTCGAGCTCGGCCCGGCACTCGGCACAGGTGGCGATATGAGCTTCGGCCGCGGCGATCTCGTCCGCGGCCAGCGCCTGCACGGCATAGGCCCAGGTCACCTCGGCCTTGTCGCACCGCAGGGGTTTGGCGGTTTCCATGCCGCCTAAACGTCAACTGTCGGCTTTTGGATTGGTCCTTTTTTCGGCCAGCGCGTTTCGCAGCTTGGTCAGGGCCGAGCGGATGCGGGTCTTCAGCGTGCCGAGCGGCTGGCCGAGCCGTGCCGCAGCCTCGGCGTGGCTGAGGCCGGTAAAGAACGTGGTTTCGATCGCCAAGCGCTCGTCGGGGGTGAGCGCGGTCAGCGCCGCACGCAAGGACTGGCCTTGCTCTCTGAGCGCGAGCACGTCGTGTGGATCGGCAGCCTCTTCGGCCGTCGGCTCCGACGCGACATCACCGCGACGCTTCTTGCGGCCGTCGAAGCGCAGGCGGTCGATCGCGCGGCTGCGCGCCTGGTTCATGATCCAGCCCAGCACCGTGCCGTTGGCTGCGTCGTAGCTCGCGGCGCGGCGCCACACGTCATGAAAGACGTCGACGGTCAGCTCCTCGGCGGTCTCGCGGTTGGCGGTGAGGCGCAGCACCAGGGTGAAAACGATGCGATGCGCCCGGCCGTACAGCGCGTGCAGCGCGAGCTGGTCGCCGGCGGCGATCGCCTGGACCAGCGCCACCCATTCGCCCTCCGGCACCGGATTTTTGGACCGGGCATAGAGCACGTCGCCGAGTGTCTCGCGTCCCGCTTTGCCCTCGCCCACGCCCCGAACCTCTCAGGCAGGCGCTTACCATAGTGGGCAAGCAACCGGCCCGCCCTGCCTTGTTTTGTTTGTAGGGAATGATGGTTCGTCGTCGGTCCGGTGCCAGACATAGGCCCAAACGAGGCGTATCATGCCGGGCAACATGAAGCAGATAGCTCTCGCCATGGCGATCGGACTGGCGGTTGTCGCAGGGGATGCACAATCCCAGGCATGGCTGACGGCCGGCCACAAGCTCAAGGCCGTGCAGTTCTGCCACCGCAACAAGGCACCCGCGGGGCTGGGCGTCAGCCTGTTCATCCGCTCGGTATCGGGCGACGGGACGCAGGCGACGGTGGGCGTGCTGGTCGATTGCTGGGGCGACCAGGCGTGCACCGGCGAGAGTTGCAGTCAGCGCGTGTTCAAGGGATCGCTGACGGTCGCGGGCGACCAGGCGACCCTGCAGTTCCACGACATCAACAATCCGGGGCGCGGCCTGCACGACGCTCTTCATGGGCATGTCGAGAGCCGCGACGGCAAGCCCGCGATCGTGTTCGGGCCGTCGGTGATTCAGTTCAGCGACGGTCCGGCGGAAACCCGCGAGCTTATTTTCGAGCCGCGCTGAGGCGCGTCAGCTCGTTGGCCAGAAGCTCGGCCACTAGACGATTGCCCTCGGGCGAATTGTGCTCGCTGCGGTAAAGCGTGGCGAGGCCGCGCGCGTCGATCGCGGCTTTCATCGGCGCGGCCACATCGAGCGCGATCAGCCCCGCTTCCCTGGCACAGCGCAGCACGCCTGAGGTCGCCCGGTAGCCGCGGCTCTGGTAGTCCGCGTCGCCGCGCCAGTGGCCGAGGCCGTACTGCGCCACGACGATCACCGGCACGCCGAGCTTGGCGAGCCGCGGCATCAGCCGGCACGACACCGTGTCGCCGGCACCGGGCGGCAGCGCGATCACTTCGTTGTAGTACCAGCCGTTGCGGATGCCGAGCCGCTCAACCACCTCGTCGGCCAGCACCGACCAACCCAGCAGCCGCGCCAGCAGGGGCAGCGGCGGCGCGCTCGCCGGCTTGGCGATCGGCACGTTGCGCAGCTCGAGTCCGTTGCTGCCGGTCGTCTCGAAGTAGGGCTTCTGGCGGCTGTAGGCGACGGAGAGCTCGTTCCGCCAGACATCGCCCGGCGCAAAGCTGACGATGATCGCGGCGGGCTTCAGCCTGGCTGCGAGCCGTTCGGTGTTGAGCACCGTCTGATCGATCGAATAGGCGCCGACGCCGGCATTGATCACCGGCCGGCCGAGCTCGCCCTCGAGATAGGCAGGCCAAGTCTCGCCGTCGGCGACCTCTATCCCCAAGGTGAAGGACGCCCCGGTCGCCAGCACCGGCGCGCCGGCCGGCGCGACCGCTCCCGGTGCACGGCGAAAGCCGTCGGCATCGATATTGTAGCCCGGTGAGATGCAGTTCCTGGGCGAGGCCCAGCCCAGCAGGTCGTCGTGGATATAGGAGCACGAGTTGGCGCCGGGGCCGCCGTCCTTCATCAGGTTCCAGGCGAGGTTCGGCCAGTGAACCAGCGCCTCGGGGCCCGACCGCAGCACGCGGCTCCCCACCTCGAGCAGGGCCAGCGAGACCACGACGGAGGCTGCGATCAGGGCAATGCGGCCGGCCCAATCCCCAGGGCGGCTCTTGGAAGCGCTCATTGGTCCAACAATACATCAAGAAAACGGAAGACGGCGGGCCGCAGGCGTAGGTAAATAGAGCGATGGATCGCCGCCACTTGCGCTATCTCTGGCTGGGCATTGCGCCGTTCACCATGCTGGGCGGCTGCGGCTGGTTCGACAGCGACGCGCCGGCCAACAGCACCAAGATCCGCCCCGGCGCCGAGCGCGCCATGGCGCCGAGCAACGCGCTGCCCTCAGCCAGCGCAGGCCGCCAGTACGATGCGCCGGTCGCGGCGATCGACGAGACACGCAGCGGGCCCAAGATCGGCTCGATCGTGCCCGACAAGGGCGGCCAGAAGGCGCAGCTCGAGGCGGCCGCCAAGGAAGCCGCCGAACGCGACAAGGCCGCGCGCGAAGAGCGCGAGAAGGCGGCAGAGGCCGAGCGCAAGGCCAAGGAAGCGGAAGCCAAGGAACCCAAGGACGCGAAGAAGCCCAAGGAGCCGCCGCCCAAGGAAATCAACGCACCCGACCAGCCGCCGACCGAGGCGGCTGGGCCGCCACCGGCGCCGGTGACCAGCACGCCGGTGCCGCCGCCATCGGCTGCTCCTGCTCCGGCACCACAAGCGCAGGCCGCTCCGCCGCCCGCAGCCGCGCCGCAACCAACGCCCGCCCCCGTGGCCGCCGCCGCGCCGCCGCCGACACCAGCGCCGCCGGCCGATCCCAACAAGGCGTTTGCGCCGCCGCCTGGATGGACACCGCCGCAGCCGACGGCGAGCACGACGCCTGTGACGCCAACCGTGACGCCGCCCGCATCGCCACCGCCGGCAGCGCCGCAACCTGTGTCGGCACCGGCGCAGACCACCGCCGTCGCTCCACAAGTGCAGCCCGAGCCGCCGAAGCCGACGCCGCCAGCGAAGCCGGCCAATCCGAACAAGGCCTTCGAGCCGCCGCCCGGTTGGACGCCGCCAGCCGCGACCGCTCAGCCCGTGCCGCCACCAGCCGCGGCCGCGACGACGCCGCCGCAACCCGCGCCATCTGCGCCCACGCCTGACGTCACGCCGCCACCGGCGCCGGCGCGTGCCGCCAATCCGAACAAGGCCTTCGAGCCGCCCGCGGGCTGGACGCCGCCGGCAACTGCACCCGCGCCACAGCCGGCCCCGCCGCCGCCTGCGCAGCCCGCTGCCGTCGCGCCGCCAAAGTCTGCGGCAGCCAACCCGAACAAGGCCTTCGAGCCACCCGCGGACTGGACGCCACCGGCGGCGTCTGCGCCGCAACCGGCCCCGCCGCCCGTGCAGCCGGCGGCCGTCGCACCGCCGCCTGCGCAGCCCGCTGCCGTCGCGCCGCCAAAGTCTGCGGCAGCCAACCCGAACAAGGCCTTCGAGCCACCCGCGGACTGGACGCCACCGGCGGCGTCTGCGCCGCAACCGGCCCCGCCGCCCGTGCAGCCGGCGGCCGTCGCACCGCCGCCTGCGCCAGCCGCGCGTCCGGCGAATCCGAATAGCGCTTTCGTGCCGCCGCCCGGCTGGACGCCGCCGGCATCGGCTGCCGTGTCGCAACCAGCACCGCCGCCGGTCCAGACCGCGACCGTCGCGCCACCACCACCTGCGCCGACACCGGAACCCGCCGCGCCGCGTCCGGCGAACCCGAACAAGGCCTTCGAGCCGCCCGCCGGCTGGACACCTCCTGCATCGGCCGCCGCTCCGCAAGCGCCGCCGTCGCAAGCGCCGATCGTTGCCGCGCTACCGCGCGCGCCGATCACTGAACCCGCGGTCGCGTTGCCGTCAACGACAAGCCTGCCTCCCTCCTCGCCGGTGGGCACCGTGTACTTCGCCAACCAGTCGGCGGCGATTACTGGCGACGCCAATGCCGAGCTCGCGCGCGTCGCCCGGGCCCTCAGCGGCGCCCGTCAGATCGAATTGCGTCCCTATGCGCGCAGCACCGATCCGGCCAACGATCGCAAGGTCGCCCTCGCTCGTGCCCTTGCCGTTCGACGCTCGCTGATCGATCTCGGCGTGACGGCCAAGATCGACATCAGCGCCTACGCATCCAACCGAAGCGACGGCAGTTCGGAATGCGTCGACATCCTGGGCCAGACGGCGCCCACTGCAGTTGCCTCGACGGCCCCTATGGCAGCGCCAGCCGCGCCCGCTGCTCCATCCACCGGGCAGTCCATCGCCATGGCACCGCCGCGCGCGGCAATCGTCGAGCCGGCGCCGATCGCCGGCGCTGCTGCCGGCACGGTGAACTTCGGCAGCCGGTCGGCGGAAATTAGCGACGCGGCCAAGGCCGAGCTTGGCCGTATCGCCAAGGCCCTGAAGGGCGCGCGCTTCATCACCTTGCGCGCCTATGCCGGAGGCGGCGATCCGGACGACGACCGCAAGGTCGCCCTCGCCCGCGCGCTGTCGGTTCGGTCGTACCTGATCGACCTCGGCGTGAAGGCCAAAATCGACATCGGCACCTTCGACCATGTTCCCAATGCCATCGGCAGTGAGTACGTCGATGTCGTGGTCCCGGGCGGCTGACCGGCGCCAACGCCGAGATGGCTATCGAGATATGCAAAAAAGGTCGAGCCATGTTGGACGTCTCGTCGCACCGGGTTTCGGAGCCCGGGACCGATGGCTGCCAGAGGGATGAGTGTGATGCGCTTTTGACGAGAAAACGCCTGCTTTCACCCTCGTAAAACGGCGTTTTCCTTGGCCCTGGAACCAGTTCGGACAGAGTGTTGCCGCAAAGCAACAACGGCCTGCTATCGCACTCGGCCACCTACTAACGAAGGGCCGGTTGGGCTATCTTCAGACGGAAGTTGAATCTCGACGCACAACTTCTGCAGTTCAGTTTTAGACCGTTCCGGAAATCGGGGAGAAATAATGAAGAAGCTACTCGCGGCAACCACCGCCCTTGTTGCCCTTCCAGTCTTGGCACAGGCCCAGTCGCTCCAGCCGGGCGGCTTCTACATCGGCGCCGAAGGCGGCGTCAGCTGGCTGTTGGCCACGTCCACCAACTCGAACGTCACTGTCGGCGGCGTCGGCAGCAACAGCGGCCAGGTGAACATCAACCCGAACACCGGCTGGGTAGCCGGTGGCATGATCGGCTACGACTTCATCGGCCCTCGTGTCGAAGTCGAGGCCACCTATCGTGACAACACGGGAACCCTGACGGTCCCGGGCATCGGCGGCAACGGCGTTGGCTTCGACTTCAACCAGACGTCGGTCATGGCCAACCTGCTCTATGACTTCATGCCGGGCGCCACCATCGTGCCGTATATCGGCGCGGGCTTGGGCGTTGCCTTCCAGAACCTGTCGGGCCTCAACACCTCGAGCAGCACCACCTCGTTCGCCTATCAAGGCATCGTCGGCCTCGGCTACAACGCCACGTCGTCGATCCGCTTGAACCTGGAAGGCCGCTACTTCGGCACCACCAACCCGAACTACAGCTTCAACAACAACGTTGGCGGCTTCCCGGTCAACGTTGGCGGCAACTTCTCGAACAACAACTTCAGCATCATGGCGAGCCTGCAGTGGAAGTTCGGTGCGCCGGAAGCTGCGCCGCCGCCGCCGCCGCCGCCGGTGTCGTCGCCGTCGTTCATGGTGTTCTTCGACTGGGACCGCTCGAACCTGTCGGCCCAGGCGCTACAGACCATCAAGCAGGCTGCCGGAGCCTATAAGGCCAAGGGCAATGCCCGCATCACGGCGACCGGCCACACCGACACGTCGGGCCCGGAAAACTACAACATGGCGCTGTCGCTGCGCCGTGCGAACGCGGTCAAGGATGCGCTGGTGCGTGAAGGCGTGCCGGCGACGGCGATCGCGGTTGTCGGCCGCGGCGAGCAGGGCCTGCTGGTCCCGACGCCGGACGGTGTCCGCGAGCCGCAGAACCGCCGCGTCGAGATCGTCATCCAGTAAGACGATCCAAAGCTTAAAGTTTCACGGAACGGCCGGGCTCAGCCCGGCCGTTTTCGTTTGTAGAGACGTCTCGATCAGCAGTGGCCGGGCGCTGACCAATTACGGACGTCCGGCTGGTCGAGCCAGGCGCGTCCCGCCTCCGGATCGGTAAAGAACTGCAGGGGACGCTTGGGAACCGCCAGCGCGCCCAGCAGCCGGGCGAATTGCTCGAACCGTTCACGCGGCATGACGATAGCCAGAGGGCCGGGCTCGAAGAGCGCCTGCAGCCTGCGAACTTCGACGACCAGTTCCATGATCTCGTCGGCGTTCATCAGGGGCTCGCCGTGGGTGGCATCGAACAGCCTGCGGTAGGTACCGGCCTGCGCCCCAGTCATGGCACGCAGATACGCCAGGGCGTCATCCTTGCCCACGCCGCCGTCGGCAACCGCCGTCATCAGCCGTTCCCGCGAGTCGATGGTCCAATAGAGAGGCATCCGGGGCTGTACTAGCCGACCCGCCCTACTTTGTCCCAGCTACGTGTTGTCTCGGCTGTGTCCGCGGCGGGCCTCGAGCGCCTTCAGCAGCGTCGCCAGGCGCTGGCGCAGGCCCTGCACGCGGTCAGCGATGAGACGGGCGGCGCCCTCGGGGCTGTCCGCGGTCGCCCGGATGCGCACCGACAGATCGACCGACTGCTCGTGCACTTCCACGAACAGCTCGCGAATGACCGGGGCATGGTTGGGGTGCAGCGAGCTGTCCCATTCGAGCGCGCTCAAGAGCTCGTCGCGGACCGCATGGTCCTGCGGATGGCCCCAGGCGCGCAAGCAGGCGCCGTCGAGGGCCTCGGCCTTCCGGTAAAGTCTGCTGAGCACAACGGTTCCCAGTCCCCAAACGCTACGAGAGAGCCACTAGACCATTGCAACTTGCCACTGTCGAGCCGACAAGGATGTGGGAATGCTCACCTACCTCCTCGTCCTGGCCGTCGGCTACGTCGCCGGCACGGTGAGCGGCATCGTCGGCACCGGCGCCACCATCATCCTCCTGCCCGTGCTGGTCTTCGCCTTCGGGCCGCGCGCGGCGATCCCGATCATGGCGGTGGTCGCGCTGATGTCGAACTTCGCCAAGATCACCTCATGGTGGAAGGAGATCGATTGGCGCGCCGTCGGCTGTTACGCCCTGGGCGGCATCCCGGGCGCGGCGCTGGGCGCGCGCACCATGCTCGTCCTGCCGCCGCACGCGGTCGACCTGGCGCTGGGCGTCTTCTTCATGGCGATGATCCCGGGCCGGCGCTGGCTCATGCGGCGCCAGTTCCATCTCGGGCCGTGGCTGCTGATCCCGACCGGCGCCGCCATCGGCTTCCTCACCGGCATCGTGGTCTCGACCGGACCGCTCAGCGTGCCGGTGTTCACCGCCTACGGACTTACCAAGGGCGCCTTCATCGCCACTGAAGCAGCGGGCTCGCTGGCGCTCTACATCAGCAAGGCCGCAACCTTCTCGAGCTTCGGCGCGATGCCGCTCGACATCGTGATCAAGGGACTGATCACCGGCTCTTCTGTCATGGCCGGCACCTATACGGCGAGCTTGATCGTCGAGCGGCTCAGCATCGCCTCCTTCCAGCGCCTGCTCGACGGCGTGATGGCGATCTCCGGAGCGGCGTTGATCTGGGCAGCGATGCGGGCAGCGTGAGCGTCGCCTGACTGCAAAAAGGCGGCGCGATGGCGCGGCGCGTGCCATATACTGCGCCGCCTATTTTGGGGGAGCTCAATGACCAAGAATGTGTTGCTCGGGGCGCTGGCCCTCGCTGGGCTGGCGACAGCGGGCTGCGTGCAGGACAGTGCACAGCAGACCAACCAGAGCATGAGGAACTCGAAGGTCTATATCGGCGCACTGCAATGCACCGTCGCCGGCGGCCAGGGCTACCTAATCGGCGGGAGCCGCGACGCCAACTGCCTGTTCACCCCGGAAACCGGCCAGCCGCAGGCCTACAGAGGCACCATCCGCGACCTCGGCATCGATATCGGCGAGACCAAGCCGGTGCGGCTCTTGTGGAAGGCGTATTCGCTCGGCTCCGCGCGCGGCCCCGAAGCGCTGGTCGGCACCTATGTCGGCGAGACAGCGGCGGTCACGGCAGACTCGCGGACCGGCGGCAACTGGTTCTACGGGGGCGTCGACGCCCAGATCGCGCTGATAACGACCGCGACGTTCGTCGGCGATAACGCGGGCTACAATGTCCAATACGCCGCCATGACCATCACGCTCAGCATGGTGCGGTAAGAAACTAAGCGTCGACGCGGTAGCGCTTCACGGCGTCCTCGTTCCATTCGACGCCCGCGCCGGGTCGGCGCGGGATGTTGAGTAGTCCGCCAGCGAGCGCGAACGGCTCGGCCACGACGGGATCGGCCCAGTCCTGCCATTCGAGCCAATGCGCCGTCTCGGTGACGCGCATGAGGTGAGCGGAAAACTCGGGATAGAGATGGGTCGACATCGGCAAACCGGCGGCGCCGGCGATCGCCGCCGCGCGCAGCCAGCCGCTCACCCCGCCGATGCGCATCAGATCCGGCATCACAAGGTCGCCCGCGCCGGCCGCCACGGCCTGGGCAAGCGCCCGCGGGCCATAGAAATTCTCGCCGAGCTGCACGGGCGTCTTGAGCTCTCGCGTGAGCTTGGCGTAGCCCGCGAGATTGTCGTAGGCGATCGGCTCCTCGAGCCAGTAGAGCCCCTGTTCGTCGAGCGCGTGGCAGCGCAGGAGCGCGTCGCCAAGGCTCAGGCCCTGGTTGAAATCGACCATCAGCTTGATGTCGGCGCCGGCGGCGGCGCGCACCGCATCGATCGCGGCGAGATCGTCGGCCAGCCGCTCACGTCCCAGCCGGAGCTTCAGCCCGCCGAAGGCGCCCTCGTCGACCAATGCCGCCGCCTCCTCGCCGAGCTTCGCCGGGTCGATGAGCCATAGGCCGTTGCTGTTGTAGGCCGGCACCGGTGCCAGCGAGCCGCCGAGGAATTCCGCCAGCGGCAGGCCGGCCGCCTTGGCCAACGCATCCCATGCCGCCATGTCGAGGCCGGCGACGGCAATCATGGCCAAGCCCTCATACCCCACGATGTTGAGCGAGCGGCGGCCCTGCTGGAAATCGTCGACCGGACGGATCGGCCGGCCAACACGCTGGGCAGCGAGATCGCCGATCAGCGACACGATCGAGGGCATGGCCTGTTTGAGGTAAGGCTCGAGATAGCTCCGGCCAACGATCCCCTCCTCGGTCGCGAGATCGATCAGGACCATTGGCCAGGCGTCGAACAGCCCGACCTTCGACACCACCGGACGCCGCAGCGGCACCAGCACGGGCCGCGCCGTCACGGATTTGAGCGTCAGCTTCTCGAACGCCATCGGCCGCCCCCTTCGCTGTGTTTTTCATTTCAGGCGCGGGCGGCGCGATTGTAAATTCACTGATCGGTATACATACGATGGAGGCGGTGCCATGCCGCGGTCGGGCGAAGCCACCCGCCTGCAGATCCTCGATGCAGCCTACAAGCTCTTCCGCCGCAGCGGCTTTTCGCGCGTCAGCATGGACGAGATCGCCGCCGCGACCGGCGTCACCAAGCGCACGCTTTACTATCATTTCGAGAGCAAGGACCAGCTGCTGGCGGCGGTGCTTGAGGCGCAACATACGTTGGCGGTGGCCGCGTTCCGGACCTTCGGCGATCGGCTGTCGGGCTCGCCCGAGGCCATGGTCGAGGCGATGTTCCGCGACCTCGCGGTGTGGTCGGACCGTCCGCGCTGGGCGGGCTCAGGCTTCACGCGCCTCGTGGTCGAGCTTGCCGACCTGCCAGGCCATCCGGCACGCGCCATCGCGCGCCGGCACAAGGCGACGCTCGAGGACGAGCTCGCCCGGCTGCTCGAGCGTGCCGGCGTGACGCGCCCGCGCGACTGCGCGCGCGAGATCTGGCTTCTGTCGGAAGGGGCGATCTCCTCGATCCTGGTGCACGGCGATCGCAGTTACGCTGCGTCAGCCGCCGCGGCAGCGCTGAAGCTGCTGCGCGCGAGTGGACCGGCTAGGCCGCTGCTTCGAGCGCGCAGCCGGCGACGGTGATGCGGTGCATCAGGCGCCGCTCGCCGTGATAGTCGTTGGCGGCGTAGTGCCAGGTGGCACGGTTGTCCCAGAAGGCGATCGAGCCCTCGCGCCAGCGGAAGCGGCAGGTGAACTCCGGCCGCGCGGCGTGCCGGTAAAGATGCTCGAGCAGCGGACGACTGTCCTCAGCCGACCAGTTCTCGAAGCGGAGCGTGAAGGACGGGTTGACGTAGAGCGACTTGCGGCCGCTCAGCGGGTGCTTGATCACCACCGGATGCACGACGTCGGCGCCGACCTTGTCTTGGTTGCCGTAGCGGCTCTTGCCTTCGGCATTCTGGTCGTTATAGCCGCCCTTGCCGAAGATGTGCGCCGAGCCGTGCACGGCGTTCATGGTCTCCAGGGTGCGCTGCAGGCCGGGCGAGAGCGTCTCGAAGGCGCGGTACATGTTGGCGAACAGCGTGTCGCCACCCTCGTCCGGCAGCTCGCGCGCCAGCAGGATCGAGCCCATCGCCGGCTCCTGGTCGTAGCTGTGATCGGTGTGCCAGCCGCCGCCGATGTTGGTCTTCTGCTCGGGCTCCTTGCGCACTTCGGCGATCTCCGGATAGCCCTCGACCGCCTTGAAGAAGCGGTTGACGTCGATCGGCGCCCAGCGCCGCGCGAAGGCGAGGTGCTGCTCGGGCGTGAGCTTCTGGTCGCGGAAGAAGATGACGCCGTGCTCGGTGAAGGCGCGCTGCACCTCGCCCCACTGGCTGTTGCTGAGAGCATTGAGGTCGACGCCGAGGACTTCGGCGCCACAGCCGCCGGTGAGCTTGCGTACTTCGATCGCGTCGTAGGTCATGGTTCCCTCATGCCGCCATGGCGAGGTTCGAATACCGCGTCAGGTGATGCTGCTGGTTGCCGAACATCAGGTCGATCATGGTCAGCCGCTTGAAGTAATGGCTGACCGAGAGCTCGTCGGTGACGCCCATGCCGCCATGCATCTGCACAGCGCTCTGGCCGCAGAACTTGCCCGACTTGCCGATCTGCACCTTGGCGCCGGACGCGGCCTTGGCGCGCACCACCGGATCCTTGTCGTCGATCTTGAGCGTCGCCATCAGGGTCATCGAGCGCGCTTCCTGGGCGTTGGTGAAGCAGTCGACCATGCGGTGCTGCAGCACCTGGAACTTGCCGATCGGCACGCCGAACTGCTTGCGCGTCTTGATGTATTCGAGCGTGGCGGCGTTGATCGCGTCCATGCAGCCGGTGGCCTCGGCGCAGAGTGCGACGATGGCGCGGTCGACGGCCGCCTCGACCAGCGGGAAGGCACCGTCGACCTTGCCGAGCACGGCGTCGGCGCCGACCGAGACCTTGTCGAAGGTGAGCTCGGACGCGCGCAGCGAGTCTTGCGTCGGGTAATCGCGCCGCGTCAGCCCCTTGGCCTTGCCGTCGACCACGAACAGCGTCAGGCCCTTGTCCTCGCGTGCACCGCCCGAGGTACGGGCCAACACGATGATGCTGTCGGCGGACGGCGCATTGTAGACGACGCCCTTGTGGCCGGAGAGCGAGTAGCCATTGCCCTCCTTGGTCGCCTTGAGCGAAACGTCGGCGAGATTGTAGCGGCTCTGGCGCTCGAGCCAGGCGAAGGCGAACTGCTTCTTGCCCTCGATCATCGGCGCCAGCAGCGCTTCTTTCTGAGCCTTCGAACCGGCCGCGGCGATCATGCCGCCGCCCAGCACCACCGTTGGCAGGAAGGGTTCCAGCACCAGGCCTTTGCCGAACTGCTCCATGACGATCATGGTCTCGATCGGTCCGCCGCCGTAGCCGCCATCCTCCTCCGAGAACGCCATGCCGAGCCAGCCGAGCTCAGCCATCTGCGCCCAGTTCTCCGGCAGGAAGCCCTTGTCGGTCGCCGCGATCTTGCGCCGATTCTCGAAAGCGTATTTGTCGCGCACGAAGCGTTCGGCCGCGTCCTGCAGCTGCTTCTGTTCGTCGGACAGGCTCAGGTCCATCGTCTCTTTCCTCCGTTGTGCCCTTATAGCCCGAGGATGGCCTTGGACACGATGTTCTTCTGGATCTCGGTGCTGCCGCCGTAGATCGTGGTCTTGCGCATGTTGAAATAGCGCGGCGCGGCCGGCGGCGCGTGGTCGGGGCCGACCGGCGTTTCGTTGGTGTCGCGGAACAGCATGTCCGGCTGGTAAGGCGCGGCGTACTCGCCGACCGCCTCCATGGCGAGCTCGGCGATGCGCTGCTGGATCTCCGAGCCACGCACCTTGAGGATCGAGGCCTCGGGGCCCGGCGCGCCACCGAGCTGCATGGTGGACAGTGCGCGCAGCTCGCTCATTTCCAGCGCCTGCACCTGCAGGTCGATGTCGGCGATCTTCTCCTTGAGCGAGGGATCGTCCCCCAGAGAATCAGAGGCCAGCTGCCACAGCGAGCGCACGCCGCGCTTGGAGGCCGGCACCTCGGCGATGCCGAGCCGCTCGTTGGCGAGCAGGAACTTGGCGCAGGTCCAGCCCTCGTTCTCCTTGCCGATCAGGTTGGCGGCGGGGACCTTGACGTTGTCGAAGAACACGTCGTTCACGTGGTGATGGCCGTCGAGCATGACGATCGGCCGCACGGTGATGCCCGGCGTCCTCATGTCGATCAGCAGGAAGGAGATGCCTTCCTGCGGCTTGGCCTCGAGGTTGGTTCGCACCAGGCAGAAGATCCAGTCGGCCCAGTGGGCAGCCGACGTCCAGGTCTTCTGGCCGTTGACGATGTAGTGGTCACCCTCGCGCACGGCTCTGGTACGCAGGTTGGCGAGATCCGAACCGGCGCCCGGCTCGGAATAGCCCTGGCACCACTGCTCGTCGGAGCTGCGGATGCCGGGCAGGAAGCGCTGCTTCTGCTCGTCGTTGCCGAAGGTGTAGATCACCGGCCCGACCATCTTGACGCCGAACGGGATGATGCGCGGCGCACCCTCTTCCGCCAGCACGTTCTCGAACAGGAAGCGTTGCGTCACGTCGAAGCCCGGCCCGCCGAATTTCTTCGGCCAAGTGTAGGCGAGCCAGCCCTTCTTCCCCAGCGCCTGCTGCCACACGACGTGATCGTCGCGATTGTAGTGCTTGCCGGAGAAGGTCTTCTCCTTGGTCGCGGGCGAGAGATTCTTCCGCGCGAACTCCCTCACCTCATCGGCGAAGGCGCGATGCTCGGATTTCAGCGCGAGATCCATCTACAGCCCCAGCACCATCTTGGAGATGATGCCCTTCTGGATCTCGTTGCTGCCGCCGTAGATCGTGGTCTTGCGCGTGTTGAAGTAGCGCGGCGCGGCGAGATGGGCGTACTCGGGGCCGACCGGCTCCTCGTTGCTGCCCTGCCATAGCAGGCCCGGCAGGTAGGGCGCGGAATATTCGCCGACCGCTTCCATGGCGAGCTCGGTGATGCGCTGCTGGATCTCCGAGCCGCGGATCTTCAGCCCCGACACCTCCGGCCCCGGCTGGCCGCCATGCGCCATCGACGACAGCACGCGCAGCTCGGTGAACTCGAGCGCCGTCACCTGGATTTCCAGATCGGCGATCTTCTCGGCGAAGCCCTGATTCTGGATCAGCGGCTTGCCGTTGTCCTGCTCGGCGCGCGCGATCTCCTTCAGCGCCTCGACGCCGCGCTTGGACTGCGGCACCGCGGCGATGCCAAGCCGCTCGTTGGCCAGCAGGAACTTGGCGCAGGTCCAGCCCTCATTCTCCTTGCCGACCAGATTGGCGACCGGGACCTTGACGTTGTCGAAGAACACCTCGTTCACCTCGTGGCCACCGTCCATCATGATGATCGGCTTCACGGTGATGCCGGGCGTCTTCATGTCTATCAGCAGGAAGGAGATGCCTTCCTGCGGCTTGGCCTTGGAATCGGTGCGGACGAGACAGAAGATCCAATCGGCCCAGTGGCCCATGGTGTTCCAGGTCTTCGAGCCGTTGACGATGTAATGGTCACCGTTCTTTTCCGCCTTGGTCCGCAGGCTCGCCAAGTCAGAGCCCGAGCCCGGCTCGGAATAGCCTTGGCACCACCACACGGTGCTCTCGCGGATCGCCGGCAGGTACTGCTGCTTCTGCTCGTCGCTGCCGAAGGTGTAGATCACCGGGCCGACCATCTTGGTACCGAACGGGATGATGCCCGGCGCGTATTCCTCGGCGCAGATGTTCTCGAAGATGTAGCGCTCGGCCGGCGTGAAGCCGGGGCCGCCGTACTTCTTGGGCCACGTATAGACCAGCCAGCCCTTCTTCCCGAGCGCCTGCTGCCAGCGCATGTAGTCGTCGCGGTTGAGGTGCTTGCCGTTCTTGACCTTGTCGCGCACGTCGGCCGGCAGATTGGCCTTCACGAAGGCGCGCACTTCGGCGGCGAATTTCTGTTCTTCGGGGGTGAAAGCGAGGTCCATGAACCCCTCCCAGCGGCTGATTTTGGATTGTGCCAAAGTTTAGCCACGAGCCCGTTTGGCACAACCGGATTGCGGCTCGAAGCGCCACGGCGCGGAACGTCTTTCCGTAACCTTCGTCTTACGTCACCACTAACGGCAACCACTCGCGGCCGTGAGCGTTTTTCTCTCGCTATGAAACCCGTCTATCTGCTGCGCGCCCTGCTGCTCCTGGTGACCGCCGCCGGCCTCACCGGCTGCGGCGTCGTGGCGTTCCCGGTCCGCACCACCAGCGCCGCCGCCAAGATCGTGCCGGTGGCCGGCGACGTGGTCGCCTACCCGCTCGACAAGACGGCCGACGTCATCGACTGATGCCGTAAAGTTTCGGCGACAAGGTGAACATCTTGCCGTCGTGCTCGCGCCGCAGCCGGTCGCGCAAGTCGCGAGCGACAGAGGCATCCCAGATCGAGGCGTTCATCTCGGAATGACCGCCAAGAGAAAAAGCGTGCAGGTTGCATGAGCCAATCGTCGCCCACTCCTCGTCGACGATCATCAGCTTGCAGTGAACATAGACCGGAAGCCCGGCGAGGCGGAAACGCGGATAGCGACCAAGCGATTCCAGGCCATCGAACAGGTCACGACGCCGGATCCTGGCGGGCGACATAGACATACTCCTCGGGCACGGCGGGGACGAGCAGCACGACCTCGACGCCGCGCTTCAGCGCGTTCTCCAGACGGGCCGCGACCCTTGGAATCGGGATGGCCTGGTTCTCGATGTAGATCGAGCGCTCGGCCGCATCGATCGCCCGCTCGTACTGGTCGAGGATCGAGCGATCGTCGCCAAACATCCGCTGGATCTGCACCGTGCTCGTGCCGACCGGTCCCATGACCGACACCGGCAACGGCAGATCGTCGGACGTATGCGGTTCGCTGGCGCCGTTCCAGCGCTGAACGAAATTGTGCGCCACATCGGCCACGCAGGGGCCGTTGATCTCGACGTAGGCGTCGTGCCTCTCGAACGCGAAGGCGGTGAGATTGAGGCCGCCCACGAAGCCGGTGTCGTCGACCACCCAGCTCTTCTGGTGGTGACAGTAAGGCCCGATCGCCCGATCCCACCGCAACTTGAGGCCCGGCCGGGCAGGTGACTCGATCGGGTAGGTGCGGCCATAGTGGGCACTTTCCGGATTGGGCCGCCAGAACACCGCGCGCACGTCGACACCGCGCGCCACCGCCCCCTTCAGCAGCTCGAACAGCCCGCGCCCATCGGGAAAGCGGAAATCGTCGCCGTAGAAAGTGACCGTCAGCCAAACGCGGTCGCGCGCCGCGTCGATGGCTTCGGCAATCCGGTCGAACGTCTCGCGGCCGCCGACCAGCGGCCGCACAAGATTGCCGTCGCGGCGCGGATAGGAACCGGACGCGGCCGGAATCACGGCACGATCAACGTCTTATCGGCCTTCAGCTTCGCGATGGCGGCATCGTTCAGGCCCGCCTCGCGCAGGATCGCCTCGCCGTCTTCGCCGATGCGCGGCGCGTGGCGGCGGTACTCGACCTTGGTCTTCTCGAAATCGAGCGGGCTGGCGAAGGTCGTGATCGGTCCCTCGGTCGGATGCTCGCGCTCGGTGAAGAAGCCGGTGGCCTTGAGGTGCGGGTCGTCCAGAAGCTCCTCGAGCGTGCGCACCGGCATGGCCGGGATGTCGGCCTTGTCGAACGCCTCCAGCCATTCCTCGGTGGTGCGATGCTTCAGCAGCGAATCGAGCACCTGGTAGAGTTCGGTGAAATGCTTGGGCCGCACATTGCGGTCGGCGAAACGCGGATCCTTGGCGAGGTCGGGCCGCTCGACGATCTCGAAGAAAGCCTGCCAGTGCCCGTCGGTGTAGGGCAGCGCGCAGACATAGCCGTTCTTGGTCGGGAACGGATGGCGGTACTTGTTGATGATGCGGTCGTAGCCCATGGCGCCGCGGCCGGGCTTCCAGGTCGCGCCGAACAGATGCTCGGTCAGCCAGAACGAGGCCAGCGTCTCCAGCATCGGCACCTCGATCATCTGGCCCTCGCCGGTGCATTTGCGATGGTAGAGCGCGCCCAGCACGGCGATGCAGAGATGCAAGCCCGTCGTCTTGTCGGCGATCAGGCTCGGCATGAAGCGCGGCGGCTGGCCGTCGACGCGGCTTTGCAATGACGCCGCGCCCGAGACGCCCTGCACAAGGTCGTCGAACGCGGGCTTGTGGCCGTACGGCCCCTTGCGGGCATAGCCCAGCGAGTAGGCGTAGATGATCGACGGATTGATCTTCTTCAACTCGTCGTAGCCGAGGCCAAGCCGCTCGATCGCCGCCGGCCGGCTGTTATGGATGAAGAGGTCGGCACTCTTGATGAGATCCTTCAGCACTGCGACGGCGGCCGGCTTCTTGAGGTCGAGGCAGAGCGAGCGCTTGTTGCGATTGGCCGCCATGTAGATCGGGCCCATGCCTTTGTCGCGGCCCATCGACCCGCCCGACACGCGCAGCAGATCACCGTCCGGCGGCTCGACCTTGATCACGTCGGCGTCCATGTCGGCCAGATGCTGGGTGGCGAACGGCCCCAGCAGCACGGCCGTCAGGTCGATCACTTTCACCCCGGCAAGCGGTCCCGGCATCGTTTCCTCATCCCACTTTCAGCACATCGCCGTCGGCGATCTTTTGTTGTTCATCCGGCGCCAGCACGGCGATCGGGATGGTAGCCCATCCCATCTCGCGCGCCACCAGCACGCCCAGCGCGACAATGGCATCGGCGCGGCCCAGCACAATCGCCGCCGGCGCATTGCCTGCATGCAGCAGTTCCAGCAGCACCGCGCTCGACGACGAGGAGCCGACCGGCTCGGCGATCATCAGCACGCGATCCTTCACGCTCTCGCCGCAATGCGGCAGCGCCGGGTCGGTGAGCTTTCCGCTGAACGGATCGACGCCGCCCCATAGCGACAAGGTCGGCAGTTTGAGCACGTGCCCCTCGGCGCTTCCGGGCAGCAGCAGCGTCATCGCCAGATCGCTTCGTCGCGCACCAGCCGGCCGGCCACGGCGGTCTCGGCGCAGTCGCCGAGCGAGCCGTAGAGCACGTCGTAGCCGGTGTTGGGCCGCGTGTAGTGGGCGAACTTGCCCGAGTTGGTGAGCAGCAGGCCGGTGTTCGATGGCAGGATCGGCGTCACCACGATGCAGGTGTCGGCGACGATGGTGAGGTCGCTGACGTCGAGGCCAACGCGCTCGACCTCGGCCAGGGTATGGCGGCCGGTGCAGACGTAGATGGGTATCTCGGGCTTGCGGCCCTTGAGGGCAGCGAGCAAGCGCTTGAACTCGTCGAACGAGAAATGCGGCGAGCCGACGGCGATGGCATCGACCCTCTCGCCTGCCTTCACGCTCCGGGTCGACAGCCGGTCGCGCGCGGCATGCAGCAGAGCGCCGTCGAGCTTCAGCACCTCGCGTGGCCGCTGGAAGGGCTCGGGGGTCACGCCGTCGATATGGAACAGCCCGACCGCGCCGGTCGAGGCGGCGGCTGCGCCCATCGCCTTCAGGCGATCCTCGTCGATCTTCTTCGGGAGCCCGGTGAAGGCGACGACGCAACCGCCCGCGGTTTCGCCCAGCCAGGCGCCCAGCACCGGCCAGAAGGCATCCTCCTCGACCAGCCGGCGGTCGAGCCCACCGCAGTCGACCAAAAGCGTCGGCTGGCGATTGTCGTCGAGATGCAGGCCGGTCTCGGGCGCGCGACCCGATAGCGCCGCGCAGATGTCTAAAAAGTCGCCGTAGCGCTCGGTGCGCGCGCCGAGCACGGAATTGCAGAAGGCGACGGCGTTGCTTTCGCCCCAGGCGACGTGTTGACCGAGCGCCGGCCGGTGGCCCGCCTGGTAGGGCGCGCAGGTCCAGGTCGGCCGGCAGCCGAGCTTCAGATACGCATCCATCATGCGCCGCGCCATCGCCGCGCGCTCGGGCGCCAGCTTCACGCGGCCGGCGTGTAGAAGATCGAGCGCGCCGACATTGAGCGTGGTCGGCACCGCGACGGTGCCCTCGCCCGTAACCAGCCGCTCGGCGAACAAGGTGCCGCTATCGCCGTGATAGAGGCAGCCGTCGATATGCGCCGAGGCGATCGGCACCAGCTTGGCGGCGCCCAGGAGCCGCGCGGTGTCGGCGACGATACGCAGCGCCATGGCGCGCGCCGGACCGCTGGCGCCCTCGGCCATCTCGCGCTCGGTCGATGTCAGTTGCACCATGGGCGTACTATGGCATGTTGCCGGCCCACACGGAGAAATGAGCAAGGATGCCTGGAGCGCTGGACGGCCTGCTGGTGGTAAGCGTCGAGCAGGCGGTAGCCGCCCCCTACTGCTCGGCGCGGCTCGCCGATGCCGGCGCGCGCGTCATCAAGATCGAGCGGCCGGAAGGCGATTTTGCGCGCGGTTATGATGGGTACGTCCACGGGCTCTCGAGCTATTTCGTCTGGCTGAATCGCGGCAAGCAGTCGGTCGTGCTCGACTTCAAGAAGCCCGACGACCTCGCGCTGCTGCATCGCCTGATCGGCAAGGCCGACGTGCTGATCCAGAACCTGGCGCCGGGCGCGGCCGAGCGCGCGGGCTTCGGCTCGAAGGCTATGCGCGCCAAGAGCAAGCGCCTGATCACGGTCGACGTCTCGGGCTACGGCGACCACGGCCCCTACAAGAACCGCCGCGCCTACGACCTGCTGGTGCAGGCCGAGTCGGGGCTGGCCTCGATCACCGGCACCGATCATGCGCCTGGCCGGGTCGGCATCTCGGCAACCGACATCGGCACCGGCATGTATGCCCATGCCGCCGTGCTCGAGGCGCTGATCGCGCGACAGAAAACCGGCGAGGGCCGCGCCATCTCGGTGTCGCTGTTCTCGTCGATGGCCGAGTGGATGACCGTACCGCTGCTGGCCATGGACTATTCGGCCTACGAATGGCCGCGGCTTGGCCTCACCCATCCCTTCATTGCGCCCTACGGCGTCTATCCGAGCACCGACAAGGTGCCGGTGCTGATCTCGATCCAGAACGACCGCGAATTCGAGCGGCTGTGCCACCACGTGATCGACCGGCGGGGCCTCGAGAAGGATCCGAACTACGCCACCGGCATCGCCCGCAACGAGCGGCGCGACGACACCAACGCCATCGTCGCCAAGAGCTTTGCCGCCCAGAGCTTCGCCGAGCTGGCGGCCAAGCTCGACGCCGCGCAGATCGCCTGGGCGCGTGTCAGCGACGTCGCCGCCCTCTCCAAGCATCCGCAGCTCCGCCGCACCCGCTTCGGCTCGCCCAAGGGCGACATCTCCATGCCGGCGCTGGCGGCGGCGTGGGACGGCGAGCCGGAGCGGCTGGGCGAAGTACCCACGCTCGGCCAGCACACCGACGAGGTGCGGAGCGAGTTCGCCGCCTGATGGAGCGCTACCTCACGGGTGTCCGGCTGGCGGGCTTCGGCGCGGCCTACATGTTCGCCGCCGGCGCCTTCATGAGCTACTGGCCGGTGTGGCTGCACGAGCGCGGCATCACCGATTCGCAGATCGGCACGCTTTACATGACCCGGCAGGTGGTGGGCATCGTGGCGATGCTCGGCATCGGTTTCCTCGCCCATCGCGTCGGGCGGCTGCGCGGCATCCTGCTGGTGCTGGCGGTCGGCGCCACCGTGCTGATGGGCGCCTACCAGCTCTCCTACAGCTTTCTCGCCCTGCTTCTGGTCGGGCTGGTGTGGGGCTGGATCTGGAGCCCGGTGCTGGCGCTCTACGACGGCGTGCTGGTGAACGAGGCCAAGGCCCGCGACTTCACCTACGGGCGCTTGCGCATGTGGGGTTCGGTTGCCTTCATCGCCGGCACGCTGATCTGCGGCGTGGCGGTCGACCATTTTGGGCCGCCCGTCGTCCTGTACATCAGCTGGGTCGGCGTCTTCCTGCTGATGCCGCTTGCCCTCGTCCTGCCTGGCAGCGCTAGGGCAAAGGGCACGCGTAGCCACGCGCCGTTCCATGTCCGCGACCTGCTGTCCTCGCCGCCCTTCGTGCTGTTCCTGATCGCGGCAGGGCTCTGCCAGGCCAGCCACGCCGTGCTCTACAGCTTCGGCACGCTGACCTGGCGCGCCGCCGGCATCGACGATGTCACGATCAGCCTGCTGTGGGGCGAAAGCGTCGCTGTCGAGATCCTGATGATGATGGCGAGCGGCTGGGTGATGCAACGCATCGGCATCACCGGCCTGATCGGGCTGGGGTTGGCCTGCGGGATCGTGCGCTGGACCGGCATGGCCTTCACCACCGAGTTGCCGGCGCTGGTGATCCTGCAGGCGCTGCATGCCGCCACCTTCGCCGCCTGCCACCTCGGCGCCATGGCCTTCATCCAGCGGACGCTGCCGCCTTCAGGGACGGCGCTCGGCCAGAGCCTCTACTACGCCCTCGGTACCGGCACGGCGCAGGCGGTGATCTACCAGTTCGCCGGCGTGCTCTATTCGGAGTACGGCCAGCGCGCCTTCCTCGGCATGACGGCGATCAGCGCGGCAGGGCTGGTCGCCCTGCTCGCGCTGGCGCGGTTGTGGACGGGCGAGCTGCTGGTCGGCGGTCAGTCCAAATCGAATATGACCGGACCGGCGCCGGGCCCCGTGGCGTAGTCGCAGCTGACGTTCGGGTTCATCTCGGCGAAGGCGCCGCGCGGATTGGTCTTCCACGCCCATACCGGCAGCTCGTAGAACGCCTGGAGGTCGTAATTGTTGGGCGCACCGACGAAGCCGAAGGTCTGGCCGTCGAGCGAGGCTGGTCCGCTGAAGGTCATGTACTGCACGCCGACCAGCGTGAGCTTGCCGTCGGGCAGCGGCTCGTAGAGCACGGCCTGGGGCCGCTTGATGTCGACCTGGGCGTCCTTGAGGTAGGTGGCGTTGACGTAGCGCACGCCCATGGCGCCGCCGTCGAGGCTGGAAGCGCAGCCGCTCGCGACATAGCCCTCGGCGGTCGCCGTCGTGATTTCCTTGAAGCGCTCAGTGGCCGCGCGCACCCGATCCACCAGCGGATCACCGGCGCCTCGGGCTTTGCCGACTTGAGTGACTCCCGCCGCCACGGCCAACGAGAACAAAGCCAGCGTCCTGGCCCACGACACTGCATTCATTTGGAGGCTCCTGTTTGACGGCCCTTCGCGGGCCGGCCGCGACATACCCGGAGCGGTCGCCGGGTACATCGGGAGGAGTTCCCTAATTTGTCTTTAGCCTCCCTATCTCAGGACGAGCATCCGCGGGACCTGCACTTCTAATGACCAGAATAGGTAGCTAGGCCCGCCGGTGGTAAAATCCATGAGTCGAATAAAGCAGAGTTGGGAGCGTAGCGTATGCCCACGTCCGAGCGGCGAGATCTCCAGCAAAAACCATTTTCTCTCCATTTTTCACCGTTTTTGACCATTTTCCCCGCGACCCCGAGGCAAGATTCATTCGGTGAATCAAGGGGCCGACCGTTTTCCGCGTCACGTGCACCGGCAAAAAACGGTGGAAACGGCGAAAACCGTGGCCCGGTGGCGCGCCAATCACTCTCGAGCGGCGATCAGGTAGAGATAGTGACCGGCCCCAAGCAGAAGATGCGCCGTATGATCGAAGCTTCCGATCAGCGACTTCTGAAACCTGAATAGTCCATTGCGGCCCAGCAAGGTCGAGGCGGCATCGCCGAGGCGCGGATACCAGGACTGGTTCTCGGGCTGAAACTGCACGTCGCGCAGCGAATAGTCCGAGCACTCGACAACCCGGTAGCCGTGCCGCTCGACGAGCAGCGCCAGGCTCCGTCGGGTGAAGCCCTGCAAATGCTCCACTTCCTTCAGGCAATTGTAGAAATTCTCCCGGTCGTACTTCAGACGGAGCGAATTCTTGATGAGAAAGAACAGCGCCCGGTTGTTCGGAACGAACAGCCACACCAGGCCGCCGCTCTTCTGGTTCCGGGCCGTGGCCGCCAGAAATTCGTTGGGGTCAGGCGTGTGCTCGACGACTTGGGCGGCGTGGATGATGTCGAACGGCGTCGGCGAGCCGGCGATCGTTTCGATCGAGCCTTCGCGGAAATCGAGCTGCGCTCCGCTGCTCGCCGCAAACGCGCGCGCCCGCGCAACGTTGTTGGCGTCGTAGTCGAAGGCGGAAACGTCGGCGCCGAGCTGGCACGCGGCAAAGGCCGCCGCGCCGGCGCCGAAGCCGAAATCGAGGAATTTCTTTCCCTTGAAGGTCTCCGGCGTCAGGCCCGATTTCCGCGCCAGCTGAAGGAGGCCTTCCTTGTTGGTCGCGATCAGGGTGGCCAACAGCTTCCGGTCGACGTCGGTGGTGGAATAGCCTGTGTAGTAATCGATGATCTGCTGGGCGGTGGGCACCGGAACGAGGCTCTGGTGGCCGCAAGAGGAGCAGTCCTGGATGGAGGATTGAAAGCCTTTAACGTCCGAAACGCGCGTCGCCGAGCCGCACACAAGGCACGCGGCCGGCGATACCGCCGTCGACGGCTTCAACCAAAGCCGCTGCTCGATCCAGCTATGTATGGCGTCGGCCAGCATCCCCGGATGAGATTAGCGCGACCGTCCTCTTGCCGTAACCGGCCAGATTTCCACGAGGGTGTCGCCCTTCACCACATGATAGGCCTCGTAGAGATTGACCGTCGGGTCGCAGTGCGGCGGCGTCAGCACGACCTGCTCGGCGAGCGCCGGCGCGGCCTGGCCCTGCGGCGCGATGACCGCGAGATGCTCGTCGCCCATGAAGCGCGTGGTCGAGCCGTCGGCGGCGCCCTTCAGGATCATCGGCGGGCCCTTCTCCGTCGCCATCGCCTTCAAGCCGGCATCGACCGTCACCATGCCGGGCGTGTTGGCACTGACCACGCGGGCATCGATCTGCAGCGCCTGCTCGAAGGTCGGCTTGTCGGCCCCGCGCAGGTCGCAGACGTTGTAGTCGTGATCCATGAAGACGTAGGAGCCGACCTGCAGCTCGGTGAACACGCCCAGCTTGGCATCGATGTAATGGGTGCCGGTGCCCGAGCCGGTGATGATGCCGGGCTTGAGGTTGGCCGCCTCGAGCTTCTTCAGGATGCCCTTCAGGTACTCGGTGCGCTCCTCGATCTTCTCCTTGCGCTCCTGGAACGAGAGGATGTGCTGGTGGCTGCCGCAATAGAACTGCACGCCGGCATATTTCAGCGATTTCAGCCCCGTCACCTTCTTCACCAGCTCGACCACGCCGTCGGGGTTCGCCACGCCGGTGCGGTGCATGCCGGGATCGATGTCGACAATCACGGTGAGCGGCTTCTTTCCCTTGGCCGCCGCGGCAGCGAGCGCGTCGGCATTGGCCGGGTGGTCGACCACCACCATCACGTTGCTCGCCTTCTCGTTAAGCTTCATCAGCCGGTCGATCGCCTGCGGCGTCACCACAGGCGAGGTGATGTGGACATGCTCGACACCCGCTTCGGCCAGCGCCTCGGCCTCACCCAGCTTGGCACAGCACACGCCGAGCGCGCCGGCCTTGATCTGGCGCTTGGCGATGTCGGCCGATTTGTGCGTCTTGGAATGCGGCCGGAGCTTGACGTTGTGCGCCTTCGCAAACGCCGCCATCTCGGCGATGTTGCGGTCGAGCATCTCGAGGTCGAGCACCAAAGCGGGCGTGTTGAGCGAGCGTCGCGAGCCCTGCTGGCCGATGAGATGTCCGTGGAGTTTCTCCGCTTCCAACATGTCCTAGTCCTTGGGTTCGAGATGACGCACGACCATGGCCTCGCCGGTCGTGCCGCGATTGACGCCGGCGGTCCTGATGAAGGTCGCATCCTTGCCGCTGCCGAACAGGGCCATGCCCTGGGCCAGCAGGCCGCCGTCGACCTTGATGGTTTCGCCGGTAATGAAGCGCGCGTCGTCGGAGCACAGGAAGGCCGCCACGTCGGCGATCACCTCGGGCTCGCCGCGGTCGGGCCACGGCTGGCGCCTGAACTGCTCCGCATAGCGCTCGGGCTTGCCGCGATGGAGCAAGGGCGTCGAGATCACGCCGGGCGCGATGCCGACCACGCGGATGCGGTGCGGTCCCATTTCGGCCGCGACATTCTCGATCAGGCTGATGACGGCGGCCTTGGCGGCCGAATAAGCGTGCGGGCCCGCGCCGCCCACCATGCCGGCGATCGACGCCGTGGCCAGGATCACGCCGCCGTTGCCCATCTTTCTCATGGCGAGGGAGGCGTGCTTCATGCCGAGGAACACCGAGCGCACCAGCGCGGCGAAGGTGTAGTCCCAGTCCTCGACACTGGTCTCGGCGATCGGCCCGAAGGCGCCGCCGACGCCGGCATTGAGATAGGCGATGTCGAGCCGGCCGAAACGCTTCACCGTCTCGGTGACAAGGTTGGCGACATCGGACTCCTTGGCGACGTCGCAGCGCAGGAAGGCGATGCCGTCGCCATGACCCTGCGCCTTGGCAACGGCGATCGTCTCCGCGCCGTTGGCCTCGTTGAGGTCGGCAACCATCACCTTCGCGCCCTCGGCGAGGAAGCGCATCACGGTGGCGCGGCCCATGCCGCTGGCGCCGCCCGTCACGATCGCGACCTTTCCTGCCAGCTTGCTCATGCCATTTCGCCCTCCGGATGCATGGTGGAGTTGCGTCGCCTCGCCTGCAAGCCTAGCGTTTCGCCAACAACGGGAGGCTCCGAATGAAGTTCGGCCTGTTCTACGAGATCTCGATCCCACGTCCCTGGACGCCGGAAAAGGAGCGCACCGTCTACAACAACTGCCTCGAGCAGGTGAAGCTGGCCGACGAGCTGGGCTTCGATCACGTGTGGGCGGTCGAGCATCATTTCCTCGAAGAGTATTCGCACTGCTCCGCACCCGAGCTGTTCCTGACCGCCTGCGCCATGATCACCAAGCGCATCCAGGTCGGCCACGGCATCGTGGTCTGCGTGCCCGAGTTCAATCATCCGATCAAGATCGCCGAGAAGACGGCGACGCTCGATATTCTCTCGGGCGGCCGCCTGCATGTCGGCACCGGCCGCTCGGCGACCTGGACCGAGCTCGGCGGCTTTCGCGCCAATCCCGACATCACCAAGAAGAGCTGGGACGAGTTCGTGCGCTGCCTGCCCAAGATGTGGATGCAGGAGACCTTCTCCTATCAGGGCGAGTTCTGGTCGATGCCGGAGCGCACCATCCTGCCCAAGCCCTACCAGAAACCGCATCCGCCGATGTGGGTCGCCGTCACCAGCCCCGGCACCGAGATCGACGCCGCCGACCGCGGCCTCGGCAGCCTGGGGCTCAGCTTCGCGGGCTTCGAGGAGCAGGAGAAGAAGATCAAGGAGTACCGCCGGCGCATCAAGAACTGCGAGCCGGTCGGCGCCTTCGTCAACGAGCAGGTCGCCACCACCAACTTCCTCTACTGCCACGAGGATGAGAAGACCGGCGTCGAGATGGGCAAGCGGCTCGGCAATACCTTCAACTATCTGGCGACGCAGCTCATCTCCACCCGCGAGGTCTTCTCCTCGCCGTCCTATCAGTCGCTCGGGCTGTTGCCGGCGCTGCGCCGCGCCGCCACCGGCCCCGACGCCAACGAGCAGCAGACCGAGGGCATGGCCTATGGCGATCCGGCGCGCATCATCCGCGCGGTCAAGAAGTGGGAGTCGCTGGGCGTCGACTGCATCAACTTCATCCTCAACGCCAACGAGGTGGTGCCGCAGGACCAGGTGATGGCGAGCCTGAAGCTTTTCGCCAAGGAAGTGATGCCGCACTTCGCCAAGAAGCCCTCGACCGCGCAGGCGGCGGAGTAGCCCATGCCTCTCTACGGAACGCTCGACATCACGCAAGCGCCGGCGCGCCTGCCGACGCTCGCTCATCTCGACACCGAGGCGTGGACCTTGCCCAAGGCCGAGATGATGCAGCTCCTGATCGAGGTGCCTCGAAGCTCGACCGACGGGCTGTTGCCCAAGGCGATGCATCCGGCGCTGCCGTCGTACGTCATCGTGGCGGTGACGCGCTACAGCGACAGCCCGATCGGGCCATTCAATCTCGCGATGTTGCGGCTCGGCAGCCGCGCCGGCGCGCATCCGCGCGGTTTCATGCTGGGCGCAGTCACGAGCACAGAGCCAGCAGCAAAAGAGCTGCGCGATCGCTGGGGCTTCCCGGTCGAGGCCGGCGAGGTGAAATTTCTGCGCCGCCACGATCGTGTGATGGGCACGGTGAAGAAGGCGGGCCAGACGATCCTCGATTGCGCGCTGATCGATCCTCAGCCGGTCGCCGGCACGGACGTGCAGTACATCAACTGGGTGACGGCGGCGAACGCGCCACTCGACGGCACCACCCAGCCGCTGCTGATCCAGGTCGACCCGAAATACACCTTCTACAAGGCCGAGCGCGGCAAGCCGACCGTCACGACCTTCGATGCAGCGGCGTGGAATGCCGGCGGTATCACGCTGGCCGATCCGCTTTCCAGCACATTGGGATCCTAAGCTTAGAATTCCACGTGGACAAGTTGTCGCG